>Ga0326512_10000950_pt1 | contig 23867 bp, 41 predicted proteins | sample 1_2617_0518_D_FD_203652 | JGI IMG/M metagenome (GOLD analysis project Ga0326512, IMG submission 203652) | Bovine rumen microbial communities from UC Davis, California, United States - 1_2617_0518 | ecosystem: Host-associated > Mammals > Digestive system > Stomach > Rumen | place: USA...
GTCTATGCCCACGGGGGTCTCTGATGCCCCTGGGGGGGTCTATTTTGCGCTTACACGCCCGAACTCGTCGATTTGGTATCGTTGTTCGTTTGCTCTCTTCTCCCTCTTCCTGGCGTTGATTATCGCCCATTTCCCGCCATGCAAGTCATGCCTTTCCGCATGGCATTCCCGACATAACAACTCGAGGTTGTCGAAGTTCAACGCGATCTCGGGTTTCTCGATGGTGATCGGGTCTATCTCTATCTTGTGATGGACTATCACGCCGGGCTTGTATATTCCCTTCTTGAGACAGTTCTCGCAGAGGAAGAGTCGCTTCTTCGCGTAGGCGTTCCGGCACTCTTGCCATGCCTTCGAACTATAAAAATGCTTTGCATATTCTTTAGCCATTGATCGCCTCTATTGCTCCGGCGTATGCGCTCCAACTTGCATCCGCCTGGTATGCGCTGACTAATTCGGCGGGAACATATATATGCCCGTTCCCGTCTTCTATCGGCGTTCCCTCAATCGCGCCCTCTCCAAGTATCACTACTTGATCCGCTCGAAGTGTAAGGCTTGATAGTTCGTTGTTGTAAAAAGCATATGCCCCGATCTCGGTGACATTAAGGTCTGCGGTTTCGATGGAATCCGTTTCTGTTCTCGGGATCTCCGCTCCGCCCGTCAACTCGTTTCCTACCGGGAGCTTGAACACATTATTCACGGAATCGTAATAGCCAATCTTGTTGTCGCTCAATCTCTTTACCGGGATATAGTTATACGCAAGGACATTATTGCTGAAGAACTTGATCTCCCCATATACAGTCCCAATGATAGTATAATCGAGGTTGTCGCTGCTATTGATACACCCGCCTATCATGACATTCCGTGCCATGCCCGTGATATTTCCGCTACGGGTTTTCGATGTTCCGTTAATTGTGGCGGAGATTGAATAGTTTGATGGGGCGATATAATTCGGGGCGATCGTGATGTGTGTCCTAATAAATGCTGATGAGAAATTAAAACTGCCACCCAATGACCATATTGAAGTATTCGGCATTACTCCAAAGTATGAGCCACCATTTCCCGAGCCATCAAAGCCATACAGAACTTGGGAAATGCTTCTCGTTCCGTCCATCGATGCGTCTATTTCTGCGACGCAATTACTCTCACGAGGTACATCTGTAAGTAGGACAGTATTGCCATTGAAGTGTACCGATTCCAACTGAACATATTCGCTTGGGAGTTGTCTCGTACTGTGGTAAAAAGCATACGGCTTTATCTTGGAAAGACCGCCTGGCAGACCGCTCAACTCTGTCGCGCTTCCGTCAAGTATTGCCTCGAGTTCCGTGTCCCATTGCTTGACATTCACATCAACGGGAGAGTATGCCTTGCCCGTCGGCGCGGTGAATGTCCCGTTCTCGGTCACTTGAAGAGGCTCGATTTCAATGTTGACATCCCCTCCGCCTATCGCTGCCTTGAATGGAATGGGTTTATTCAATTCGTCAACTATAAAAGAATATGATGCTACGATCGGCATAGTCTATATCTCCTCATCGACCAGGTTGGACTCCGTCGCGATCAGCATCTTCTCTGATGCCGCCCTCTTTTCGATTCCGTCCTCGACAAATGTCCAATTTATCTGCGCCTTGATTCGGCCTTTCGGGAACTCCAAGGTCTCTTTCTGCGTTAGGAATACGCTGACGCTCTGCGCCGTCAATTCGAGATCGGTGTCCTTCTTGGTCAAGATCTCCTCCTCGTTCGTGGTGGAGAATGTGACCCACACCTCCGTCGCCTGGGTCAAATCAATATCTGCGGTCGTCTCAAATATGAATGTCGGCGTAGTGCCTTTAATCGTCTCTATCATGTCTTTCTCCGTTATAAAAAGTCCCCGCTTGGGCCACATCGTTGAGAGGTGTGCGGGGTTCTTGCCGTAATGTAAAAGCCCACGGGGTCGCCGTGGGCTATGTTGAGAAATAGGGGTTTGTTTGGTGATATGTTTTTTATGTGAGGCTTGTTTTTGCTATTTCTCCATCTACCATATTTTTATCACGGGAGGTTACCTTTTCGCAAGGGGTAATAATTCCCCGTCGAGTTTTTTCTCCGCGTTCCTCTTCAGCTTCCTCGCCTTGTAGATGTTCGCCTCCGTGATCTCGCCGTATATCTCACGGGCGATCGTAGGCCAGGATTCGAACTTGTAAAAGCGGAGGGTGATGACCTTCCTCTCCTTCTCGGTGAGGAGTCCCATGAGATCGTCGAGGACGATTCTGATGCTCTCCATTTCCGTCTCGATCTCTTCTATCCTGGAATCTATCTCCTCGGCGCGGACGATATAATCAAGGACTTCATTCCCTCCCGCTCCCGATGTCTGAACGACCGCAGCCTTGTATTCGATGGGCTTCGGGTAGGCGACATTGGCGAACATCTCCCGCCGTCTGTCTTCCAGGGCGGTCTTTTGTTTATTCAACTGTAAAAGGCGGAATGTGTACCACATTAGATTTGTCCCTTCTTTACCTTGCGCCCTCTCCGTGTAGTGTGGTTGAGGACTTGTTCACTTATTCCGGCGTAGTGCTCGGCCTTCCCTTCTCTGACCTTTTCCTTGTATTCATCGTGAGCCTTCTTCTCTTTCTGATATTTCTCACAAGTTGAATGGCATCCCTCATGTCTCTCGGGCGGGACGCATCCCTTGCAACATTTGATCGCTCCCAATTGGGTCATTCTTTGCCTTCCTCCTCGTCCTTGTAGAGTTCGAAGATTCTGAAGATCTTCATCCACTCCTCGAGTTTCATCGTCACGAGCCAGGGACAGTTGTTCTTGCGGTGAAAGACGGCGGGAAGGTCGTCCTCCCCCGCGTCCCTGGTCGCCTGGGCGATCGCGTCGTATAGGTTGAGGTGCTCGACGCGTTTACATTCGATATGAATCCCGGGAAGCCCCACCACATCGGGCGAGTCGGGGCTTCCCTTGTATTGCATCCCCCGACGCGCTTGATATCCATACTTGCGGAGCTCTGACGCGAGTTCCCTCTCGCCTCGTGCTCCTTTATCCCTTGAGTTCGTCATCGGCTCTCCTTTCTCCGTAGCATTCTTCTAATTCTGCTATCGTCTTGCGGATCACTTTCGTCCACCTATGGCAACAATGCGCTTCTTGGTCGTACTCTTTGCAATCGTGGCACCACTCCCATTCCGTGTCGTCTCTCATAGCCTTGTATGCCTCGATGGCCTCCTGGCGGTCGATGAACTCGCACTCCCAGGCGTCGCATCTGTTGTCGTTCTCCCCGCCGAAGGGTTTGGCGTGTACGCAATTCTCGCAATTTCGTTCGTTCGTCATTTGTGCCTCCTTGAATTAAGTGAAAGCCACCAACTCATAACATCGTCAATGTTTTCCCATCCGCGATATTCTTTTTTGCCGTTCGTAAGCATCCGCCCAATGGCGCGACGATATGCTTTTTCGTACTTCGGCCATCTTTTAAATTCTCTCTTCTTCTCTCTCTCGGTTGCCATTGGGCAGCCGATGCATCCCAAGCGGTGAAATCCCTCATCGTACAATTTGCAATATGGAACATTGAATCTGTGGATGAACTCCCACACTTCGTCGGTCGTCCAATCGATGATCGGGTTGAGGATGAATCCTTTACTCTGCATACAATAGCGCACCATGTCCTCGTCCATGTTGTCGGGGTCAAGTTTGATGCGATCGGCGGTTGCCCATTTTGCATTGCCCTCTCTTACTTCGAGACCGCTTCTCTTGCGTTTTCTCCTTGTCGATTCTTCCCATCTAACTCCCGTAATCTTGTCCCGGTCTTCGCCTCCGCCCTCTTTTAGATATTTGCAGCAATATCTTGCGACCATGGTTGGAGGTATGACTTGCGTCGGGATCAGATTCCACATTGTGATCACTTTCCCGTCCTTGTCCCTCGGGAAGTCTATCGATACATCGGGATGTTGTTCCTTGATAAACCGAACGAGCTCGGGCGGGTCGACAGAACTGACGCGATAATGTGCATCGTATTTGATTCCCGCCATGTCTGCGAGGGCTTTTATCACACATGAGTCTTTGCCCCCGCTAAATGCGAGATACCAACTCCCGCCCCTGGGCTCGATCGTTTTGAGGCGTTCAAGGGTCACCTCCAATTTAGTCATCCCGTAGATATTTAATTGCTCAATCATTTCTCACTCCTATAAAAAGCCGACGGCGGAGGCCGTAACTTTTGAAAATATAAAATAGGTTTTTCCTTTCTTGATTTAATCTTTGAGACTATGGTATTTTTTCTTGCCGTCGGCTCTTAAACGATTTTATTCTGCTATGATCTTGATGTATTTCTCTTTGCTCAACGGGCGGATCGCCTCGTCGATCGTGAGCACCTTGCGGAGCGGACATCCGTCCGCCTCCGTTCGTGCCGTGCATATAGCGCGGGTTGACCATGTCAGCCCGTCCTCGCTGATCTCGCTCTCGATGCTCTGAAGTCTGCAATCGCTGCACTCGTCCGGCGCGTTCTCCAGGACGAGGATGCTCTTGCCCTCGAGGGGTGTGTCTTCCCACCACATGCTAATCCTCCCCGAAGTGGAACTTCGTGACGGCGATCGGGAACTCCTCGATCTCTGAAGCCCACCTCGCCGACCCCTTCCCGTTGTAGGTCTCCCAGGCGAGAGGGAATCCGCCGATTCCGTCGAAGAGGCTGCCGAGGGTCGCCGTTCTCTCGTACTGTGCGGAGATCCTCTTCATGAGCCACATCCAAAAGCCCCGCCGTTCGTTGGCATAGCCGACGGCGATGGAATTGCCGAGGGCTTTATACCTTGCCGAGTCGCTCGATTCCTTGTGGACTTTCCCCTTCGTGTCCGTCCACTCTCCTATATCTGTCCATCCGTCCGGGAATCCCTGGAGTCTTTCGCACTCCAGGGGTGTCAGCCTTCTGACGATTGTTTCCATGTTGTCCTCCTTTATGTTTGAGTTCGAATTATATGGTAATATTCCATAGCATATCGCTACTCCGACCTGATTATCTCCGGCGTTCGCCCTTAAGGTGGGGCTTCTCTCAAACCATATTCGGTTCTGCGGATTCATTCTTTTGGCCGCCCCCGGTTCTATGCCATAGCTGGCCATCAGAGGCCCGGTTTTCTTTTGATATGTCAATGATGATTACCAACTTTCCTTGCATGACTTGTTCTTGTTGTACCCACTTGTAATCGGTGGCGCAGAGAACTCCGATCTTGTCTTGATATAGCAGATAACGAGTACCTCGCTGCCGTTCCCGTATGACCCCCCCCGGTTGCGAAGGGTCACACTCTTATCGTCCTCTTGCCACTCGAAGAATCTTTTCTCTGTCAATGTTCTCTTTTCTTTCATATATTTCCATTACAAGAGGCGGATGCCCTTTTGTTTGTGCTCGAATTGTAGGCGAGACTTCTTTTTTCATGATATTGATGACCGCCCCCCCTTGGTCATCAATGACCATTTTTATCTGTTTCTTTTGTTTTTTCATAAATCACTACCGGCTCTCCTTGATGGGTACATGTCAAGGTTGGGGATTTGTTTTCAACTCATTTGTTGGATGTGTTTACTCTGCACATCCCAAGGATTCAGACACTTGGTTTTCAAGCGCCTCCTTCAGAATCTGCGGAAGTTCCTTGCCCCTCTTTGAAGCTCGGTTCAGTATCCCTTGACAAGCCTTTGCGGATAAAGAGTATTTCGGGGGCGCTTCCTCCTCCAAAATCTGCGACAAGACAGATTCGGCGGCGTCTTTGGGCAACTCCCCAAAACTGTGCGTCGTGTATGCGCCAAGCGATCGACCATCCGTTTCCCATAATGCATCCGGCATTTGTCCATTTCCCCGAAGGTCGAGGAATAACGGCATCCTCTTCGACGATCCTCGCGGTCTCTTCGAGGACGGCTCTGAAGTCTTCGCCTCCGTTGGAGGACAATGCTCCTGGGACATTTTCCCACACCATATATCGGGGTCGAACATATTCATCTGTCCTTTGATTGTTTCGTCTGTCATTTTCGCGCATCTCCTTTATTATCCGCATCTGTTCCATAAAGAGCCCCGACCGCTCTCCCGCAAGTCCGGCTCTCTTTCCCGCCACACTCAAGTCTTGGCAAGGGCTTCCCGCCGTGATAACATCCACGGGTTCTATCTCTGCCCCGTTTATCTTTGTAATGTCTCCCAGGTGTTTCATGTCAGCCTCCTAAAATGGAATATCGTCCTCGATCTTGGCGAAGCCTTCGGGGACATATTCCTCGGTCTTTTCTGCCTTCGGCTTTTCGTCATTCCAATCGATGATATCGACCTTTGAGACCGAGATCTCGGGGCGCATCTTCTCGACGCCGTTCTTGTCGGTATAGGTGACGAGCTTCTCCGTTCCCGTAACGGCGAGACGGCCTCTCTTGAATCCGTTCCTCGCGATCGCTTCGGCGGTCGTGCCGTATGCCACGATGTCGCGCCAGGTGTAGACGGGGTCGCCGTTCTCGTCGCGTCCCGCGTATTCGTATATGCTATTCTGCAAGTATGTCCTTCCGTTCTTTGATGTCTTGAGTTCGGGCTCTTTCCCTAATTGCCCGATGAGTGTGATCGTGTTCATGTCTTTCTCCTTTGAGTTATCCCCAACTTAACTGTCCAAAATTCGTTGGTTGATTCCGGGGACTATATTCTGTATTTCTAATCTAATCTATACTAATCTAATCTATTCTAATCTTATCTATTCTTATCTACGGAGCACGATGTGCTCCATGTGTGCTCCGTTTGTGCTCCGTTTGTGCTCCGCTTGTGCTCCGCTATCCCTTGAGGAAGGCGTCGATCGTGACCCCCGTGTCCTTCAGAGTATAGGCGCGGTTGGGTTTTACCCGCAGAAGAGCCCTCTCTTCCGTGAAGGTCGAAGGCGTGTATCTGTCGCGTTTTATGGCGTTGTTTATGAGCCAATGCTTCACGACCACACGCCCCGAAGGGAAAGCGAGAAGGAATCGCGCCTCGATGAGCTCGTTCAAGTCCTTTCGGGTGAGCCCGAGGGATTGGGTGATTCTGATCGGTGCGCCGATGATCCCGTCATCGTCTGCCCCTTCGAGATTTAAATGGAAGTACAGAGCTTGGGCGGGGAATGGGAGCGATATGAAAGCATCGCTCCCAATTACCTCGGGCGAGAACATTCGCTTTTTAGCCATCCCTTTCCTTCCTCTCCTTCTTCTCGATCGCGTCCCGAGCCTGGGCGAAGGTCAGCTCCTCCAGGCGGGTCACCTTGTAATATTGAAGTAGTCCGGCGATGTTCTCGATGGTGTCCTTTATGCGCATTATCTGCGCAGCCGTTGCGGGTCTGTTGTCCAACTCTGCGATGGCCTTGTGAGCCTCTGTTTGCCCTTTTCCGTGCGTGTTTGTCGCATCGGCGTCCTTGGTGTCATCGATGGCAAAAAGTCCGTTTAACGCGTATTTTCGCGCGTATGAGGACGCGCTCCCCGTGATTTGCGAGTCATCCATTCCCTTCTTCGTCTCCGCTTCTCTTGCGAAGGCGGAGGTCGAGATCGTGTCCTCTCCGTCTGATAGGGTCGCGGTCGCTTTCACATACACGCGACCACCCACCTCGACGATATCGTCTGATATGGTGAGGGTGACCTTCTCCTTCTTGAGGAGGGGTTTGACCGCTTCGAGGATGTCCTCGCATGAGCGGTATTTGTACCCGCCGAACTTGTTCTCCTGACTTTTGGGGGCTTTCAGTTCCCCCTGGATGTGGATGAGCCTCTCGTCTATGTTTCCCATTTCTCTCTCCTTTTCGGTCTTACTTGATCGTGATATTCTGATTCGTGACCAGGGTCGCCCCTTCTATGGTCTGCCCCTCCTTGATGGCCTTCTTCAGCTTCGCCTTGTCGGGCTTTACCTCGATCTTCTCGACCAGGAACTCCTCCGGCAGATGTGCAAGGGGGTCGATCTCGACGGCCTCGCTTTTTCTGATGGACATCTGCACCCGTGTCGATTCAAATCTCGGGCGGTCGGTGCTGACCAGGTACGCCTTGAGATATTCGGCGTAATGGTCGGCGACATTGGTCTTGTGCTCTCTCCTTTTCTTGAGATTTGCCTCTTCGGCCTTGATCGCGTCTGCCTCGGCTCTCAAGTTCTTCACGAACAAGCCGATGTTCTCGATCTTCTTCTCGAGGTCGATTTGTAATTGGTCGAGATCTCCGTCTTCGAATAAGACCTCCCCCGTCTCGGGGTCGAATGAGATCCCGTTCTCTATTACCTCACGGATTGCTCCGTCTATTTCGTATAATGTCATGCCTTCTCGTCTCTCCTTTTTATGTACTTGTCCGCGTTCTTGTCATACTCGCGGATGACTTCCTCGCGGGTCTGGTATTTGATCCCGTGCTTCGCGCATCTTATGGCGCATAGCATCTCGATGGCGGTCTGTTCCGCCCTTGTCTTGAAGAACGGGCAAGAGCCGAATCCGCATCTTGGGTCGACCTCTTCGAGGGCGAAGCACCCCAAGCCGAGCGCGCCGGAGTTGATACATTCGGGATTGCTCGGGAGGAGTTTCCCGCTTGACTTTGGTCTTGCCATGTTATCCCTCCTTGCAGAAGAACGCCGTCACGAGGGTCAGTTCTCCGGGGTTGTCCCCGTCGTCGTTGTCCAGGATGTAGCCGAGCCAATTCAGAGTATGGAGGGCGGCCTTGATCTTCGTCCTCATAATCTCGTTCTTGCGGTCTCTTTCGTCCCATAACTTCCCCATCGATTCAATGGGCGGTCTGTCGCCTTGTTCGATGATCTCTGCCGACCAGGATTCTAAAAAGGGGAATTGTCCCATTCTGTCATGTAAGTCCTTACTTAAACGAGTCATTTGTGAGCCCTCCTTCCTCATCTTCGCGGCCGAGGAGACGATACACCGCGTAATGTGCACCCTTCACCCTCGGGGTTTCCTTGACGATCAGCCATCCCTCCTTGCGGAGGTCGGCGATCCTTGCCGAAAGTCGATAGCATTGGCAGAGTTCAATCGCGTCCTTCGGCGTGATCGTGTACCCGTGCTGCATCCAATTCAGAATGTGAGTCTTCTGTGATATCTTTTCTGCTCCCATGTCTGCCTCCTCTTATATTGCCAGGGCGAACATGATCCCGAGGATCGCGCCCTCTATCCCGAGAAGTGTGTTCCCGAGCCATGCGTGTGTGTTGATATAGTTGATCGCGGTCTTTCCGTTTTCCTTTAATCTGCCAAACATATCCTTGCCTCCTTGTTGTTCAACTTCTCGAAGATCACCTCGCACATGGACGATGTCGCCGATGTTCTGCCGAGATGCGCGTGTGGACAGTCGCCCCATTTGCTCCTGGCGTCGATAGTGCCGTCCGCGTTCCTCTTCGGCTCGAAGTACGGACAATCGGCGCATGTGAGTCTCACACCCTTCGCGATGTACTCGTCGGCTATGTCCTCGGGCTCTGTCTCCTCTTCAATGTAGCGGATGAGAGCCTGGTCGCCGTTGACCTCGACGGACGGGCTTTTGTGCCGGAGCTCATACATTGCTCGGTTGAGTCTGTCCGTCAGCATTTCCGCGGATGCCTCTCTTATCACGCGGAACTGTTCGAATCGTTCGCTTTTCATAAAAAAATCACCTCCAAATCTAATTCTACGATTCGTCGGTGATATGTTAATCAAGTATTCCCGCCTTTATGATTTTAGGAATAGTTTCATATCACCTTGGTCTGATTTTATCACCGCCACCCTCGCGGTGTCAACGCCTAATTTCCAAATTCGGCGATATCTTTCAAAACGAGGCGGAGCATCCACCCCGGCATCGCCGTATCCTCGTGTACCCAATGCTGAAAAGTGCGGAGCGAGATTCCGCTCCTCTTACAGTATTCCGTCTGCGTAAGCCCCGCAGCCTTGAGCGCGGTCTTTAACTGTTCCCCTTGTTTCATGTCTTTCCTCCTTTACTGTTCGTTTGCTCTCGGTAAAATGTCGACCCAATAGCCGCGCTTCTGCAACATCCCGAGCTCGTGGAAGATATCAGTTTTTACGCATCCGGATTCTTCGATCCATCCCATCATCAATGTCCACCCTTCCTCTGTGAGGATTTCGATGTTGTATGCCTTCTGCCTTGCGTCGTATACAAGTCTCGCTCTTTTTGTCATTTTCTTTGCCTCCTTTTATTACCTGGGTTAAAATAAGATCTTGCCAAGATCCGTGATCTTGTTTCCGGCTTCCTTCAGTTCTTCGATCTTCTGATCGACGGCCGCCTTGTTTATGCTTTCGAAGGTTTCCTTCATCTTGATCTCGCAATCTTGACCCTTGTAGACCTCGCCCGTTTCCCATTCAACGAAGTATTTCGTGTGGATCGTGTGTGTCCTTTTGCTCATCTTGTGCCTCCTTCTAATCACCTGGTTGATCGTGTCTCTCTCTTGTTTACGTCCTTATTATATGCCATATTGGCGTATTTGTCAATAGTAAAATGCCAATTTGTCGTATTTTTTTAAACTTTTTTTCCAATAAAAAAAGCGGGGCGACGGATTGCTCCGTGCGCCCCATATAGAGAAAGGAGAAAAGGAAAGGGTTTATTTTTCGAGAACTTTGATTCGCGCCTCATGGTCGACAATCGTCTCCTTGATGTCCGCGATCTCGTTCCCGTGGTCGGCGACCTTCCCCTTCAATTCGTTGAGGATGTCCTTCAACTGATTCACCGAGAGGGTTAACGCCGTGATGTTGTTGTTTAAATTTATGAGGGGTTTGATCACCACCGCGATCGCAGCGATGAAGCCGAGAGCCCCGATCAATATCTCATATGTCATTTATAGCCCCCTTAACTCTGCATAAGGGTTGTTGGTCTGCCTTCCGTTCCTATCCGTGTGCCAATGGACGAACTTCCGGCCCGTAGAATCGGCTTGTGTTGGATTCTGAATGCCCAGGTGAATCCACCCGTTATCGTAGAGCCCCGCCTCGCCAACACACCCGAACAACTTGCAGATTTCCGCCCACTTCTTTGCGTAGGATATGAACTGTGCCTTTGTGAATCCCTTGCCGTTGCCGAAATTCCAGTCCATGGCCGCCCCGCGAAGGTGGTTCGAATTGTAATGTCCGTGAAGCTTGGTGTTTTGAGCCTTCGACCGCCACCACGAAATCACATACATGGGTTGTTTGAGCCAGGATCTGAATTTTTGAATGCACTTGATAAAAGTATATGTCACATCGTACATATACGCGGTGCTGACTCCCTTGTAATATTCAGATTGTCTGAAGTTTTTTGAAAGATTTCCCGATGCTACTATCATCCTTCGGCCTCCTCTTCTTCGTCTTCCATCTGTGTTAGCAAATCGTCTTCTGTAGGCGTGGCCAGGTCTTCGAGGTATGTCTTGCGGGACACCCCGATGATCGCTGCCAGGAATACCCCGATCGCGGCGATGGTCGCGCCGATCTCGGTATAATATGGGAGTTCCCATATCTTGCCGACAGTTAAGATTAAGACCTCAAGGGCGGGGATGAGATTCAGAGCCACCCACTTGATTCCGTCATATGTTTCGTTTGATATTCTCATTTTTTGCGCCTCCTATTATTCTGCGATGAATGTGACAATGCCGATCGCGTCTGTCCTTGTTGTGTGTGTTGCAATGGTGACCACTCCGGCGGTGGAGATTTCGAGCGAACAGAATTCCGTCCTCGCTCCCGCCTGGACGGCTGCGGTCACTTTACTCGACGGGCGGTATCCTTCGGGGAGTGTGAGGATCGTCGCGGAACTGTTCGCCGTGAGACCCGAGATTGCAATGTTTAGGGTTACCACACTCCCGATTTTGGCATAATAACAAGTCTGTCCCGATGCGGTCGATCCCGTCTGCGGGGCGAATGTGGTGATGGTCGGTTGTTCCATCCAATATTGGATAGCCCCCTTGAGCCTTGCGGGGGTGATGAGTCTCGCCGTTCCGCTCGTCCCCGCTTTGTATTCCGCTACGGACATACTTGAGTATGTCGTATTTATCCATCCCACCATCTGCCAATATGATCCGTCATAGACGAGGGCTACCACACTTCCCGCGTTCCATGAACTCGCCGGCGAGGATGATGGTGCGGTCGTTCCATATCGTCTTATCGCCTTCGGGCCGAGGCCGTTCACATTGAGGGTCGGGTTGGCGACACTATTCGCATTTGTGAATTTGACGAAGATCACCTCTCCCGTTTTCAGTTCCGTCAATGCGGGGGAAAGTGTGACGACCTTCGCGGCCGTGGATGCTCCCGTTGAACATTCGCCGTATCTGAACGACGCGCCCCCGCCTCCGCTTATGACTACATCGTTCCCGGAGATTCCCAGGGCTTCAGAGAGTGTGGTCTGAAGCGCACCGAGTTCCATCTCGATGTATCGGCTCTCCAGGACATCGAACTCCGTGCGGACGATCTTGAACGCGCCCGTCATGCCGTACTTCGGGAACACGACCGAGATCGTGTCGCAGAGGTTGCATTGCAGAAGATTCTCAAATCCTTCATAGCCCGAATAATCTTGAAGGCGAAGGAAGTCGACCTTGATGTTCTGCTGCGGGAGGTGGGTCTGATTCCTCACCATATAGGCGAGAGCCTCCGCCTCGAGTTGCGCCGTCGTGGGTGCATTCTCGAACTTATCGCTCAAGTCCAGGGGGACGCATAGGTCGCGCCCCGCGTATGATGTTAGCCCCGAATCGACCCTCGAGCCGATGACGGGGGTCTCCCCTCCTCCGTTCCAATATGGAACGCACGAATTGAACGCGCCAAAATAATCCGCGTCGTCCGTGTATTCTGTCATATTGACCCCGTAGCGAATTGTAAAATCGCGGATTTGACCGCGATTTGCCTTGAGTTTGACCGAGAACTTGTCGAACTCGTATTCCCCGCCGTATGAGTCTAAAATCGACCCTTCAGAGCCTCCTAATAACTCCCTAACTGTCTTCGGTGTGCCGTTCGCCCCCGCAAAATATGCCGACGAGGTGATGTCCGTCTCGTAGGTGAAGGGGTTGGTCGGTGTCGCCCTGGTCAGTAGGTCGAGCGCATCCGCGAGGGAACTGATTCCGCTCCCCGTAACTGTGAGAAAACTTTGCCGATATGAAATGTGGACGGCGTGGAAAGACGCCACTCCGTTGATGGGCTTTGAATACGAGACGATGTCGAACGGTTGAAGATCTCCGCTTTCGTCATGGGTGACCCCTATGATCCGCCCGGGAATGATGTCCTCGAAATGTGCTCCATCGATGGGGTACTCGAAAACGCATTCATAGACGCCGTTCCGCTCTTCGGTCACGACGCACGAGATGCAATCCCGAAGCCGTGCGATGCCGTTAGTCGCGAAGGATGTCTCCGTCGCTTCAAATAAAATCGGTATCATATCGCCCTCCTATACTGTCCACCACCTCGGGATCACTTTTAGATCCGTGATGGTAGTATTAAATAAGATGAGGTTGTCCCCGGGCTTCAGGGTGGGAAGCTCCGCTCCCAGGATGACCCCCGAGTTGACGCTTATCATCTCGCCGTCCTCCTCCTTATATGCCTCGCCGATGTCAAGGTCAAGGTATAAGGGCTCGCCTAAAGCAGTCTTAGTGCTGTCGCCCGTGATTCCTGCTATCTGAAGAGAGTAGCTTGAAGGTGTCAGCTGAGAGGACGCCGTGATGGTTATCTTTCCATCCGCATCAACTTCGAGAGATACCGTCACTTGAGTCATGGTTATATTGCCGTATGCGATCTGTATCGTAGCGGTCTCGCTTACGGGCGTTCCGTATGTCCACGAGAATCCGTTGAATTGAAGGGATGCCGTGTTGTACCAAAAAGTAAGAGAGAAGGCTGTGCCCGTCTGCGAAGTGATGGTCGCAGAGACTATGGGCGATCTGACGCCGATATTCAGCCTTGACGGGCTGTTCATGAAAACACGGTCGCCTGTATGCATCGCACTGTAGTCCGGCTCGATCTCGAATGTGGATTCAAGACTTCCTCTCTGCGTCTCGTTAACAGGCCCATGAAGGGACACTTCACCAATGGGCTCGCTTATGATCTCGACCACTTTGACAGGGTTGCCGGCTGTCTTAAAAGTGATCTTTCCGTATCCCGTGACCATGAGGAGCGGCCTCGCGTTGAAGAGGGTCGGGTTGGTCAATGTGTCGCCCGAGGATGCGATGGTGACCGCATTCTCCCCCGTTTTGAGGAATCGTTGTGGCATACATTGAAAGACGAGATCGAACTCCCCCGCCATCAGTTTCGCGGGGGATACCTCCAATCCGCTCTTGTAAATCGCCAGGCGGAACTCGTTGGGGTTGTATTCGTCCGTTAGTCTCACATAGCCTTTTTTGGAGCAAAGCCAAGCACGAATCGCGCCGACCTTGTCCGCAAAATCCGCCTCGTCCGTGCCGAATACTCCGGCGGGATACGTGACCTCTATGTTCTCAAATCGTCCATGGTCGAGAGCGAGAGCCCCATTCCGTCCTGGGATGGTGACCATCTCCACATCTCTCTCGGGCGCATTGTACGCGCCTTCGCCCGAGATATAAAGCCCATAGTCGCCCGACATCTCGCCGTCGAACTCTAACTCTTTAAATATTGCACCTATGCCCATGCGTTGCTCCTCCTTTTCTGCGCCTGGATGATCCTCCGCTCTACTTCGGCAGCAAGTTCTGACACGCTCATGTTGTCGCTTCCGTAAACATTGACCACCATGCCGGGGGTGTTAAATCGTTTATCCATCTCTTCCCATAACTTCGCCAGGGGAAGGACGGCTTCAGCACCCGCTTCGCCGACACCCACCCCGCCGAATATCGTCGGGGAGCGGAAGATTCCGCCGTTCGCATACCAATCAACATTTATCTTCGGCACGGATGGCGGGATGAGGGATAAGTCTCCCGTGATTGAGAAGTGCGGGAGTTTGATGAAATCCTTGATCTTTTGGATGATGGCCCTCACCCTATCGGGAATCGATTTGATGAAGTCTATCGCATTCGTGAAACTTGCCAACATGATCGCCATTCGTTCTTTGATGAACTCTATGACTGTTCCCACTACTTCCTTGACCTTGGTGAACACGGCGTTCACGATATTGCGGAATTTTTCGCTATGTTCGTATGCGTACATGAACGCGGTGACCAATGCGCCCACGGCTGCGATGACGAGACCGATCGGGCCAAGGGCTGCGGTGAATGCCGGAGGAAGCATCGCAAGAAGTGATAAAACTGTGCTGATGATACTTGCCACGGGTGAGATCGCTGCGACGAGTCCCGCGATGACCAGGATGAACGCCTGGGTCGGGCCTTGTAAATTGCCAAACCATCCAAATAGTTTGGCGAGGAAGCCCACGACCTTCTCAAGTATGGGGACGAGGGACTGTGCGAGGGATGCCCCCGCTTTTAAAAGGTCGCCCGTGAGGGTCGCCTTTAATCTGTCCATCGCATCGTTGAACTCGTTGGCGGATGCAACGCCGTCCTCTGAAAGTATGATTCCGGCATCTTCGGCCTCTTTCCCGTATGCTTTGAGGGATGCGCCTCCGTCATCAATGATCCCCGCGAGTTCAGCCGCCGAACGACCAAACAACTCTTGTGCGAGGATGTCTCTCTGCGTCTCGTTCTCTACATTCCCGAGTGCGGCGAGGACATCATACCACACCGCCGTCGAGTCTCTCATCTCGCCGTTTGAGTCGGTAATGCTGACATTCAACTCCTGGAATGCGGAATTGTTCGCGCCCATTTGTTTGGTCATCTTCTGCATTGACCCGAGCATCGTCTGCGTGTCCACATCTACGAGGTTTTGAGCATAGTTGAACTTTTGAATCTCGTCGGTGGTGACGCCGTACTGTTTCGCAAGTGTGGCGATCTCGTCAGCTTGTTTCGCCGAGTTTATTGTGTTGGCAAGTAATGCCCCGCCGAGTGCTCCCGCAGCCATTGAGAGCCCCCTGGTCTTTTTGGCGATACTGTCAAACTGATTCGAGAGACCTTTGAGGGAGGCGTTCCCGACCTCCTTCAGTTGCCCTTTGAAGGTCTTCAGTTTGCTCTCGGTCTCGATGATCTCTCTCTGTAACTTTCGGTATTCCGCCGAGTTCTTATCGACGCCCGACGCGTCCATGTTCTTCTGCGCTTGTTTCAGAACATCGAGGCGTTTTGCGGTCTCGTTGACCTTTTCGTTCAGAAGGGTCTGCTTCTGTCGCCATAACTCGACCGATGTGGGGTTAAACTTCAAATCTTTGTTGACTTGCTTCAGTTCCCCGTCGATGTCCTTCGTCTTTTTGTCGATGTCCTTGAGGGCGTCGTTTAGTTTTGTTGTTTTCGCATCAAATTCGATGGTGATGCCTTTTATCGTTCCCGCCATTGTTTTCCTCTTCAGTTATCCAAAAAACGCATTGATGTCCTTCTGCGTTGCTCTTCGTTTCTGCGTTCCCTTCTGCGATTTCTCCCCTTGTTTCTGTCGGTTGTTGTACGCGATGCAAAAATCCACTATCTGACCTATTTGCATCGATTTCACATCGGTCATCGTCAGACCTCGCTCGAGTCCGGCGAGGATGATGGTGTCGGTATCGATGGGGTCGTTGTCGGCTGAAGGCGTCCCATGATTGTCTTCAGCCTCTCGAAGTTTTTTGAGGAGATCAGACCCTTCGCTATTAAACCGAAGACCGCCGGGACGATCTCGTCCAGGGGGAAGGCCTCGAAGCCCTTCACCCACTCCTTCGGCTCGGGGATGTTCTCATCGGCGCATTTGGCCAATGACCACACGATGTTGATAAAATCCGCGAACTCGAGTCCGCTCAAGTGAATGACGGCGTCGGTGAACTTGTCCCCGTCCAATACAGAGAGGATGTCCTGGGGACGGATGTTCTTGGTCTTGCCCGTCTCCTCGATGATCCCCGAGACGATGTCGAGCGCACTCGCGATCATCGGCATCAATGCGGGGATGATGTCTCTCCCGAATTGGTCGCGGTACGCGAGAGCCCACCCGATGTTATTGTTCAGTTTGACGGCCTTGTCGCCGATGTTGATTGTCTTCTCCATTTCTTTCCTCCTAATAGAAAAGGGGCGAGGTCTCCCCCGCCCTTCCTTCCGCAACTTTTAGGGAGCGAGCACCGGGGCGGTGGGTGCGGTGAACAATGTGGCGTATCCATCATCGCCCTCCTTGAAGACCGCCATGGTGACGCCCGAGGCATTATCCCCGACGCAAGTCACGGGAAGAGTCTCGGTTGTAGGTTCTTTCGATTCCTCGATCGTGTTGTACTCTCTTGTGATTCCGCCAAGGGAACAATTGTAGAGGATGACCCTTCTGCTCTCGTCATCGCCTTCCACCTGGAACGCGATATATACGCTCGGCTTTGTGGGATTCTTTACATTGGCAAGTCCGCCGTTCGTGAGTGCCTTATATCCCAGGAACTGAGTCTTGAACGCGTCGTCGAACATGGCGACCTCGAGATCTCCCTCGAGTGTTCCGCCGGAATATCCGCTCCAATAGACGATATTGTCGGCATAAAAATTGTTCTGCTCACTCTGCTCCTCGGGGGAGAATGAAACCGCCCCCTTCTGATGGTAGGGTGTGCCGAGTGTTACTGTGCCATTGCTTTCCGTGTATGTTCCCACATGGAGCTGCGAAATACCAAATTCTACTTTGTTAGCCATTTAATTCCTCCATGCTAAATTTGATAGTAAATCACGAAGACGCCCTCGCTTTCGATGTAGACATCTTCGCTCTTTTCGTAGAGGAAGCCGTTCGCAAGAAGCGCGTTCTCGATCTCGGCCTCCGTCTCTTCGTTCTTGTCTTTGAAGTAATATTCTACTTGATACCGATTCTCCCGATAGTAGTGCGTGTTATCCGCCTGGAATGTGTCTTGCCCCGCCCCGAGATATACCAAATAAGGCGGTGCTTTCGGCGCGATGCCGTCATCCCTAAAATGCGAATAAGCACACGGGAGACCGATGCTCTGCAATGTCTCGAATATAGTCATATGTTGCTCAACTCCTTCTCGATTTCTGCGGGGAGTTCGGTCTGCGACCACTCCTCGACGGGCTTGATGTGGGGAATTGCCGGGGCGCGTCCGTATGTGCCGAACTTGTTGCGGACGATATGCCCGTATTCAAGTAAATGGGTCAATTGGTAATTGGTCGCGTTGTGGACGATCACCGAATTGATGCCAAGCGCACCCTTCTCGCGTTTTACGCGCCACCCCCTCGCATATTGACCCTTGCCGGGCCTTTTGGGCGAGTCGGCGCGTAACTTCTGAACGGCTTCCTTTGCGACGATGTCCATCGAGTTATTGGTTGCCCGATAAACTTCCTTTTTGTACTCGCCGAGGATCTCCTCCATCTGTTTTGTGATGCTTTCAGCCATTGTCGACCTTCTCCTCGCAAATAAGCGAGATCCCGTCCCGCTGTGCTTTCCAATCCACACGAATGACCGAATACTCGCGCCCCTCATATTCGAGGGTCTTCTGCCCGTCGTAATCGGCGCGGTTGGTCATGTAGAGGACGATGGAGGGCTTGAGACCCACCTGGGCGGCGTCATAAAATTCTGACGCGTAGACGCTCCTGGGCTGAACGAACACCTCCCTCATCTCGATCGTCGGGATCGCGTTCCCATACGCGTCGAAGGTTGGAGTCCCGTATTTTTTCAGAATCGCAATTCCGTCATACATTGGAGACCTCCCAGGATGTGTATCCCGTCGCGTTCGAGAGTTGGGCTTTCTGCTCGTCGTATGCCTTCTTGAGGCGGTCATAGTCCTCGGGAAGACCGAAGGACATCTTCACATAGGTGATGATGGCCGTCGATACAAGCGCGTCAAATCCGTCGGGGATTTCCACCCCCGCGATGCCGAGGTCGGCCTCTGCGGAAGAGATCAGATCGAGAAGTTCGTCATCAAATCCGTCGGTCTTGATGCGGAGCGCATTTTTTACTTTTTCGAGATCTATCATTGATATTACCTCTTTAAAGGCGACCCCCTAAAGGGTCGCCTCTATCCTTTCGATTATTGCCGATTTGTTCATCCTCGAAGAAACACCTTCGACCCCGTTCTCCTCTGCATAGGCAAGGAGTTCGGCCTTTGTCATAGTCGAGGTGTCGGCTTTAGCCTTCGAGGAATTTATTCCCCCTTGCCTTCGATTACTACGAACATATGCAGACCGACCACATCGATGGCGGCATAGAGTCTGCCGACGAGTTTGATGAGGTCTCTTTCGGCGAATGAATACTCGTCAAGGACGAATCTCACATTTGCACCTTCGGGGAGGTTAGCCTGAACGCCGGAGAGGTCTCCAACGATGGCCTGATCGCCGATGACTGCCGCCGGGGCTGCGATGGGTGTCACGCCCTGGAACGGGTCATATGCATATCCGGCGTTGAGGGCTGCGATTCTGATGTTTGCGATGGTCTGTGCGGAAGCGATGAGAACGAGGTCTCTCGCTTCGGGGTTAAGGTTTGCGATGGCCTGGATGATGGTGGCGGTTGTTACTGTTCCGCTTACCGAAAGCCCGTTAAGGCCTTGATTGTTACCGAGAATGGCAACGAGTGCTCTCTCCGCAGCCTTCTGAATGATGCGATAGGTGATCTCATCGTAAACATACATGAGGAACTCTTCTGATCCCATGGCGAGGACTTCTGTGGAGAATGCCACCCACTTCTTGATTGTCTGCGGAGTAAGGTTGATTACTGTGAGGGTCACACGCTCCATAGCGGGAGCTGCCGTACCCTCGGTATGAAGTGAGGCAGATCCCGCCTCGGTCTCGACCGCGACCTTGAGGTTGCCCTTGACGAATGTCTTGGTCACTCTGTTAAAGATCTCGTCTCTCTCCCAAGCGGTCTTGACTCTGTTCTCGACGAATACGGGAACGGGAACATTGCCTCCGGTCACATTGGTGGTGAGGAATGTTGCGCTATCTTCACTCTGGGGCATTCTGTACTCCTTGATGAGGGCTCTGCACTCTTCATCCTTGCCGGTCTTGATGTAGTTGGCGAATGCGTCAACATATGCCTTTGAATTTCTGAATTCTTCGAATGTCATTGTGTTGTCCTTTCTTGATTCGATGGTCTTTCCCGCTCCGGCAATTACGGCCTGGGCGGCTTTCTTTCTTTCCTCGACCTCTTTGTCGAGGGCGAGTTTTCTCTCCTCGATCATGTCGAGCTCGGCGGAGAGGGTCTCGATCATTTCGGCGGTCGCCGTGTCTGTTTCGACGGCGATCTCTGCCTTCCTGGTCTCTAATTCCTCATAGCCGAGATTTGCGATTTCTTCTCTTGTCATTAGATTCCTCCTAATGCTCTTCTTTTGATTTCTGCTCTCTTCAATTCCAGGGCTCTCTTCTCTTCCTCAAGTCTCTCCGCTTGAATCTTCTCGATCACTCCGTCGGTCAAATTGCTAATGCTTCGAGTCACGGCATCCGCCGAGATCGAAGTGCCATCATTAGCCGGAAGGGATACGGCCGAAACATCGTAGAGTTTGCCCACCGCCTTGATGTGCCTGGTGTACTTTGTCACGCCCGTCTCTTCGTCCTTTTCGCGGTCTTCAGAGTCTGCGGTGACAGTAAAGCCGAAGCTCATGCGGTCGGTGTAGCCTCCGGCGATCTCCTCATAAAGGGCTCGGCCTATTTCCGTTCCCCCGAGGTCTGCCTCTATAAATAATCCCTTATCGTTTGGCGTCACGGCGAGGGTATTATTTCTTGTTCGTGCAAAAACGCGACCCTGGTGGTCGTATTGCATGATGACATCTGTCATGTCTGTATTGTCGAATGCGGTCGGGTCTACTGTTTCCCATAACTCCCATCCGTCGCCCTGGTAAAGCATATAGGGCTCGTTGAAAGTACTCGCGTACCCCACGACGATCTTGCGCTCTTCCGTTCCCTCTTCGGGATCACGGACTTCGATCGTCATGTTTCGATATTCTCTGTTATCCTTGATTGCCATTTGTGTCCTCCTCGTTGGTGGTCAGTTCGTCTGTTGCTTTGTATTCGCCTCTTATTGGCGCAACTTGTCCCGCCCCGTTCGGTAGCGGTGCGTAATTGAATAACTCCCTTATCTCGTCGATGAGGATCGCGCCTCTGTCGCCGAGTTCCTTCGCCATCTGCACCTTCTGCGATGTGCTCATGTACTGAAGTCTGTTTGCGTTCGCAATCAAATATGACCCTTGTGCCCTCTCTCTTTCAGAGAAGAGTGCGGCGGTCATTGATTCGCTGAACTGAATCGCGAAGGGCTCGATACATCCGTCGAAGAACGCCTCGAGATCCTCGGCCTTGGCTTTGTTTTGAAGCACATCTTCAGACACGCCGAAGTAGTTGAAGACATTCTCTCTGATCTGCTTCATCTGCTCCGCGTCTATCGAATACGGGCGGACATCGATTTGTTTGATGTCTTTGTATGTGTTCGGGAATAAAAGGAAGCCTCCGCTCTTGGAATCCGTTGAGAGATTCGATTCTGTGAATCTTTCCCGTTCCTTCGCCAGGTCAGATGCAGAACTGAAGTTGTTCAAGGTCGCCATAAAGCGGAAGGTCGCCGCGTTTTTGACGCCTTCCTCGATGCCCTGGTTTTGAATGTGAATCAATTGCATCGTTTCCTTGAGCGGTGCATTTGAATCGCCGAAGAAATCCTTTCGGTATTGGTGTTTGGTCAAGATCGCGCACTTCCTCGCCTCCACGGCTGCGGTCTGCCCGTTGTTGAATTGGTATTTCAGCCACACCTCGCCGTCGTAGTCGATGAGGGATGTCTGCTGCGGGAGAATGGGATAGACCCCCGTGATGATCATCCGCTCGTCAAATACCGGGACAATAAACGCGGTATTGTTCACATCGAGGATCGTGCTCGTTCGGTACAAAAACTGCGACCAGGTCATGAACTGATTCGGTGCGAGGGCGAGTTTGCTCTGAAGTGACGGGTTTGCCGTCCCGACGGTCTCGACCTTCAACTTTGAGATGTGCCGAGCCCTGGCATCGATCGCCGCTCTCACGATCTCGCTCTCGTAGATCATCCCGCCCCAATTAGTGAATACGGGCGTGTATGCGCTCAAGGTCTGAAAGAATCCCCTCGCGTCCCGAAGCGCGTCTTCTGATTTTGTTGCCCTATCCGGGCGAAATATTTTGTCAAGCAAAGACATTCTATTGATCTCCTTCTCGGTGATTCTGTAACTGAATCCCGACATCGTTCCACCACTTTTGTCTAACAATAAAGGCATCCAATAGGGATGCCATTCCGTCGATGTGTGCGTTTGGTTTTATCTTCACGAGCCTCGCCCTCCCCTTCTCTGTGCTGATCTTCAGCGCGGAATTGTAGAAATGGATTTTGAGGAGGTCGTTGTCCCCGATATGAAGCGCGTGATCCTTGATGTGCGCCTCCACCTCCTGGATGGCGGGGTCAAGGTTGAAGCCCTGGAAGACATCATCCATGTGGAATCCGTAGGCGTCCATCTGTTGGACGAGATACGATGCCGAATAGCGGTCATACCCCACTTTTAAGGGGTATATCTCCCACTTTTCGACCAATTCCCTAAAATACTGAAAAACATCGTTGTAATCGATGATATTCGTCCCCGAGGGGTATAGAAGCCCCCGCTCCATGTATAGGTTATACGGGACGCCGTCCATCGCGGTCAGTTCCTCGATTCTCTCACTCGGCAGCCAAAACCGGGCGAGGACATAGAACTCCGCGTTCTTCTCGATTACGATGACCGCCGAGGTCAAGTCCGTTGTCCTTGAGAGGTCGATTCCCGCGACGCAATAGCATCCACGGAAGTCTTCGAGTTTCAGTTCGTCGCCCGTGCAACTCTCGATCGCCTGGGCGTCGAGCCATGCGAGGGAACTGTTTGATTTCAAGCAACAATGTTTTGTTATGAACTCGCTCTTTTTTGAGAGTGATCCTTCCGCGATCGCGATCTCTTCGAGCAAATATGGGACGCTTATTGACACCCCGAGGTTGGGGTTTGACTTTGCCAACTCGTTGATGTCGTTCCACTTGCCGATGTCGTCGATCATATAAAGCAACGGAAGGAGCGCGGTTTCCTTACTGTCACCCAATAAAAAACGAGTTGATCTTTTCATCAGCTCGTCGTAGACCCCGTCGTTGATATACCCCGCCGTACTTATAGCGAGGAGAAGGGGTTGCTTTCTGCTACCGAAACTTGAACGGATAACTTCGTAGAACTTGAGACCCGCGTCCCCCGCCCATGAACTACATTCGTCCGCGACGCAGAGAGAGACATTCAGACCATCTGATTTTTTTGCATTGAAGGCCAGGGGTTTCGCCGTCGTGTTGTTGGTCTCAACATAGATATCCGTCCTCCGCTTCTTTGCCATGGCATTGATCTCCGGCTCTTGGAGGATCATCTGATGGTATGCTTCGAAGCAGAGTTGCGCTTGTTCCAATTTCGGGGCGGCGAAGTAAATCCTTCCGCCGTACTCTCCGTCGAGGAATGTCATATATTCGGCGATGGCAGCCGAGAATAAAGTCTTCCCGTTTTTTCTGCCGACCACCAGGAAGACCTCATGGAAGACCCGAAGCCCGTTCTCGTCTACGATCCCGAAGATCAAGGCGAGGGTCGCCTTCTGCCACAGTTCCAACTTGACACGCCCGGGGGCGAGATGTCCTTCGTGGTGATGGCAGAAGCCCTCGATGAACATGATCGCGGCCTTTGTCTTTTTATGATTATAAAAAAACCGCTTTTCTTCGAGGCCGTTAATTATATATTCATACACGCGACGAATCCATTTGCCGACGATGATCCGCCCGTCCTGGATTTGCTGATAATATGCATATATGGGATTGTCATTCATTGAGAGCCTCGATCAAATCTGCAAGGCGTCCGCCTCCCGCGTCCTCATCTGACAGTGTCTTGATGATATTTATCAAGGTTGATACAGTTCCGTTCGCTGCCGTTGCGGTCTTGTTATATTCTGTTATTGCCGGATTCGCGACGAGGTTTTGTCTGCCTTTTACATATTCCTTCGTAACTGTCGCGCCGTATTCGGTGATGGCCTTCTCGAGATCCCC
>Ga0326512_10000951_pt1 | contig 23862 bp, 16 predicted proteins | sample 1_2617_0518_D_FD_203652 | JGI IMG/M metagenome (GOLD analysis project Ga0326512, IMG submission 203652) | Bovine rumen microbial communities from UC Davis, California, United States - 1_2617_0518 | ecosystem: Host-associated > Mammals > Digestive system > Stomach > Rumen | place: USA...
CAAAATCGTGGAATTCATCTTTAGACATATCACTGTATGTTCCACCTCTTCTTCCTAATGTTGGGTCAACTCGGTTTGCTCTATCTCCCCTCTCATTAGAAACAAGATTCCAATCGTCAGCGTTATCACCGTGAGTTGAATGTATCCTTCCTTCTGAATCTTTCCATTGTACTTCCATTAATACCCTATTTACAGACTCTTTCACAATTCTATGAAGGTCTGATTCTGTTAATCTAATAACATTCTTTGTCATATTTCTCGTTTTATTTTCTGAATTTATTTCACTATCTGGTCTACGTTTAGTCCTTTTTAATTCATCATATTCTTTTTGATTAAGTGGTCTACGACCAATCTTACCAGCAAGCTGATTGTATGCACCAAGTTCAGTATGATTTGGGAATATTTGCCTGCTTATCTTTTTTATATCTACATTTTTGCCCATATCTATTTATCTCTTGTTTCCTGTATCAGTTAATACCTTATCTGACTCCAAGAATACCTTCTTGAAGAATTCGTATATTGAGCTAGTTGGATGATCTGCATACTTCTTAAGACCCTCAATAGCCGTCTCTCTAATCTTACCGATGATTGGCTCGTGTTGGATAATCTCCTGTGCATGCATTGCAATCTCCTCTTCAGAGCCGCCCTGCATCATCTGCTGTTGCTGTTGTGGCTGAACAAGTGCTGGGTCTGGTTGTTCCTGCTGCATACCTGGATTTCCACCCATCTGTTGTTCCTGTTCTCCCTCATCGCCGAATATAAATCTCTCTGAAAGCTGCCCCTTAAGCTGGTTAAGCTCCTTTATCAATTTCTTTGTTTTAGTATCCATAATAAACGTTTATTTTCTATATAAATATTAAATAAGGTTAAAAATAGACAGACTTCTTGTATAATTCAGTTTTTTTTCTTATCTTTGCAGCGGAATTAAATTTAAATGATAAAAATATGGAACTAAAAGAATTAAGAGAAAAGATTGCATCGAAGAGCATTAGCTCGTGTTTTATGGTAGAGCGTGGTAACATTTATGAGTTTAAAATTGCTCTAATTAAAGGTGAGAAATCTATTTCGAACATTTACACAGAAGAACCACAATCCTTCAGTGTTGGGCTTGAAAACCCACATAACAAAAAAATATGGAAACCAGATTATGCAATGCCATTCATTGATATTATGGGTATTGATGATAATGGAAAATTAGTATTAACTGATTATAAACAAGCTGGGTATGACCTTCCTGGTGCTTGGTTCACCATCAAAGGTGATTTCTTCTTGACAAAATGTAATGCAGAAAAGTTTATTAACCGTTAAACTAACTAGTATAGCATATGGATAAAAAAGTTATTAGTATTTTGAAAACCTTATATAAGGTTGTTCGTGCAGAGGAAAACGGAAGTGCAGAACATATCTGTGAATACTTTGATTCTGAAAGTCTAGAGAAAATTCTGAGAGAAAACGGTGTTCAAGTTGGTTCAAACTTAACAGACGATGAAATTGATGAAGCAATCAATGATTTCTTGTCCGAAACTGGAATGAAGTTTTTTGAACGTTCTAAAGTAATGGTGTGGCTCAATGACACAGATTTAAATGACGATGCTAAAGAGAAATTCATTCAAAGACTCACTAGAATTATTTAATGATATGAGTAATAAAGAACTATTAACAACAAAGGGGAAGGAACTTGCTTTCCTTCTAAGGCACGACAAGGAGGCGTTCGACAATGGTCTGATTGACCAGAATGGCTGGAGAAACGTATCTGAATTGGTCTCTGACAAGGGCTACTCAACTGACCTAATTGAAGAGATTGTCGCTACTAACAACAAGAAGCGGTATGAGTTCAATGAAGATCATACCAAAATACGTGCAAGACAAGGGCATTCGATCAACGTCGATGTGGGGCTTACAGAGGCTGAACCTCCAAAGGTTCTGTATCACGGCACTTCAAGTGATGCGCTTGACTCAATAATGGGAGAAGGTATTAAAAAGGGTACAAGGCTTTATGTACATCTTTCCAAGGACAAGGAGACAGCAACTAACGTAGGAGCAAGACACGGAACACCATATGTGCTTGAGATTAATTCTGAACAAATGTATAAAGATGGTGTGAAGTTCTACCTGTCCAATAACGGTGTGTGGCTTACTGAATTCGTAGACCCTAAGTATGTAAAAAAATATGAATAAGGAAAACTTCAAGATTAATTGGAAACTTCGTGATGACGGTAAGGATTATTTATTCACCGAAGATATTGATTTTACCAAAAAAGACGGTGAAGTAATCCCGATGGTATTACGTATATGGTGTTGCTGGAATGCTTTTGACGTTGCCTTGAGACACAGAGACACAAATAGGTTAATTGGAACAGCACATCACTGGGTAGATAGATATGATAAGTGTGTCATTGGAGATAATATAAGAGTATACAGGGAATACAGGGGTTTAGGCTGTGGCTCGGTGTTGGTTTCAAATGCCGTATCTTTTGCCAAGACAAACTTTAGCGGATTCAAATTCAAAATATGGGCAAAACAATATACAGTTGGTAATATCGAAGAAGCCAAACATGATAATTGCCTTTGTCAAGAAGAACTTGAATATTTTTACAAAAGACACGGATTTAAGTATTTTGAAAATGATGGGAGAGAACCATATAATATGAAAATTGATTTATAAAAAAAGAGGAAGATTGTTAGTCTTCCTCTTCTTTATTTAGAGTATTTCAATTAAATATCGTCGAATGAAACTCCTTCTGGTGTCAAAACAAAGTCAATCACGATGTACTCAAGTGCGTTATAAGGTTTGAAGTAAATCTTGACAGGAAGCTCTCTCCTCTCCCTAGACTCGATTGTGTCGTTAATCTCGATCCTATAGTCAGAAATACCTCTGTTAGACCTTATGCTATCCATAATTGGAGTTACTGTAGATAGGAATGACTGCTTTGTTGTTGGGTCATTTGGTTCAAAGATGAGACCTATGCAAGAGATTGCGATAAGTTTTCTCATTCTGAGCAACAATCTACGAACTGCAATTCTGTTGAGCTGTGACTCGTTAATCTGGAGGTTCTTCTGACCCCAAATCTTAGGACCATCCTGTGCGAATGTCTTGATTGGGTTGATTCTTCCGTCGTAAAGAACGTCCTCGTCACCAATCTTCGTGATGAAGTGTGCTCTTACACAGTCAACATTACCTCTCTCAATACCAGCAGGTGCGAACCAAGGATATGCTGTGTTGTCTGTCTGTGCGAAGTTACGTACAGCATCCTTTGTTGCTGGAAGGTAGATGTACTGACTGTTATCCTGGTCAAGGTACTTAACCCAAGGATAATATGTACATGTGTAGTTAGAGTCAATCTCTGTATCCTCAAGGTTTCCTACTGCCTCATCCGGTGTGTACATTTCGTCAACATAGTCACCTGCGCCGCTTGGCTTGTCTGGAGTGGTCACAACGTAGATTGAGTCTGCTCTCTCTTCCTCAACCATTTCAATTGCTTCCTCCACGAGGAGTTTCTGATTAACGTAGTCGATACCTGGGGTTGCGAATACGTTGATATCAGTTGCTTCTGGATTAGCGAACTGACGTATACCACTCAAATAAGCGTACCAGTCAGAAGTGATACCGTTCTGGTTCAACTGGAGAAGATCTGGATCTTTGATTCTGTTGAATGAGTAACCCTCACCGCTACCCTGGTTGATATATCCTCTATACTGAGACATCTTATACTCATCTGTATTGGTTCTCTGATCTCTGTAATCATCCCATCCATCGAATCCACCGTAGAAATAAACAGTGAACTTACGGAGGTTAACATATTCATAGATAGAACCATACATATCAGACTCTGTTCCGATGATAGGTGGCTCGGTCAAAACCTGTGTTCTAGAGTTTGTAGAAACTGCGTCGAACTTGTAACCACTCTCTCCATCAACAGTATATGCTGAAAGGTATGCACCGCCTGTTGTGTTATCAAGTCTTGAATCAAGATGGAATCCTTTAGACAAGAACCTTGGGTCGTCGATGTATGCCTTGTTACCCTTGAATGTAAAGTTATCGATATCAACACCAATCCAAGAAGAGAGACCGAAGTACTGCTTCCTGTTCTTGATGTCTGGGTCGAAGATTCTGTTATACTTCAATGTTGGGAATGCTATGTTATGTGAACTACCGCTAATTGGAGTACCGCTGTAGTTAGGTTGTGGATAGCCCAAGAAACCTGCTGGAACTGACATTCTAGCTGCTGTAGAATCATTAACCTCAACTGTGATATACTTAGACTTAGACTCATATACACCGTCGAATGAACCGATCTTAAATGCTATATAGTTTGAAGTTCCTGGGATCATTGAACAACGTCCAAATTTCTCAAGTGGTATTACCTGCTCGTCACTATCATTTATGTCACGTACAACAACGTCGAATGTACCATCATCTGGTCTGATATTCTCGATAGAGATCTTAACCTCGTAGTTGGCATTGTTACCATCTGTGATTGTATGGAATCTGAACAATCTGTTAACCTCAGCGTGATTGAAATCACCCTTCAAGTTAGATACTATCCAAGGAGTTGAAGCATATCTGTATGCTGACTTGTAGTCGTTCATATCAATCTCTACGTATACAACATCATCTGCCTCTGCGTTCATCTTATAATAAAGACCGTCTGCTACATTTAGAACAAGCATTGCCTTTTTATCAGTATTCTTTCCAGTTCCACCATTTGTAAGGTTTCCGTAGATGTTTGTCATATCAACATCATCATCAACATTATCAAAACCATCGTGATAATATGCATAATGATAATTTCTCTTTCCACTAGCCTCTGTATACTGTCTCACAGTGTAGATCTGTCCAATCAATGCATCTGTTTCAGCAAGTGTATTTGCTGACCAAGCTGCCTGCTGCTCTGGCGTTAATCCACCAGGCATAACGTTTGTTACGTGTATTCCACTAGGTGCTGTTGCTACAGTGTATGGCTTGTTTGAGTCATAGTTGTAAGGAACAACCTTAAGCCCAAGACCATCCTTATTTGTTGTGGTGTTTGCTGATGAAGAAATCTTGTCAGCAACGAATCTCAACCCAACGTGTTTTCTCCTAAGTGATGTGTTAGACATCCTCATAAGTCCAGAAACTGGCTCATGGTGACAGAAGTCTGCTGTATAATAAGCCTGGTAGAACTTAAGACCTCCAGTACCACTATCTACAGTAGCACCACTATCTATTTTTGTTACAGAACCTTCAATAATTGCCTGGTCAAGTGCAACGTCGTAAAGAGACTCAACAAAGATTGGAGAATCACCGTCATATGATTTTGTTCCAAGAACGTTAAGAATATACTCCTTATCGCTAGGATTCAAAGAAACTGGATACTCGAAGAATCCGTTATTTATTGCAGCCTCTCTTTTTGCTTGATCAGTACCCAAACCATCTGTTATAATAGTGTCAACTTCAGCAGTAGTATGTATACCAGTAACACCAACAAGTTTAAACCTACCGTGATTGTTCTGAGATATACTCCAACTTACAGAACCTCCACTCATACCATATCCGATACACTCATTACCGTTACTGTTCATTGGGACATATTCCTTAATCTGAAGTGCATTCTTGTTATAACCATCCTTCTGACAAGTTCCATCATCAGCATGTGGTTTCTCACCAACGAAATATTTGAGGGTGTCGTATTTGGTATCCTCGCATACACAATCCTCAGTGCTACCTGTTGCATATGGTCTGTAAGTACCTCTTGAACGGATCACAGCTACAGCTACTGGTGTACTATTACCCTTTGATGCTGTAACAAGCCAAGCAGGACCTGCGTTGTAACCACTAAGACCAAGTACACGAACAACCTTGAGCTGCTCTGATTCGCTCAAGTAAGACTTAGCGATATAAGGCAACTCATATTTAGGATACTGGCTTCCCTTGAATTTCTCCGTACTTGTTCCACCGAAAATCTCCTGGAACTCACGCCAGTTGGAGATATCCATTGGCTGGAAGGCAGGACCTTTCAGCGTCTCACCTACAACACCAAGTGTTGTGATACCAAGGCTACGAACAGCATAATTGATATCAATCTCACGGGTGTAGATACCTGGTGAAACATGTATTCCTCTTGCATTATCTGCCATAATTCTTAAAATATTTTAATTTTTATTAGTTATTTTCTTATTATATAAATATTTAATACCTTTCATTAGTTAGTCCCAGAACTTGTTTTTTATAACAATTTCCCCAAACTCCTCATCACCAAACCTATTAAAGATGTCCTTTACAAACGCAATCATCTTAGATACGTTTATTTTCACCTTATCATTCATTAACTTGTCGTGATATTCTGCAAGTGAATCATTATCACCGAACTTTCTGTAATGTTCCTCCTGTAATGTGAAGAAAAGGTTTGTTATATTACTAACCTCCTCTATGAACTTATTAAGTTCTATAATTTCTGCGAACTTCAGCTGGAACTTAAATCTACTGTTTATCTCAAGTAGAAACCTCTCAAGTGTTATTAAATCTTTAATTGTTATCATAACAATACGTTTTTATTAATTATAAATATTACAAAAAAACCGAAAAAAGGAATAGTACCCCACTATTCCCTTAGTCATTGTAATTTATCAATATCTGCTCCTCTGATGGTAGTTCATCTAATGATGACTCCGGTATATTATCCACGTCTATAACAACTTCTGGATCATATCCTATGAGAGTCACCTCTGATGTAATATATGCGTTTTCTCTCTGTATTTCTACCTTTATCTCATCCCCAGCAAAGAACTTTACGTCATTGTCAAAACTCATTTCCTCCCCATTGACAAACAACTTTAAGTCACCGACGTTCTTCACTTCAATCTCCTCAAGCACCATATCCTTATCTATGGTGAATGAAAGATCTAAAGTGCATTCATCAAAATTCATAATAACTTTCATTACCTTATGAGGATATTTATTAGACTCTGGTACACAACAATCCGTATTAGGATCTATTGGCTCTTCAACTGCTGGTGGAGGCGGTATTGTTTCACTTGGCACTTCAGTAGTACACACGTCATATGGTTTGAGCCTCTTGTCCGCAAAATCATTCATATCGAACCCAGTTATAAAACTAACCCTCTCATCCTCTCTCCTGTTCTTACCACGCCTACCAGCAATACCAGTAGCGTCAGAGTCGTGAGAAGACATAACTAACCTTGAAGGTATCCTCTCAACCTTATAATCCTCACGTCTGATAATATAACCCCTCAGTTTTATCTTATATGTCTGAGAATAATATTTACGGTCATCTATGGCGTATTCTGACTGATCTGACACATCTTCAAGTGTAAGTGGCATTGGATGATCGTTAGGTGAAATATACGATGTTATGGCATTAAATTCATAGTGCATCATTTCATTCATCTCATTAAGCAATTCCATCTTATTTGTTATAATGGAAACTGTATACATGAAATTGACTGAAAATGGCTGCTTCATCGTATATTTGTCGTATGCCTCAATACCGTTCTCCTGTAGTACAGGAACGTAAAACATGGCGAAGTCCTTATGACCTGGTATGTTGAAATAACTGCCTTGGTTCTCACCCTTCTGTGGATTATTCTCACGGGTAATGGTCTTGAAGTTCATTATCATATTTCCGTAGTCATCCGTCTGACTCCAGGTCTGTGCATACTCGCTGATCCTCTGGGTAGAGTAAAGTTTATATGTAGGAAGCCTAACACCGTCATACTCAAGGTTGAACTTCTTATCAACCCAGTTGAACATCTCCTGGTCTATATCACTGTATTCAATAGGTTTTGGAAACGGCGTACCACGTTCTAGTATCATTTTAGACATATTTCTCCTTCTCTCGACACCAAATGCATGATGTCTGAGCTTTAATTTGTCCATATATGGCTTTGGCTGTATTAACATATCATTACTTTTTATCTACTATAAATATTTATAAGTATATTAAAAAGGTAGATTGATTATGAAAAGAAACATAATAAATACTATGGATATTCTTCTCAAAATGTTCAATGGCGAAGATGTAATTGAGAATTACAATTCAGAAAGAACAGCAAAAGCAGAGTATCACAAGGTAAATGAACACATTGATATTCTAAGGACTCTTACCGGAGTGTATTCAAGAGGTCCTGGGGAAGAAAAAGAGATTTACGACTTCAATTACGCACATTGGAGTGTTTTTCAAGGAATACCTTGGGAAGCCATAGCTGACAAATTAAAACAAATATACGATTCCGGCTTGCTATACAAGAAAAGACGAAGTGATTGTCTATCTGTTCAGAGAAAAAATCAATGCAACGCCCCAGAAGATGCCCATTATGGTTTTTATTTCGGTTCAATATCCAATAAACTAAGTGGAACATATATGGCTGTATGTAAACAGAGAACAAATACGTCAAAAAGAAGAACTATAGATTTGTACTATGAACTCATTGGTAAGATAATAAACTTCTATGGATTGGTCAATGGTCATTATTTACCATCAGATTTCACAGTATATTCAACACAGCCAACTGAGTGGATGTATGAGCCAAAAATCGGTATGATGCAAGAACTTCTAGCCAAAGGTGACCCTAATCAACTTCCACGTTGTAGCGAAAAACAAGCACTTTGGATTAGTAGAAAAATGAATGTAGATGGTAGTAAACTTAACAAATTTCAAGCGTCAGAACTACTTGACGTTCTTTTCAACTACGACGATAATGCATCTGGAAATGACCCAGAAACGGTTATGAATCATTACAAGAAAATATTAGGAATAAAAGAATCAAGATATATGAAACAGATAATTAGACTTACAGAATCAGATCTTCACAAACTTGTGAAAGAATCTGTTGGAAAAATATTGAAAGAAATGAGATATGGAGAATTTGGCGGTCCTGACGCAGATCCGCACGATTTATATCCAGACATGTATCCAGAAGATGAAGAAGATGACCCTTTGGATACCTATAATGATTGGAGACTAGATCATATGGGTGAAATATAAAATAATTAAAGGACTCAGAGTTTGAGTCCTTTTTATTTTGATAAAAATAGTTTTTTCCACGTTTTATTTTGTTTTTTAACTTTTTTTATATATCTTTGCAAAAATTAAAATTTTCATTGATATGACAAACATATACATTGCAGCATATAAAAAGTTTAATGATTATCCTGTACTAAAGAAAGTATGTGACTATATGTTATCTAGAATGAACAAAAACGATATACAATTTTTTGTAACCTCTGGAGAACCAGGTGACAACACATGTATGAGGTACGTTATTAACAATGGCTATAAATATGAAGACTGGATGCCTGTTAAACGTGGTCATAACAGGGCAGATGAAAAATTAGAATTCATAAAAAGATCAAATCACGTGATACTTGTAACAAATGGCGAAAGCAGGGGTATAACAATAGCTATGAAGTTTGCTGGTAAACAAGTAAACGGTAAAATAGTTGTTATAGAGCATAACAATAACATATTCACTGTGTGGCAAAACGGAGTAAAAATAGGGGAGAAAAAAATAGATGAGTAAATTACCCACCTATTTTTATTCCATTTACTAAACAAGTTATCTGATCATCACTTATAAAATTCTTCCTAGGTCTTCCTGGACCTCTCTTGTCTAAGAAGCCGCATTCAAGTTCCTTCTGCTTTAGCGCATTTATCAAATAGTAAAGTGTTGCACCGGAATCCATATCTTCATCCACTATAAGAAAATGTTTATTAATTAAACTAGCTCTTAATTTATCTACTATACCATTCTTATTATATGCCATTTCTGAATCAGCAACTACATAGAAATCTTTCAGATAAGGTCTTATACGTTTGTTAATATCGACAGCTTTAAGTTTTTTACTGTTTGAGATCTTCATACCATTTTTAACCAAGATGCCCTCATAACGTGTTATGATTCCGTCAATATCAGCTAAAAGCATCTGATATTTTTTACTGAGCCTTATTCTAATCACTTCACTGATTACATTAACTATATGAGGTATGTTAAACTTGGAACTTTTTGACATACCTTTCTTATATTGTGAAAAATGATTCACAAGATATTTGTAAAGATTGGTCGTATTAGGGTTATCTTTTTTAATATTGACCAATCCATAGAAAGATAATTCTCTCAGCACATCTATAAGAAGAGGTCTGCTAACTTTAATTCTACTTGATTTGGTAGATGAAATTGAACTAAGATAAGTAAAATTTTCATCAACAAACCTTTCTACGCATTCTGTCATATATGATGTAATCTCATTTATAGCTGCGTCTTTTATAACTTCTTTTGTTCTATTGATCATAGCTTCACTAAACCCATTTTTCCTCATCTTATCTTCATCAACAACTACATTAAGCATATTTCTCTTGAAAAATCCCTGTCTGTATTCTATTCCAGTCTTATTTGCCAGATTGGTACAATAGTAATGATTGAAAGAACTAGATGACGGTGCGTCAATTATATAATCAACATCTATATTTTCTTTCTTTAATGCATATGCAGCCCCCATTATCGATTTGTCCATAAACTGAGCAACTGTGGTGTAATTTTCATCATTATACCCGTATTGCTGTTTATAATGACCATTATTCTTATTTACATCAAATGGGTTGGTATAAATTCCATTAAGTGAAAAGTTACTAGCCACATCTGGTTCTATACCGCTATCATATTTAATATCAGTTCGTTCTTTGGAACTAGTCCCCTTACCAAGTTTATCAATATTAGATACTTCCCCGCCAGTAAATTCCTCAACCCAGTCATTAGTACGCATATTTCCATGCTTTATAGCATCACTAAAATTAAAATCATATAACCTAAACAACGCTATAAGTTTGACGTTTGTGTTTGGCACTTTACCAAGAGTATATCTAGGAATTACTGCATCGTCGGATATTCTTGCTGGTCTACCTGGTTTACCAGTCTTTACTTTTGCATTTATTCTATCATAAGTACCTTGTAATATATTCAATTTGTTGGTGGCGTTTTTCAAACCGGAATATAGTTTCTTCAACTTGAGATCCTTTGGTATATTAAGGAAAACAATCCTTTTTACAGCTGTTCTAACTGAAGCCCAAGATGGAAGTATCGACGACAACACACTATCCGCATTATTATACCACCCATGCTGCACAATTCTTATTCCTGTCTGATACAATTTGACATGTGAATAAGCTTTGGCATATTCATCCTCGAAGTTTTTAAATGAAGTTCTAGGTGGCTTATAACTACCATCACCAACTGCTATATCACCCCTTTTTCCGAAAAATCTCGTGTCGGCAAAAAACCTATTACCTTCATCTTTTGTATTATTATTGACCGAAAACAGTATAGATCCATTACTGTCTTTTCCAACATCTACGCCTTCAAACAGAGAGTAAATCTTACTCTCTGGTATATATATTTTTTTCGATCTATCGTTTATATTCAATATCATACAACATATTTATTATATCTTATAAATAGATTTTTTTTATTGTTTTTATTTTGTTTTTTAACTTTTTTTATATATCTTTGCACTAAGAAGCGATGTTCGTCTTGGTATGAACCACAACTTCATTAACAACTTAACAACTTTTTATGAGCAATATTATTTCTAAAGATGTCGTCAATACTTTCCTAACTGGACACGACCCTATGGAACGCATCATTACTATAGAATGCGACTACCAGGAAGATAAGGTGAGTATTGTTTATGTAAACGACAAAGGCGAAAAAAGGGTCAAATTAGATGATTTCAAACCATTTATTTGGTGTAAGAACAGTGCTGCAATCCGTCTCTACGAGGGTGACAGGAGAAAGATCTCACAGGCTATGCGTGAATACGGTATATCCTGCAAAAAACTTAAAACTGTAGAAGAGGGACAAAGTGAAGTCAGCGACAGACTTGAGAATGGTTACAAGTATATGTTCTACGCCACAAGGAGAATGAGTTATCAAACTTTCCAAAAATTCTTCAAGGAAGGTGGTGTTCCAATACACGATAACAAGAAATCCTCACAATCTGAATCCAACAGAGAATTTATGGGTGTAACTCCAGTCGAGCAATATATGATTCAGACTGGTAAGCGTTTGTTCAAGGGTTATGAAAACTATAACGACTTGAATAGATTCACTTTTGACCTTGAAACACAGGGTCTTAACCCAAGAATACACAGAATTAGTCAGATCGGTCTTAGGAATAACAGGGGTGTGAATAAAATCATATCCGTCACTGGTAATAATGAGAAAGAACTCAATGAAAGTGAACTTACTGCAATAGAATTGTTCCTGTACATTCTGTCAATAGTGAAACCGGATACCGTCGTAGGTCATAACTCTGAGAACTTTGACTGGGACTTCTTAATTGTGCGTTGTGAAATGCTTGGTTCTTCATTCAAGGATCTAAGTCTTAAATATTTCAAACACCCTATCTATAAGAAGCAGAAAGAGGCTGTTTTAAAGCTCGGTGGTGAGGTAGAATACTACAAGCCTACTGTTATGTGGGGTCACGTTATTCTCGACTCCCTACACGCCGCTAGACGTGCCCAGGCACTTGACTCTAACATGAAGTCATCAAACCTTAAATATGCGACAAAATACCTTAACTTAAATAAGCCAAATCGTGTATATGTGCCTGGTGATAAAATCAATAAGACTTGGCAGATAACTGATGAGGTATTCGGCTTCTGTGATGAAGACGGTGACTGGTACAGAGTAACAGAAAAACGTCCACTTTTACCTGGGTATGCATTGAAATCTGGTAGATATATTGTTGAAAGGTATCTGCTTGATGACTTGTGGGAAACTGAAAAGGTGGAAGAGAAACTTAATGAGTCCAACTTCCTCGTTGGTAAAATGCTGCCAACAACATTTACACGTGCCTGTACAATGGGTACGGCAGGTATATGGAAACTCATTATGCTTGCTTGGGGTTATGAAAACGGTCTTGCAATTCCAGCAGCAGCACCTAACAAGAGGTTTACTGGTGGTCTTTCCAGACTTCTTAAAACAGGATTCGTTGATCGTATTGTAAAACTCGACTACAACTCCCTTTATCCATCAATTATTCTTACATGGCATGTATCAACTCCTATTGATATAATGAATGTCATGCTATCATTCTTGGAGTATATCCTCACACAACGTGAGAAATATAAGGACTTGAAGGCACAAGCTGGAGAAAAGGCAGATGAACTGTCTGATGAACTTAAGAAATACGAAGGACAGGACGAAAAATTCAAGGAAAAACTAGTTGAAGAGATTAAGAAATGGAAAATCGAGAAAACTGGTAACGATAAAAAACAGTTACCTCTTAAAATTCTTGCTAATTCATTCTTCGGTAGTTATGGTGCTCCTAATATCTTCCCATATGGTGACGTTATAGCTGCTGAGAAAACTACATGTATTGGTCGTATGTCACTTAGACTGATGATCTACCACTTCACGATGATCGGATATACGCCTATAGTAGGCGACACCGATGGTTTCAACTTCCAGATGCCACCAGAGGATAAATTCAGATATACAGATGAACACCCATACATAAGCACTGGTGCTGGTAGAAACAGTATTAAAGGTAAAGAGTATACAAAGGTAGAAGCTGATGTTGCTGAGTTCGAAGACTTGTATATGGCACAGGCTTACAACGGAGGTATCAACAAGATGGGTCTTGGTATAGATGAATATTGTGATGCAACAATTAACTTCGCAAGAAAGAACTATGCCGACTTGCTGCCAAATGGTAAAACCAAAAAGGTGGGTAATACCATCAAGTCAAGAAAGATGTCCGGTTATCTGGAGAAATTCATTGATGAGGGTGTTGATCTCCTGCTTAGGAATAATGGTTATAAATTCTTGACAAATTATTATGACTATATAGATAAAATCTATAACTATCAGATCCCTATCAAGGATATTGCATCTAAGGGTAATATCAAGAAGACTTTGAAGGAGTATATGGCTGATTGTAAGACTCTTACAAAAGCTGGTACTAAGAAGTCAAGACAAGCTTGGTATGAACTGGCAATCAAGGAAGGTCTTGAACCAAACGTAAGTGATACTATCTATTACATCAATACTGGTAGTAAGAAGGGTCACTCAGACGTGAAGCGTGTAACTCACTACTTCTACTATGATGCTACTGGTGAAAAGGTGGAAATCACTAAGGAGGTAGAAAAATGGTACAAGGAATACGAGGGTAAGGATAAGACAAGGCTTGATCTTGCAAAGGAACACTATAACAAGGCATTCGAGGAAGACGAGATTATTCTCAATTGTAAACTAGTACCAAATGAAATTGTTGATAGCGAGGAAGACGTTCTGTGTAGTGATTATGAAGGTCTGGAATATAACGTGGAGAAATACATAGATCAGTTCAATAAGAGAATCACACCTTTGCTTGTATGCTTCCATCCAGATATTAGGAATAAGATACTTGTTACTAACCCTAAAGATAAAATGTTCTTCACTGAGGCACAGGCACAGCTTGTAAGCGGTTATCCTAACAAGGAGACAGACCAAGACACATTTGAGGCTCTTATGACCCCAGAGAGAAAAGAAATAGAGTTCTGGGTAAGTATCAATGAAACGCCTCCATTTGTGAAAGAGTGTAACATAGATTGGGATAAACTCGTAGCTGATTACAAATCTGAAATCGAAAAGGAGAAAAACGATATATTCCAAGTTGAAAATAAGAAATATATTGATGCCATTAATAAACTCACTGATGCTGACATCGAAGCATTCGAGGAAGAGGGTAAACTACCTACATCTATTTCATCAATTGTAACACTCGGTTCTGATATGAGATTATACTTCAAGAAACTACCGGATATGACACCTTCTACTGGTGGATATGCATTTGATGACATTATGTACAGTTTCCTTGAAACTGCTGAGGGATAAAAAAAGAGACTAGATCCTTTCTAGTCTCTTTTTTTTAGTATTTTATGACTGTGGCGGTGTTATTCTTACATTATTCATGTAATTGTAATCATGCGCCGTTGAAGCTTCATCAGTCAAATAGTCTGTCTTATATCCAGCAGCTGCTGCATTTGCCTTAGCCTGTGTGTCGCTAGGACCGTAGTACAGTCCGCAATCCCACTCATTACTCAAGTATAAACCATTCTGCAATGATTCTACAGATGGGGTAGTACCACTAGGCTCTGTATCAAGACATACTATTCTAAGAACGTTGGTGTCAGTGAAACCGATGTTTGTTGGATCAATGTACTCACCATACAAATCTTTGATGAAGATTTCATCGTCTGTTTCCTGTGCGAATCTACCGTGTGAGAGTCTGGTGTGAACCTGTATCTTCTTGTTCATTCCATCCTCAACCCACTCTGACTCGTTGGTACATGTTATACCACTTACCCACATTGTGAGGATCTCACAGATCTGGTCGTTAAGCATCTGGTCAGCCTCGTTGAATGATGTTGCAGCACTTATAATACAAGAGCCTACATATGGCTGATAGTGAGCACCTTCACCACACTCTGGCATTGTCTGTCCCTCACCATAAAGAAGTTCATAAATCTTATCAGCCTTTGAATCGATACACTCAATCTCTTCTGCGGCATCATCAATCTTATCCTCAACATTCTTAATGCTCTGGTCAAGGATGAAGTCTGCGTTATTGAATGAAGATGCACTGTTGATATATGTTGCCTGTGCATTTGGCTCATATGTATAGCCACTACCGCATTCCTCACTAATCTGGTGACCAATTACAACCTTCTCGAATACCTTAACCTCGTTCTTAACACACTTTGCAACATCCTGTGCTTCGGTCATTGCTGAACCACAAACATAAAGTCCGTTGTTTCTGATTTCAACAAGGTTATCACTGCCAGCATCTGGCTTACCATCACCGTCACGATCATCAGTAATAAGAACAAATCCGCTTAACGTGTCAGCGTCATCTGGTTCTGCTGGAGCAGTCTTAACAAGTTTAACTGCACTCTTACTACTTGGATTATCGATTACCCAATCATTGAATAACTGATTAACTGGGAATGATGTCTGGTGCTGGTTTCCTGCTGCATCGTGATATTTAACAACAAGTGCCCTGTTAACTGGATCATACTCAATACCATCGATCAAGCTACCAACAGTATTCAACTGTATTGCTTCCTGTTCACCATTAGATGTAACAAGTTTAATGGTATTTCTTGCTGGGTCATATGACAAGTTAACTGTTGCATAAAGACCACTACCGCACTTGATGATATTCTCACCTTCCTGGAGCTTAACATTAGCTGTTACTACGTTATTCTCAAGGTAAGGATTGTTGAAATCGATTGATGCTGTGTCATCGAAGGTAAGCTTGTTACCTCTGATTTCCTCTGCAAGTTCTGCATCACCCTGCTGCCTGTCAGCAATCTCTTGCTGCAATGCAAGTGAAAGCTCGTTATCCTTATTAGTTGAACGAGTAATCTCATCGTCAATCTTATCCTCAAGAGCGTTGTCAGCCAAAGTCCTTGCACTTGACTCTTCATTTATCTTGATTTCAAGACGTGAGTCAGCAGCAATACTTGATGCTGATACATCAGCAATGTTTCTATAAAGCTCATTGTCAGCAGCTTGTGCCCTTAATGTCTCATTTGTAATTGCTGTGTTAAGCAATCCTTCTGCTGCCTCTGCCCTACTTACTTCATTATTAAGCCAAGTCTCAAGTCTAGTCTCGATTTCTCTTGCTCTAGCCTCTTCACTAGAGATGGCATTCTGAAGTATTGTGTCTCCACTGATTCTATTTTCGATTTCATCTTCGATCAAGTGTGACAACATTGTATCACCACTGACTCTATTAGCTGCTTCAGTATTAATAAGGGTTGTCAAACCACTTTCTGCGGTCTTTGCCCTATTCTCTTCTGCAATAACAGCAGCCTCACGGTCAACAATCTCCTGGTCAATCTTTGTATCAAGAGCAGTCTCTGCATTTATTGCACGTGTCTTCTCTGCAAGAACGTCGGCATCAATCTTGTTAGAAAGTGCAAGTTCTGCTGCTTCTGCACGATTCTCTTCTGCAAGTACGCTGCTATCAATTTTAGAGTCGAGTTCTGTCTCTCTTGCTTCTGCACGAGTCTTCTCTGCAAGAACAGCAGCCTCACGATCAACTATCTCTTGATCAATCTTTGTGTTAAGAGCTGTCTCTGCGCTAACTGCACGGTTCTTCTCTGCAAGAACATCAGCGTCGATCTTGTTAGAAAGTGCAAGTTCTGCTGCCTCTGCTCTATTCTCCTCTGCAAGAACAGCAGCTTCACGGTCAACAATCTCCTGGTTAATCTTAGTGTCAAGAGCTGTCTCTGCACTGACTGCACGGTTCTTTTCTGCGAGAACGTCGGCATCAATCTTGTTAGAAAGTGCAAGCTCTGCATCCTTAGCTCTCTCTTCCTCAGCATTAACATCAGCAATTCTATCTTCGATTTCCTGGTCAATCTTAGCGTCAAGAGCATCATCTGCAAGTGTCCTAGCACTAGCCTCTTCTCTAAGACCGTTTTCAAGTGCATCAATATCAGCCTCTGCTGTAGTCATTCTTTCATCAAGAGCCTCAATTGCAGCCTTGTTGTCGGCAATACCCTGTCCAGATACATAAAGAGCACCATCATCCATTAACAAGATGTTATCGTCGTGATCATCTGTTATAATGACAGAAGCCTTAAGTACGTCTTGCTCAGATGTTCCACTGGCAACTCTTACCTTTTCAAGCAGTACTGCGTGTGGGTGTCCATCCTCTACTCTCCACTCATTGATCAAGTCACCAACAGGAATTTCAAGTGTTTTAATCTCATGACCGTTGGTCATATAAGTGATTACAATAGCTTCCTTAGTTGGGTTGTATTCCATACTAATGATTGAAGACATACTTTCAAGCTGAATCTCCTTATCTGGCTCACCATTTGATGTGTGGAAGATAAGTTTGTTTGCTGTCTTCTCATATGCCAAGTCAACATTTGCGAACAATCCATCACTGTTAAGTTTGATGATATTCTTCCTATCATCCTCCACCTCAGTACTGAGGTTAACCTTAACGACCTTCACGGTTGGTTTTCCGTTAGCGTCATCTCTAGTTTCAACGTCAATTGACTCATCTTCGTTGATAACATCACTAAGTCTCATTGAGGTATCTGCACTTACAGCGTCGATTTCACTCTGTAACTCAGCATCAGCAGCTTCACGCTCAGCCTTCTCTCTATCAATCTCATCCCTTACGGTGTTACGTGGACCGAATCCTTCGCCAATTTCAGCATCGATTGCATCGAGTCTTCCGTCGTGCTCAGTATCCTTTGCGGTTGAACGGTCAATCTCATTCTGAAGTTTCTGTGCCTCTGAGTTAACCTGGTCTTGTAACTGGTTGAATCTATACGTAACAGTCTCGTGAATATCGGTTGTGAAACCACTTCCAAGAGTATCATCAAGTCTCTGAATTTCAGATGTTCTGTCAGTAATCTCCTGGTCAATCTTGTTGTCAAGATCCTGCTCTGCCTGCTTTGCCCTAGCTGTCTCGATGTTAATCTTGTTATCAAGAGCTGCATCTATCTCGTGAAGAGTGTCAATTTCTTTCTTAACGTTTGAATCTTCTCCGTGTCTGATGTTATCAGAAGTACCCTTTACGAACAACTCGTGGTTCTTATCAACCAAGATGTTATCTGGGTCTGGATAAATTCTTGCATCAGCAGAAACCTTGTCATTTCCACTAACCTTTCTTATCTTTACAATCTTAACGTTATGTCCTTCATTTTGAGGTTCCCACTCCCAGTCACGAATCATCTCACCGATTGGTATTTCGACAAACTGAGTCTCTCCCTTATTGTCCTTATAAGTTACAATAAGAGCCTCCTTAGTTGGATCGTAGTAAATGTGCTCAAAAAGTTCAACACTATTAAGCTGGATCTCAGTCTTCTTCTCTCCATCCTGTCCAGAAGTCTTGAACACAAGTTTATTATCCTTAGATATATACTCCAACTTAGATGAAGCAAAGAAACCGTCAGTCTTCTCTGTCAAGATATTGTCATTATCGGTTGAAAGTTTAATGGTTGAAAGCTCATCAAGTGCCTCCTTAACGTTTGTACGTTCACCATTCTTCCAATATATGATATTAGAAGCGACACCATCAACGAACAAGTATCTACCATCCTGTGTTCTCTGCAAGATGTTTGTAGACTTATCCTTATCCAATGGGAGAGGTTTACCAGTCTGTGGATCAAACTCCTCATCCTTAATTCTAACGTTAGCCTTAAGTACGTCCTGCCAAGGCTCAAGTCTTGAGTACTCCTCAGTACCGTACTTAACCTCTTCCTTAGTAAGAATTACTGGAGACTTAGCAGCGTCACCAATAACGTCCCACTCAGCGATAAGGTACTTGCAGTCAACAACAATCTCCTCACCCTTCTTCATAAAGAGGTGAAGTGATTCATCTTGAACACTGTATCTACCGTTAACAAGGTAATTGTCAGATATGTCAACAGTTACTGATGAGAGAGTGTCATCTGCATTACTTACAGTGAACGTAAATTCCTCATTCTCCCTGTCGTATTCAAGGTTTACATAAATGAACAAACCCTCTGGTGTTACCAACAAGTTATTCTTGTACCTTACATCATCGAAGATGTGACTCTCAGCAACCTTAACATCACCACTTACATAAGTACCTTCTTCTGTCTTGTTAGAATAGAAGTTCAATGTGTCACTGCTCAAAGGTATAAGAGTAAGAGATCTTATAGCCTTCTCAAGTTCCTCTTGTAAATCAGCTATTTCCTGCTCTGTCTTATCTATATCGATAATACAGAACCTGTTATTGGAATACTGGACAGGTTCTTCCAAATTAGTCTGAGAACCAATCACCAACATAAGGTGTGGATCTGGGAGTACGCCTGGCTGTAGCTCACCCTCGTCCTTCTTATACAAAAGAACGGTTGGCTCAGCGAACAAAGAATAGCCGAATGTCTTGTCATCAAAAGCAAGACCACTCTCTGCAAATCTTATTTGACTCTTGATATAATCAATAGCGTCCTCTCTAGTGTCAAACACCTCATTATGGTGTCTAAATTGTAGCCTATTATTCATCGTCTTTATTTATTTTCTATATTATTAAATTTCGCCAAAACTTCCATCAAACTGAACCCTTATAAAGTGTTCTGGATTCTTATCTTTAGTTTCAAGTACAAGATTGTCCTCATCCTTTCCAACAGCAACTGATATTGTGAATGGATTTTCTGACCAATCAATCAACTGTCCGTCAATCTCATTCTCTCTTTCAATTGCACGTTGTATCTCATTATTGAGTGATTCCCAAAGCTGTGCCTCAACCTCTTGTGCCCTAGCGGTTTCTCCGTTAATGCCATCCCAAAGCTGTGCCTCAACCTCTTGTGCTCTCTTCGTTTCATCCTCAATAGCCTGCCATAGAAGGTTATCGGTGGTCTCTCTTGCTTCTGCCTCTGCATTGATAGCAGCCCACATCTGAGCATCAACCTCAAGCCTGCCATTGATCTCATTATTGAGTGCTGTCCAAAGCTGGTTATCAACGTCGGTTCTTGCAGATGCCTCCTGTGCAATTGCGTCCCAAAGCTGATTATCAACATCAGTTCTAGCAGATGCCTCCTGTGCGATTGCATCCCACAACTGGTTATCAACGTCGGTTCTTGCAGATGCCTCCTGTGCAATTGCGTCCCAAAGTTGTGCTTCAACCTCTTCTGCTCTCTCTATTTCAGCATCAATCTTTTCGTCAAGTATTCTGTCACCTTCAATACGCTCCTCACGCTCTCTTTGAAGCATTGGAACTATAATCTGAACAATTCTCTCTACTACTAGGTCATCAGTATTAACAAGCACCTTGTTACAGCTGTCATCCTCAGTAAATACCCTATACTCAATGTTGCTCTGTGCAACCTTAGGTATTTCAACCTCTATACAGTGAGGAATACCTTCCTTGTCAGTCCAACATACATTAGTGGTTGTACCAGTACCCTGGTCGAAGCATGGGTTCTCAATTACAATTGTATCACCCTCATTCATCTTCTTCTTCTCCCAGTAATGACCATTCCACTCGTTGATGAACATCTCAACTCTCTTCTCAAGAACTTCACCATTGTTCACCTCAAGAAGCTCTGGAATCTCTCCACCTACCTCATACTCGATGAATCCTTCCTTACTAGCAAAGTTGGAAGCAAGCCAGATCTGTCCACTCTCTGGGAACAAAATGGTCTTATAAAGTATACCGTCAATATACTCACTGTCAAAATAGTTCTGACCATCGTAGTCCTTCACAAGTCTTACACTGAAATATGGATCTGGGCATTCTGCATACTGTGATACACCACCCTTTTCACAATCAAATACCTTTACATATCTGTCATGGTCACTATCACCGTAGATATGAGTAGTTGTCCAGAAGAATGCCTGCTCACCAAACTGAGAAGCCTCTGGTCTAGCATAACGTACATTGAAGTTAGCATTACCTGCTGGTAACACAGCCATTCCATACTTATCAACTCCTACTGGAGATTCTAGGCTGTATGGAGGAACTTCACCCTCTGTGTATCCAGTTCCGTCAGATACGTAATCCTCATCTTCGTATGTACATCCGGTGTTTGGCTTTGTTATTGTGCAATCACAATCTGGCTGGTTACACCATCCACACTCTGACTTGAGGAACTTTCCAGCATATTTACCAAGCTCAACGTGGCATTTTGCTGATGTGTGATTCCTATACTCACATGGTTCTATTGAATTCAACAGTGCATCCCAATCAGCCTTTGATGGAACTCTCCAACCACGCCTATCAATAGCCATCTTCTGCTGAATCTTATTAAGTCCAGCACCGTTATAAAGATAACCATAGTCACTGATATACTCCTTGGTAATATACCTAGTACCAAGTTTTGCAACCTCCGGTAAAGTACCACCAGTTGTTAGATCGAATACCTCGATTGCTGGTGCAAGCATACCTGTCTTCTCAACTCCTGCAATGCCAATAGGAGAATCCATTGTACCATTACCCTTAAGAGTACCATCCGTTATGACCTTGGTAAGTATGTCACTACCAATTATGTCCATAAGGTTCTCAGCAGTGAGAATGTTGGCAATAGTTACCTCTTTCTTTCCATGATCACCATCATATGAAATGGTCAAGGTAACACCACTTTCACCACACTCAGAATTTACGTCAAGATTGTAGGTAACGTCATTCAAAGGCACAATGAGTTTGTCGCCATTGTTCCTAGTAAGTATGAGAGTCTTCTCATCCCTTGCAAATTCAGCTGTCTTAATGTCATAATCCTTAAGAGTCTTGAAGTTACTGTCTATCTCATTAATCGTGAGCTTACAATTCTTCGTCACGTCTTCTGGATATTCTGAGACTAATTTATAATAATAAAGTCCAGTCATAATTTGTTTTTTCTAAAATTTGTTATTTTCTTAAAAATAAATATCGAAACCTCTCAAGTTATTTGATTTTTCGACCTATTTATGTATATATACCTTACAATTTTTATGAAACACGAAAAAGGATATTGGAAAAATAAGGAGAATATGATGAAAGAAGCTAGGAAATACAAGACCAAAGAAGAATTTCAGAAAGGTAACTTGACAGCTTTCCTAGCAGCACATCGTTATGGGTATATAGATGATATGGACTGGCTTGTGAAACAGAAGCAGCACAAGAAGAAATATTGGACTTATGATCATATAGAGGAAGAGGCGTTGAAGTATAACACCAAGACTGAATTCTTCAATGGAAATCAGACGGCGTACCGGGCTGCACTGAAGATGGGGGTGATAGATGACTTCTTCGGACTTAATGATTATGTGCAATAAAAAAGAGCAATCAGTGTCGATTGCTCTTATATTCTATTTTTCATCAAAAAAGACCAAGATTACCATCCTTACTTTGTGTAAATAATCTATCAGAATAATAGCCCACTGGGTCAACATTTGGGTTTATCTTCTCGCTTGGCTTCTTTATTGGGTTTGGCTTCATCGGGACGAATGGCTTAAATCCTTCTCTTTTACCTTTCATAAACACATATCCGTCTTCGTCACGTTCAAACTCATATCCATCATTTTCCAGGTCTCTGACAACTTGGTTAATCTCATCAGTCGTTACATAACAATAACTGTGTTCACATCTCTCAGAATTTGGATAATAGAACTCCTTCTGATTACCGCAGCCGTAGCCTACGCCAATATCATATCCGTCATTTTTCAAATTGTAAAAACACCCATTGAACAACACTTCTCTAATCAAATCATAATTGTTAGAACCCTCATTCAATATCCTTTGTACTGATTCTTTGATAATTCTATGAAGGTCTGACTCTGTAAGCCTTACAATTTTCTTTCTCATATTTCTATTTTCTTTAATATTGTACGTTATTTATTTCTCTGTTAAATGTATTATCCTTTTCATAATTATAATTATTCTCGATTATCATCTGTTCCATGAAACAGTCATAAATCTTAAATGACCTAAGATATCCTATGAAACTGCCAGCAAATGCTTTCTCCAATGGATATACCCTTGTAGGATTCAACATGTAGTTTGGCTGTATTGTCTCTGCAAGACCCTGTGTTCCACCACCAAGGGATATGTTATATGGTATACCCTCCTGTTTCTCATAAAGTTCATTGAGAGCTTTTAATGATAGTTCTGGTAGATCCTTGGTAATATATACTAGTTTTCCATTAACGTAGAACATAATCTTCATACTACCCATAAAGAACTGAAGTCTTACCATAACAGTTACCCATTCACAGTCCGGAATTACATTTTCAAATGAATAACCTTCTATAATAGATGTCTTGTCTCTTCCTTCCTTATTACAGTCTATGGTTAACATTCTGTAGCCTATCTCACCCTTGTCTGTTATTCTAAACGCAAGCGCATTGTTATACAGG
>Ga0326512_10000952_pt1 | contig 23841 bp, 30 predicted proteins | sample 1_2617_0518_D_FD_203652 | JGI IMG/M metagenome (GOLD analysis project Ga0326512, IMG submission 203652) | Bovine rumen microbial communities from UC Davis, California, United States - 1_2617_0518 | ecosystem: Host-associated > Mammals > Digestive system > Stomach > Rumen | place: USA...
CTGCTTTTCTTGCCTGCTCCTGAGTTAAGCCCTGTGCTTTATATTCTTTTACTTTCTGATTAAACTCAGACTTCTTACCGTTGATAATCGCATCTCCGATAGCGTTAAAAACATCCGAAGCGGCTTCCTCTGAGCCTTCGGTTGCCATCTGTTTTCCAATGTTCATAATAGCTGTTCTTAACTTGTCCGGGCGAGCGGAAGCCATCTTTTTAAGTCCGTCGATTGAGTATTTTTCTGTAGCCCACTCTGCGACGCCTGCGGTTAATGCAGTTGCCAGCGCGTGTCCTACGTCAAGCCCTCTGTCTAAAGCCTCATTATATGTCTGATCGGCAGCACCCGCACTCATTATAGCCTGAGTTACTTTAGATCCCATAGCAGCTCCGCCGAGTGCTGAGCCTGTTAAAAGTGCCATAGCCGAATCACCGGTAGACATTCCAGCATTGTAAATAAAGCTCCATACAGGACTATCAATTTTTTCTGATACTCCTTGTCTTATTGCCTGGGTATTCTTTGAAGCCCATCTGGAGGACTGGTCCACCGGAAGAGGCTTGTCAGAAAAGGCGTTCCTTGCAGCATGGCTTAAGTCTGCCGTCGCGCCCTGGATAGCTGTAAACGGACTAGCAAGAATTGTGGCCGCCGAAGAAAGAACAGAGTTAAGGGTTGATTCTTTAGCCCAGTCTTCGGAAGCTTTAGCGTTTGCTTCTGCCTCTGCATTGTTCTTTATAATGGCGTATGAGTCTACAAGATAGTCGGTGTCTATGCCTTTCTTTTTAAGATCATCAAGTGTCGCCCTTGCTTCGCTTTCCTGAGCGTCGCGCACATTAGCTAAAGCTCCGCCAATATTTCCGCCCATTTGTTCCATAATGCGGGTGCCCGAGCCTCTTCCTCTTACGAAGTCTGCTACCTTTTCTATTCTCTCTTTGTCTTTATCAGTAAGTTTCTTTTCCTCGTCTCGTAAGGTAGCCGAAGGGAGAGCTTTTCTGTAAACCTCGAGCTTGTCGTCTGCGTCGGCATCGAGCTTTGACATAGTTTCGAGCTGAGACTTCGAGAGGCCACGATTGTTAAGGATGGAGGATATGTTTCCACCGCCTGCACCGCTGCCATAAGAAACGTTACCTTTAACCTGTGAGTCTCTTTGGCGCTCTGCTTCCCTTTGTGCCTTCTCGTTTTCAAGCTTCTTTATCCGATCAGATATCTCTTTTCCGGACATGTTCTCTACATCTCCGTACTTGTAGAGATAAGCCTTGCGGTCCTGTTCCTGTTTATTTACCGCCTGAGTATATTGTGACTCTCTGCGCTTTGTTGCCATATCTTGAAGACGGTTATAATATGAGTTCTGTCCTATAATTGGATTGTTCCTAGATGGGGTAAGGGAAGGGCTATTAACCCTTCCCTGTGTAGACTGTCTTAAGTTGTTTTCTGAGTTTACGGCGCTCTTTAAGAGCTTGGTTGCTGACTTATACGCCTGAGAGTTTCTTTTGTTCTTGGCTTTAATGTCCGCTGCCATCTGCGAAAGATGGTTAAGTCTTATGTTAGTGTCCCCAATTTCGGACTCTGACTGCACGTAGCCATCCTTTTTCATTTGTTTAGCACGTGCAGCCTCAGCCTTTGCCTGTCTCTTAAACTCCTGCTCCTCGTACTTGTTCTGCTTTTTATTCCAGCTTGAAAACGATTCTCTAGCCATTTATGATCTCCTTTTAGAATCCGTACTTTTTACCCATAGCCTTTAAGTATGCCTGATAGTTCTTGTATTTTGACTTGCCATGGTTTTCCTGAACGTTTCTTGAATATGCCTGAGCGGTCATAACTTTGCTCTGATACTTTTCGGGTACATCATCCCACGTCTGAAGCTTCTGTTTCTTTGAGTTGTTTCTTACCTCTCCGCTCACTCCTCTTGTCTTATGATCCGGAGCGCTGCCATATCCTAAGTATTCGTAGTAGAGATAATCTATTTGAGAATCATCAAGATTATACTGCTTGCCTAAGCGTTTAATGGTATTCCACGCAATCTCGCCCTGAGTGGAATTTCCGTTCTTAAACTTGCGTATAGCTCCATAAATGCCCGCCTGATCTTTGGTAAGGTGTGAACTTCTACCGGATCCGGACCTTCTATATCCACCTCCGCCGGATCCTCCGGAGGCTCTACCTTTTTTTGACAGTTCGTAATTTTTATTAAACTGCCTTTGATTTTCCTTAAACTCTTTCGTCCACTGCTTGTCTGCCACTTTATCTCGCTTAGTCTGATAATTATAGTTTTTGTTGTTCCAGTGTTCCTGCGAGTTGTAGTTCTGGGCGGTTGAGTTCTCCTGCTGGTTGTAGGAGTCTCTCCACTGAGTATCGGCCACAGTGTCACGATACCGGCCGTAGTCCTGATTAGATTTGTTATAGTAGTCCTGAGAGTAGAAGTCGCGGTCTGTGTTGTAATCTGCCACAGAATCACGATATCTGCCGTAGTCTGTATCTTCAAGTCCCTGATACATAGAAAGATCTGCTCTCTGATTTGAGAGATCCTGGTTATACTTGTTCATAGCGGCGTTATAAAGTTCCGGTATCACATCGTTAAGGTGTGACATGTTCTCCTGATACGCTAAGTTCCCTGCGGTCGCTGCATAAGAGTTACCGTAACCTCCGGTTAGTGCCGCTGCCTGTCCCATAGCGTTCGTCTGTCCGAGCTGTGCCTGTCTTGTGTACTGGTCCTTATAGTTCTGATAAAGAGGATCCGCGTTAAAATCATACGAAAACTCTTTTCTATTTGCGATCTTGTCGGCAAGTGCCGCTATGGTGTCGGCATATTTTGAAGTGTAGGTTGGGCGGTTTTCTCCGTTCAGATATCCGTTATATCTGTTCTCTGCATCTTTAACTGCCTGCGACTGCTGATAGGCGTCTATCTGGGTAGGAGAGGTTGCCTGGTATGTTTTATTGTATGTGGTGTTATAGGTCGTAGGCTTTGTGCTAGTATTGTTAGCCGCTGTCTGAGACGTGCCTAGGCCCGATATTGTGCTAGGTAGTTTTCCTGATATCGTCGCCGTAGCCTTTGACTTAATCGTTCCTTGTTTGTTTTTCTTCTTTGCCATCGTTTACCTCCTTCTCGAGTTCTCTTATACGCTGATCTAAACTAAGTATAGTAAAATCTTTTTCTGCTATGAGAGCTTTTAATCTTCCGATCTCTCCTGATAGCTGATTGATGATAAATCGCTCTTTAGTTATCTCCATATAGGGCCTCCAGTCTTTCTATACGTTTGTTTTGCTCCTGAATGAGGGCAAGCATCGGAGGGATGATAAATCTATAATTCCAGTCGTGAGCTTGCCCGTCTGTTTCCAGGTCACAAGCTACCGGATATATCTCTTGAATATCTTCTGCGATAAATCCAGGTACTGCTTGTTCATATCTCTGATCTCCTTCGTCGAGGTAATCGTCATTGTATATAAATTGAATTACAGGGATATCGTAAAGCTTGTGTATATCGAGTACGTTGTCTTCTATCGGTTTTATGTCGTGCTTGAAGCGTCTCGAGGATCCATCTCCGATTTTAAGCTGATTTGTATTATTCACAACTCTTACGTTCGGCGCTCCGGTAGAGTGCGTGGCATCTGCTATTCCGGACGCATAGACGGGGCCTTGTAAATCCGTTTCCGACCAAACAGTAAGGCCCGAGGCCGAGGCTGCTATTGATAATCCGGCGGTAACGTTGATATACCCGCTTATATAGCTTCCGATTTCCGTAATACACGCTTTATTTGTTTTAATGCCGTATTCGTCGATATAAGTGCTCCACGTTCCGGGAATATATATACCACTTCCAAATGTTATTGAACTTCCATACTCATTTACGAGGTTTTGTACCGATATCGCGCCCGCGTCTATCTTGTCCGCGGTAATAGCTCCTGTGGCTATCTTATCTGTAGTAATAGCTCCCGAGTGTATCTCTGCTGCTGTGATCGTGTTCCCGGCTATCTCGTTTGCCGTAATGGTTGCCGTGGCTATTTGAGTTGAAGTTATAGAGTTCGAGACAATATTTCCGCCGCTTAGGTAAAAACCGTTCTGTCCGCTTCTTATAGTTACATCTCCGTCAAGGATGATATGATCTCCGGAAAGAACTATATTTGACTGAGCTATACCATTTACAAGCGCTGCCGAAACCGATATTGTGCCTTGCGCCGTGTCGTAGGTAGCGAGAAGGTTTACTTTTGAAGAGGTCTCGTTTACTCTTGCTGATATTTCGGCTACCCTTCTTGCAGCTTGTTCTCCGTTCTGTTCGGCTTTAAGTGATACTTCTTCTACTGCCTGAGACGAAGCGCAATCAAGCAAGGCTGTTTTGCAAGCGTCCACGAGGGCGGAAACTTGTCTGTTTACCTCGTCAATATTGAGTGATGGTTGGTATGAATACTCGAGTACACTCACTGTGATCCTCCGCTTTCTATCGTCTTTGCGATTGAGAATATTTTTGTAAAGCCGGTTCCCTTAAATCTGATCCTTAAGTGGTCGCACCTTCTCGGAATTATAGGAAGGTTTATCGTCCTTAATTCTGTATAGCCTTGTGTGTGTCGTCTGTTTTTCTGGTAGTTATTCGCTATAGATCCTGCCTTTTCCCACTCGTTAGAAGAGTCATACATAATGTCTATGTTAAGCGTAGCTCCTAACTCCATAGCAAGCCTTAGCATAATCTGACCTATAAACTTCTTGTCCGGTGAGTCTAAGCCTATAATGCCTGATTCCCATTCCCAGGAGACGTCGCTTGCTTCAAGGTTGTAGGTTGTTCCGTCTATCACATTTGCGCTACCTTCCGCCAGAATGTAGGTACCATCCCAAAACATTAAGCGGTTTTTGTGTACGACGAAATGCTTGAAGGTTTTTCCTTTGTCCTCAATATGCCACATTCTACGCTTAGAATCATATACGAAGAATATATAGTCCGTTCCGCCTTCGGGCTTCATCTGGATATAATACTTTCCGTTATATGCTCCCGCTGAAGCATCGTTATACCTTATGTCTCCGAGTTTATCTGAGATGTATCTCGGGAAGCTTCCCTCAAAATAGGCTACTCCGTTTACTGCTTTATAGAATAAGAGTCCGTCAATGATCTGTAATGACTTTTCACAGCCCTTTTGTACTCCCGGCTCCGGAGAAGTGTTTATCTGATAATTTGAAGGATATGTTCCGTAAAGCTTATGGATATAGTTTTCTTTGAAAAATACCACTGATCCGCCTTGCTCAGCACACCCGGTAAAGTCTCCATCCGTTCCCACTGTGGCTGCGTATGAGTCTGTAGTCAGTCCTAAATACGAGCGCCAGTTTGAAGGATCTCCAAGCTTAGAGCCGTAGATTTCATGATTAGCCGACGAGCAGCCCCAAATACGGTTACCATGTTCACAGATAAAGTCCATCTCAGGAGGCTCTTTCTTTACCTGAAGGCCTGTGTTTGTAAATGTAGTTGATATTAAAGCTGTTACTACGATTGAATCATCTGTTTTATCCCAGATACACATATCGGTATTAAATGTGTCTGCGTATGTTCCGGTTACTCCTGATATCTTAACTACGTCCATCTTCTCAAAGTTCTTGCCGATATTTGTAGCTGATATCTTAACGTAAGAGGTCGCTACCGCTACCCACTGCGACTGATCCGCACTCCATACCTTAAGGGCGTTCGGGGTAGAAGAAGTATCTAACCAGTAATCACCGGAAGAGGGGTTTGAAGGAGCTGTACTACTTACTGTGGGCGAAATAGTAGTTCCATCAATTTTACACATCTGGAATGATACACTTCCTTCGGTAGTCCATGAGGAGCAAAGATCCGTTAAAGTTCCGTCCGAAGAGTTATACTTTACTTTATCCGGCCAGATAATAACAAAGGCTCCCATAGAACACATCATACGATCACTCAGTTTAGCCAGAGTGTGTTTTTGTACTCCATCATGAAAAAGAGCGTCATTGTCTCCAGCGGCCTTAATCATAATAAGACCGTTGTTTACATGAAGCCCTTTTACGTCTGCTTGTGTATCGAATATTGTTCTTTTTGTTCTCGGTGAGAGGTTAGGAAAAAGGTCCGACGAGATGTTTGTCTCGTCGAAGCTTTCGTTTTGTTCGCATCTTTCGTTCCTGTTATACCCTCCGAAAGACTGGATATAGTCTCTTTGAGAGGGTACCGGCTCTAATACATCGAAGATCATATCTTCATAACCTTTCTTCTTATGGGCTCATACTTTCTTCTGTACCATGCAGCCCAGGAGCTATATTTACCGTTAAAAACCGTGATAGCGTTGTTGCTTGCTGCTACTTCATGGTTATAGTATTCCATTCTTGATATGAGAAAATCTACATACGCCGAAGCGTACAGATCATCCATTAAGAGCGGAGTTTCTTCCGGCGTGGTTTCGTCGTAACCCTCAAACTCGAAAGCCGGTACAAGGCGCTGTGGATCTTCCTTTTCTACCTCTACTCCGTCTATAGTCTCTATCGTGATAGCGGGCTTCCAATTCTTTTTTGCGTTTAGCAATACTTCCTCATACGCCTGATTATCAATTTCTGATAACCACTCTATCTTTTGTGTTGTGGTAAACATGTTCGGATAGAGAGAGTCCGCTTTATCTATCGCTTCATAAAGTGTCATAAGGTTTCCCCTTTTTAATATATGCGGGGAGCTTAGCCCCCCGCCATTTTCTTACTCTGTCTCGGAGTTTCTCTGATCCTCGGCAATCTGCCAGTCGAGTACCTTCTTCACACAAGCCGGCACTGTGACTTCTTTTCCTCTTTCGATAAGCCACGACTGACCGTTGATAGCCACGAAAACAGGATCCTTATACTTGTCGTTATCCTTGAAAAGCTGGATCTTTACCAGCTCCCAATCGGGATCTGCTTTCTTTGTGGTCTTCTTTGCCTCAGCTACTTCTTCTTTTGCTTCTGTAGCCTCAGCTACTTCTTCTTTTTTACCTGCCATGATATCCTCCTTGTAAGTATACGCCCACGGCGCCCGAAAGCGTCGCAGGCGTCATGGTCTTAGTTTGCGGCTGCTGTCTTAGCATACGCACCGGTTGACTCGATACGTACCATGTATGCGTCTACGAGACGCTCTGCAACCTTCAGGGCCTTCCAGCCGACTGTAGCTCTCTGATTGAGCGGATCTTCTCCTGCTCCCAGAGGCTTAACGATATGCTGGAGTCCGCCACCCTCTACCTCGGTTACACCGAAGGCGTCTGCTCCGAGAATCATCGTGCAGAATACAGACATGTACTTCGTTGTGCCTCCATCTGAGTATGAAGGACAAGTCGGGTTTGTAGCTGTTCCATCGTTGATGATCTTTGCCTCAGAGTTCTCGATGAAGCGAACGTCACCGATCTTACCGATCTCTCCGTTCCACATCTTCTCCGGAGTGGTGTACTTGTTCCACTCTACGAAGTCCGGATCCTTACGAAGGTCGTAAGCTGCGTACGGATGAACGATACCGATATAGCTTCCGTCGATCTTCGGAGCGTTCTGTGTGCGAAGGAAAGCAACTGCCTTCATGATGGAATCTACGTCAAGTGCTGATGTAGCGTCCATAGCTGAACGGCTTGCTACTGCTACCTTTGCGTTTGAAACGATCTTCGGAGCGTAGAAGACGTTTGATCCTGCTGATACGACGTCACGTGTTACGGTGTCAAGTGTGCGGCCTGCCTGAGAAGCCATCACGTTTGTAGCCTGCACTACGTTGTTGTCGATAGCGGTCAGCTCGAGAACATCGGAAAGCGTTACATAACCGCCGTACTGTGCTACGGTAGCCTTTACCTCTGATGTGGTCATGGTCTGACCGTCCGGGGTTACGCCCTCGGTAAGAGGTGTGAGCTGCTTTGCAAGCTGGTTAAACTTTCTGAACTGGATCTCTTTTCCGCCGTTCTTCGGGATCGGTGCCTTCTGTCCGAACTGATCGAAGATAAGGTCCGGCTCCGCGGTCTTGATAAGCTGCTTCTCGTAGAATGTGCGCATCTCCGGCGACATTCCCTGCGCTGTAGTTACGTTGGTGTTCGGGTTAGCGAACAACTGAAGATTAAACTTAAACATTATAGCCTCCTAATCTCGGGCTATAACACGATCCTTTCACCATGTCTCGCCCGTTCCTCAAGTTGTTTTATCTGTTCGAGTGTAAGGTTGGAGACATCTATTTTTTCTTTGACTGGCTGTGATGTATGGCCTATACCGTTTTCGGTAGGTCTCATTCCTTTTGCCCTTATGCCTTCTGTTACCTGGGAGGCGACTTTCTGCGCCGTGTAGGTCGCAAGTCCACCCATAATCTCGTCCATGTGAAGGACCTTGAAGGCGTGTTCCACTGATACTCCGTTTTGAAGCATCTGTACGAAGTCGGGATCTTCCATCTCGCTTCTTAAGTCAAAGTTAGGGAAGTTCTCTTTGAGGGCGTCTGCCTGACGTACCCACTCGGAGTAAATCTTCTCTGCTTCTGCTTCCGCTTCTGCTTTTTCTCTCTCGGCCTGAAGCTGTCTGTTTTCAAACTCCAGCTTTCGTACTTCTTTGTACTGCTCTGTAGTAAGCCCTCTTTCCGCTGCCGCTTCTGCGAATAACGCATCATCGTTTTGTGCAGCTCCCAAGATACCGTCATAGTCATTTGCATCGAGGCCGTACCTCTGAGCAAAGAAATCAGATATCTTTCTGATAGACTCGAGCTGACCTTTAAGCTCCTCAGTCGCCTTGAAGCGCCTGTTAAGCTGATTGTCGATTGACTTTTTATAGTCGTCTCGAAAGTCTCCGTTAATAAGGTCCTGCCACTGCTTAGCGTGGTCGATCTGAGCGTTAGCTTCTGCTTCCGCTGTTGGTGTCTCCTGAGCTTCAGACTGTGCCTGTGCTCCTTCTCCTGCCTCTCCGCCGGCATCTCCGCCATCTGCGAAAAGCTGAAGGTTAAACGTATCTCTCATAAGATACCTCCTGCGGTCTCTCCCGCGCGTCTAGTCTCGGATCTTTCTCCGGTGTCAGCTTATAGCAAATCTGAGGTCTATCCCTCGCGTCATGTTAATCTTATCAAAAAGAGTAAGTAGGTTTCCTCCCGATTGGGAGTAAATTACTCCATTGATACATTATCTGGGTGCTCTTCTGCGATATTCCTTAAGCCGGTTTCTATCGCGTGAATATATGCACCTATAACCGGGCTGTATCTGTAACTCATTGTTATTCTGGAGTCGCCGGGAGCTATCTTCTCTGCATACTCCTTAACATCTTTACACTCCTTCAGGATGATAGAGAAGGTGTTAAAGAGTGTAGATACAGCCGCACAAACTATGTCTTTACCGTGTTCTGCATAGTCAGCGTGTCCTTTGATAATCAAATCATAGGCACCCGCTGCCGCATTTATCTTAATTCTTATCATACTTCCGCCATTCCTTTAGCCTGAGCCTTTGCGCCCTCTAAGCGTTCGCTACGTGGTGTAGCTCCACCTAGATTATCTGCGTTCATGTCGGCGCTTCCTCTGTGGTTTCTCATATCTCCCGGGTTAACGCCCTGCATCTGAGGAGCGAGTCCTACCGCTGCCTGGAGCTGTGCTAACTGCTCCTGCATCATCTGTAGTTGCTGAAGGAGAGTGCCGTTGTCCTCGATCTTCTTGATAATCTTTTCTTTGCCTTCAAACTCCATCATATCAAGGCAAGCTATGGAAGCATCGGCGTTTCCCGGAGCAAAGAAGCCTTTGTCGTAGAACTGAAGCGCAAGCTCATTCTGACTCATTCTCGAGTATGTAGACTTTTTAGCCGCGGAGACTGTCACATCAAATACCGGTATACGTGATCCTATCTCTACACCGAAGGCGTCTTCCTGCTCCTGTGGTTTAATGTCTCTGTTTGAAAACTCTGTAAACTCCTGTTCGCCCTGTTTACCTAAAATCCTAAACTGCCTCGGCTCGTCGTAGAATTGACGTATCAGCTCTATAACAAGCTCACATTCTTCCTGGAAGGCTCTATAGGTACCGCGGATCATATCTCTCGAAAGTTTAGATCCTGCTTCCTGCAAAGCGGCAATAGCTGTAGCCGCGGTTACGCCAGATTGCGTAGAGCCCTGAGAGAAGTCTCGGTTACCGGAAGTCTCTTTAAGCTCGTCAATCTTAAATGACAAGATGTTCTGTACTGCTCCTGATACCTGGATCTGATTAAGAGGAGCTATGTGTCTATCATCAATGGTACCGGCTACATGGATAATCTCCTTTGAGTAGTTGTTAAACTCTTCTTCATTGATGTTTGCAGCATCGGACATAAAATATCTTTGCTTTCCTGCCTTGATAGAGGTTTCAAGTATTGTCTGCTGCATCTTGTCAATATACATCTGAGGATCCTTCATGATATCAATATATCCGAATCCTGCCGGGCTTCCTTCCTCGACAAAGAGCTTGTCGAAAACAAACGGATATTTTCCGTGGTCATAAAAGCCTCTCTCTGCATATTCAGGATCATTCTCAGACGCATAAAGGATAGTATCTCCTACAAACTTACAGTAGTGTAATACTTCCCTTGTTCCGTTAAACTGCTTGTAGTACCAGTCTATGACGGCGGTCTTATCTGAGGTGTCGATACCGTCTTCTGCTACATACTTTGTGAGGTCAATCTCTTTGTTTCCTACCTCGTTTGACTCTTTTAAGAGGTCAGGATATTCACTTTCCAAAATGTCATTATTTACTAACTGCACGTGGAAGATATCTCTACTTTCCTGAATGTCTGATATGCCCGGCTCCCAGAAGAGGTTTAAGAGATCAACTCTACGGATATCAATATCTCCGAGTCCGTTGTTCTTCTTTGAGTTCCATCCGACTATCTTAGCTGAGCAACCCTGTTTAAGTTTGTACCATCCGGCATCTGAATAGACCTGTTCATACTTGTTGTACTCTAAGACTACAGGAAGGATAGATGTTAAAACCCTTGCTGCGGGATCGTCTGACTCTTCGCGAGGTAATACCATCGGCTCCGGGTAGTTATCCATGATATCTGCGTGTTTGTTGTTGATTGAGTTGTGCAACCACGCCGACACAGGCTCGGCCATGTTCTTTTCTTCTCTGGTCTTAAGATCCTGAGTGATAGCCCAGTGTCTTAAGCGCCACCACTCCTCGTTAGCACGTATACGCCACTCTAAGTCTTTTTTGTTGTCCTTATATGTTCTTAAGCGTCCTTTTGCCTTGTGGAGATCGTCCTTTGTGAGATTATTAAGGAATCTGACCGGAGCTTCATCCTCTACTTCTGTTTCAGTGGCTTCTTCCGTCTCCTCTTTAGTCTCTTCGGGCGTTTCTGCTACTTCCTCTTCGAGAAGTTCCATCTCTTTAGGGGTAAGTTTCTTTGTTTTCATGGTTTCCTCCTTAAATGCGGTAGAATACTACGTTATCGCTCTTTCTTGTATGTAGATCAAGCGGATCGTCTCCGCTTATCTTTCTGACTACGTTTTGACGCGGACTAATAGGAGAGTCCATTAAAACGTATCTGCACTCGTCGTAGATATGGTCTTCTGTGTCAGTATCAATATCCTCTACATTTGATTCATCATAAACGAGTGATGGTATAGTTCTGATGAAGTGTTTGCAAGTATTAAATACTTGAAACATCGTATATCCTTCTTCGTCGAAAGCTAACCTATAGTGGAATTGCATTTTCCCATCTATACGCTCGTGGTCTCCGGGACTAAATGAGATGAAGTTCGGTGCTTTCTCCATCATCTCCGCTATAGACTCTCCGGTAGACGCGTTCCAGATAGCAGGATCCGCTATGCCTATGATATTTCTTCCTCTTAGGTTAGGATCGGAGTCCTCTATCTCTTTTATCCTTGCTGCCTGTTCAACCGGGTTTATCTTAAGACCTACGTTAGGCTCACCGGTGCAACCGTAAAACTCTCTTATGCGGTATACCTTTCCGTACTCGTCGGCAGCATACCAACCAACCGAAAAAGGTTTTGCATATCCGAAGTCGTAGCCTCTCCAGATCTTCCAGTTTTTCGGAATCGGAAAAGGATTGATAACGTGAGTCCATCTCTGGTCGTCGTAGTGATCCGGATCGTTTCTCCATTCTGTAAAGACCTGGCCCGAAAACGAGTTCCAATCTCCGTAAAGGAGAGCGTTTCTCTCCGCTTCAGGTAGCATGGCAAGAGAAGCGAGATACTGTGGGTTATTGTCAAGGAGTTTTTGATTATCATAGACCGTGGCCGGAATAAAGACTCTGTCGCGCGTCATGGTGATAGTTTTTCCGTCCGGTCCTTTTATTTCCATCTCCTCTATGATGGTTGTACCCGGCGGCGCTGCTGTAATGAATCTGTCTTTTATCCATGCGTGACCTTTTCCTCCGGGGTTAGCTGTAGCCCTTATATAGCATCGTGTACCGGGACCTGAAGGACGGTTACGTGAAAACATGTAGGAGTATTCTTCCCACGTGAAATGCTCCAACTCGTCGAAGGCTATAAAGTCGTATGCCTGACCTTGGTATTTATGTTTATCTTGTTCCCTTTGCATGGATCCGAAATATATTCGAGCTCCAGAAGGAAACGTCCAACAATGCTCTGTACCGTTATATCTAGCTTTCGGTGAAGCTACTTTGTATAGCTCGTAGCTTCTGGTTATGAGTTCTCTTGCTTCCGGAAAGGTTTTACGAAAGATGATGGCTTTATAGTTTGGGATATGAACCTGTCTAAGGGCTTCCGTAAGTAAGGCATCTGATTTACCACCTCCGGCGGCTCCTCCATATAATGCTTCCCACTCCGGGCGAGATTGAAACTCGCTCTGCCTGGGCTGCGGCTTCCAGAAAACATTACTCATTTTTCTCCTTTACCGGCGCGATCATAATTAAGTTCTGCGTCTCTTCTGCTTCAAACTCATTTACTTTATCTCTCCACTTATCCGGGCGTCTGTTCTTAAGCCAGAATATCTGAGCTGTTACGTCGGGCTTGTGGTAGACTTTCTTTGTTACTATCTCAGGGCGCGTCTCTCCGTCCGAATCCTTTGCCATGACTATTTGTTCTTCTTCGGAGTAATAGCCTACTGCTCGTCTGTATAGAGCGTTCTCTACTCTGATATCCGCTACTTCTTTTCCCTGTTCGAGCGCCTCTTTTAGCTCCTTGTGTTTTTGCGTATATTTATAAAAAGTCGTCCTTCCGATACCTAAATTGTGTGCAATATCTTCAAGGGTTAAGCCATTCCTAGCCCAACCCTCGATGATATCTAGTTTCGGAAGCACGAGCTTTTCATAATTTGTTTGTTTCACTGGTAAGGATCTCCTGTAATTTCCTCATACTCCTCGGGAGTGAGTACGCCTAACTCTGTGAGTCTATGGAGCTGCTCTTTTGTGCAGCCTCCGCGCTCATATCTTTTCTTGTACTTGTCAAACTGTTTTGAGTGATTCATTTTAGCCTCCTATCTTTTCTTCAAGCTCTACAATACGGATATCCATGTCTGTCATATCCTGCTGATTCTCGATATTTTCAATTTCGAGATCCGTGATATTCTGCTCAAGCTGTTCTTTTGTTACGTGGTTTTGTGCCTCAGATAGAGGCGTCTTTATGATGTGTCTCATAAGTCCTCCTTTACGCGTAAGAGAAGCCAAAGTCTCTCACATAGACTCTCTCTGTATTTGCGTTCTTTGTAAGAGTGATCCTAAGTGCTACGCCAAAGTCTGAAGCAGGCTTGTTTACAAACTCGTATACATCACCGGCTAAAACTTCTGTGGTTGCATCTTCCCAGGTAGGAGATATAGCCGCCGCATCGTTTGAGACTTCAACCTTCAGTGTAGGAGATCCGGTCTTCACATAATCAACTACTGCATGGATCTTCTTTGCGGCTGCATCTGTGTTTACTGTCTGAGAGTAAAACTGAAGCTTGTCGTAAAGTTTTGTGAAGGTCCAAGTTCTGACTGCCGACTGAGAGTCTGCGTTTGTAGCTGTTATCTCTATGGTGTGCTGCTGTTCATCGGTAAGCTGACTGAAGGTCGTCATGTCGACGGTAATATCTGTATCAAGTGATACGTTCGATCTTGTAGCCGTAGTTGTGTTATCAATCTTTTCTACAACACTACAGGGCGTCTCTCCGGTATCTGATACCTGATATGTGAGAGTAGGCACTAACCAGATGTTACCTTTACTTCCGTCTGATCCGGATATAGATACAACCGAGTTAATGCGATTGAAAGTTATGTTCTTTTCTGTTACTGCATTATTTGAGTCTGTGGCTGTAATCTTTACCGTGTGGTTTCCGGTCGCAAGAGGGCGGAAGAGCGCTTCGGTAATCGAGCAAGTGTAGGTCTGTGTCTGGTCTACTGTGAAGTCGCTTACTATCGTCGTACCGTCAAGTTTTATGTTTGCTGTTACCGTGTCTCCGTCGGCATCCGTGATAGAATAGTCAAAGGAGAAAGGCTTGTTCTTATCTCCGAGTGTGTCCGAGTCAACGTGTACTACCGGTGGGGCGTTCCACTCGATAATGTACGCGCCATCCGAATCTGGGTTATCTGAAACCGTCACAGAAGAAAGAAGAACATAAGCGGGCGACACTCCACGGTACCCGCCAAACGCGTCGTGGCCGCTGAGCGATCCGTCCGTGTAGACACAGCGCGCATAACGCGAGTTGCCGGAGTACGGAGTGCGCAGCCACCAATACCACGGCGAACTAGCGCCGGAGTAGTTTCCTTCTGCTCCTGTAGCAAGGTTTTTAAGCCTTCTGTTATTTGTGTTATCTGCCTGATAGTATGCGTAAATACTGCCTTCTGCTACGTTGTTCTCATTTGCCAAGCCTACTTCAGTGGTAGACAGAAGAAAGACCTTGCTTGATACCGTCTCATATCCTCCGCCGTCTGTCACAGTGTTTTTTGCGGTTACTTTTGAGACTGTCTGGAGCGCGGCCTTTAAGTCTGCTGAGAAATTGCTTAAGAATCCTGCTTCTGTGTCGTATGGGTTTATTGGCGTACCACTTTGCGCCCATACGTTCGAAGAATCAGGTTTCTGATCTGCTGAGTGTTGAGCACTGTACCACGCATTAGCCGCAGCATCTGAATTAAGCCACTGTAGGATGTTTGAGTGTAGATAGCGGTTATTTCCGTAGTTTTGTCTGTTTGAGTCGGAGTTAGTCGGCTCTTTTGCATCAAAACACTTAAGGGTTATAATATCCCTTGCCTCTAAAGAGGTTGTTCCCTGTCCGTCGTGGTTATGTCCCAATACGCGCCAGATAATAGTCGCGTTATTGTACTTTGTGTTAGTGTCTTTAACCAAAGTACCGGCGGGAAGGGTAGATAATAGTTTACTCATTTTCTGCCTCCTTGAATAATTCATCAAAAAGCTTATCCATCTTTCGTATCAGATAGTAGGTGTCGCCTCTTGAAGCGTGAGCCTTCCATCCGTTATGTGCTTCTTTGCAGGCCTTGATATCAACCTTGCCTTCGTGATATAGTTTAGCCATCTTGTGAAGCTTCTTCTTGTGATGGATAATGCTTTTCTTTAGCAATCTCATAACTACCTTGCCGGTAGGTGTTACGTAAAAGTGAAAACCTAAGAAGTCAAACCCTTGTCGCATGGTGACTATTTTAGTTTTCTTTTCGTTTAGTCTCATTCCCCAGGGCGTCACCCAATCTTCAATCACTTTTCTACAGCGTTTTAAGTATTCCTTGTCATGGTGTATCAGAGGAAAATCATCCATATATCGGATATAGCCTTTAATGTGGAGCTTCTCCTTGATAATGTGATCCAATGGAGATAAGGCCATGAGTGCGTCATTTTGTGAAAGCTGGTTACCTAGCGGCTCTCCTCTTCCTCCGGGGATAGAAGCGTGTATATGTCTAATCAGATCAAGTATCTTTTCATCGTCAATCTTCTTCTCGTACATCTTTTCTATGAGGTCATGTGGGATAGAATCGAAATATCCTTTCATGTCACATACCAAGACGTAACCGTTTACACCATTTCTTCTGACTTCTGCCTGTAATAGTTCCTTGCACTTCTTTAAGGCAAAGTCTGTACCTTTACCCTTTAAGCTTGCACAATTTGTCTCGATAAAAGAAGGCGTGATGATCGGAGTTATAATCTCGTCCATTAAACATTTTTGAACGACTCTATCGTGGTACTTGATAGATTTTATATTTCTCTCTTTGCCTCTTTCGTTTATCGTAAAGCAGTTATACGGAGATAGTCTGTAGTCCCCGGAGATAATAAGCTTCTGGAGATACAAGGTACATTCCAAGCCGCGTAGATCATAAATCGCGGCGCTCTCCTTCCATCTCTTACCTTTCCTGCAAGAAAGGTGTGCTTTATATAAATTGTCAAAGTCTATCAGCTTTTCATACATGAAAAATGCCGCGCCGTCGCACTGCTTGCAGGTTAGATGGCAGCGCGGCTTACCTTCTTTCCTATTGCTAGTCCGGTACTCCTTCGGCATCGGGCGTCAGTGTTCATTGTTTTGACTCTACGAGTCAGGGAAGCCTCCTCCTTATGTGGTGTGCTATGCTTTCGGCTATATGCTTACTCGGTCGAGCTTTACACCTAATCGGGCGACACTCCATTGTTCCCGTTAAACGCGTTGTTGTTGTTGAGCGATCCGTCCGTGTTGACATTGCGCGCATTATTCGAGTTGCCGGAGTTCGGAGTGCGCAGCCACCAATTCCACGGCGAATTCTGAGTATTAGTCGGCTCCCCTATATTTTTCAAAGCGTTTTACATCTGCTTTTATCCATCCGGAAACATGATCTTTTAGCTCTACTGTCTTATCGGTCCAATATGCAAATGTTGACGCCTTGATCTCAAATGTGTTTGCAGCTACCTCTACCATGAGCATTAAGGATCTTAAGCCTGCTCTTGCTTCTTTCTGATAGAGGATCCTTTTATCAAGCTCTAATTTAGAGTTTGGGTATATCTCGTATGCCATGACTAAGCAATCGAGAATGTTAAGCATTTTATCTTGAATCTTATTTACGACGGAGAATCTATATCTTTTCGGAAAGTTTTTCTCATTATTCGTGATCCTTAATGTGTATCCCGCAAGCTCCTTTGCTTTCTGCAATATGTCGTAGTCTCCGCTCGATCTATATGCAACGTGTTTCATGCGTATAATCTGTGGTTTGTTGAGTCAAACGCTCCCTTCACAATAATATAGCCCGAAGTATCATCGAAGATCTCGACGACGATATTATCAGCGGTACCCACAACCTCTGCCTGCTGGTAAAGGGCAAGGGCCAGGGCGAGCGCAAGGATATTCTGATCTATCTTGCCGAGTCGTTCTTCATCTCCTCCGCCTCCTCCGGTCGTTATGTCGTCCCAGTCTTCGGTAGAAGAGTTATACTTCTGGAGCTTGTCTGAATAATATCTCAAACCGTGTACTCCCGCTGCCGAGAGTATCGTTGCTGTAGTGTGACTTCCGAGATTTGTTTTGTTACCCGCTGCCAGCGTATTAAGTGCTGTAAGTGCGGCTTCAACCGTCGTTATAGCGTTTCCGTCTATCGTCATTGAAGAAGATAAGGTTGAAGGCTGCTTATCATCCAGAGCAGACTTGATAACCTTATTTTGCACTCCGTTCTCAGACGAAGAGGAGAGCGCACTATCAATGGTCGGGATAATTGCAAGAAGAGCGGTAAGCGCCGCTTCTACGCTTGTTATAGTCTGACCGCCTATAGTCATAGAGCTAGATAAAGCCTTTGTCTGTAGATAGTCATACATGTAATTTGTTAAGACTTTGTTCTGTACCGGGTTAACAGAAGAGGTTGAAAGAGCAGAGTCAACCGTAACGGATCCGCCTCCTCCTCCTCCGGTAGGAATTGTGATCCAAGCCTGAGTTAACTCGTCGTAATACTGAAGGTCGTTCGAGTCCGGATCTTTTCTAAAGTCGTGAACGCCTCCTGATGTTGCTACCTGAGCGGTTAAGTGGTTAGCAAGGAGAGTATTGATAGCTCCTAACGCGCTTTCAACCGTGGTATACTGGGTGCCATTTACTGTAATGGCTGCATCAAGTGTCTTAGGCTGTCTTGCGTTTATGCCTATTGTGATAGCTTTATTCTGTACCGCATGCTCTGAAGTATCGTCTAATGTGGTATCAATGGTTGTCTGAGCTGCTAAGACTGTAGCAATAGCAGCTAAGGCTTCCTGAACAGTAGTTTTTAATACTCCGCCAATCGTTACGGCCGTTTCAAGTGTCGAAGGCTGCTTGGTATCTATCACAGCCTTAACGGCTTTATTCATAATCGCGTTTGTTGATGTAGAGTCGAGTGAAGCGTCTATGGTCGGAATAACCGCAAGAAGAGCGCCGAGCGCAGCTTCTACGGTCGTTCTTGATACTCCGCCTATGGTAAGTGGTGTATCAAGTTCCTGAGCCTGCAACGTGTCAATGATAGCCTTTAAGACTTTGTTCTGTACGGCGTTTTCTGAAGAATCTGACAAGGCGTCGTCAAATACAACCGCCCTATCGTTTAGCTTTCCGAGAGCTCCTTCAACCGTAGTTTCCTCTGATCCGTCTATCGTAAGAGGCGTTTCAAGTGTCTTTGGCTGTTTTCCCTCGTCGAGGTCTGATACATCGTCCTGGAGATCAGAGATAGCTTCTTCCAGAGAATCATACATAGTGATAGCGTCGTAGGGCGGCCTAGTTCTTACCGACTCCTCGACGCGTACCTCTGCTGTATCTGTGGTGTATCTCGTTCCATTTCCACCGCCGATAAGACCAACCGTGAATTTATCTCCTGCAAGTGCGATATCAGGCACCTTAGCCTTATTGTTTGAGTCTAAGATAACATCATACGATACCGAGTTTGCAGTAAAAACGGCCACCTTTAGAGAATACGCGTCCCATTCAGAGGATAGCGTAAAGGCGGCCTCTACGTAGTTTTTTGTATTTCCGATAAGGTCGGAGATAGGGGATCCGGTTATGTGTTGACCGGTCACCGTAAAAGCAAGCGTTCTCATGAATACACTCCTTTCGAGAATAACATCTTGCTTTGATGATACTATATCTTGCGGTTAGCTTTCCTCCCAATCGGGAGTAAATTACTTTGACAGTCTTTCAAGCTCCTTTGCTACGAAACATCTTTCGCAACCCGGGAAACATTTTTTCTTCTGGAAGGCTATCTTTTCTTCTTCGGAGTCAAACTTGTATGTAGATAACGTACCAACTTCTACGCCTACGCACGTGATCTCCTTAATGCCTTCACGAATAAACCACGGACAGTCACTAACGCTGTTGCCAAACCCCCAGTGCATCTTAGCCCTCCCTTAATTGCTTTATGGTTAATATGGCTGAATCATACTTACTCTTTGTCTCTCGAAGCTTTTTCTGAGTGTCTTTATAGAGTGCTCTGATCTCTTCGTTTACTCCTGTTAAAGCATCAACCGCGCTTGATAAGTCTCTGATATCTGACTTAAGCTTGTTATATTCCTCTAGGGGAATCGTAACAACGCCTTCCTGCTTAACGGTCGTTATGGGTTTATTAAGCTTAGTTCTCTTTTTCATGATATCTCCTTTCTGCCCCACGCTATAACCTCTTCAGGTCTTAGCCTTTTGTTATCCATCGTGTACCAACTCCCACCTATACGCTTTGCTCTGCATTTGATGGTAAATGACCTTTTGTCGTTCTTAATCTTTCGCTTTATTTCATAGTCACCGTCTTTATCCGGAGAGCCAAACTCAGACGGAATATAGGTTATCGTCATTCGCTACCTCCATCTTTGCTCCGCACTTCGGACAGTGTTTTACTTCGTGTCGTTCAAGGTTTGAAGCCATCTTCTTAACCGCTTTAACGTAGTTCTTGAATTGATTTTCCCACGGTACATTAGGCATATCCTCTAATACTTGGTCGAAAATCTTATATAGCCCCGCTGCCTCGATATATCCTTTACTCATTCTCCGGAGCCTCCTTGTTTTCGTTTTTGTTAAGTCCGAACGGATCCTCCATGTCTACGAAAAGGTCGCAAGCCCTTCTTGTCGCTTTGATAGGCTCAGCGGTCACTTTGCAAACGTCTTTAGGAAGTTCAAAGTCCCAGAGACACCTATTTGCACATTTACTGCATATACACATGTTGTTCTCCTTTTATGTTGTACCAGTCGTCAGTATCATTTCTTTCGATCTCAGGTAGGAAGCTGTGTTCTTTGAGAAGATCATAGATAAAAAGTCTTCCCTTCTGCGTCCAGTACGTATGGATCCTGGAGCGTTCCATTCCTGAAGAATCGGTGTAAAGGTGTGTTCTTGTTGCTGTATAACCTTCTCCTGCGTACTTCTGGTATAGGAGCCATTGACCGTCTGCGGTCTTAAACTATACTCCCAGATCATGAAGTATCTGGTTAAGTTTAGCTCCGCTCCATCCGTAGTCCTTCGCTATCTTTGTTATCTCGATAAGGTCCGGACAGTTAAGGACTACATCGTAGTACGATACTTTAGGCTTCATCTCGAGTAGTTGTTGGTCTTTAGCTGCTACAACCGTTTCAAGCGTCTGACGTTTAGCTCGTTCTTCTGCTAACGACTGTAAGAGCTTTATACCGTACTCAGGGTTTGCTATGATCTTATCTATCGTGTCTTCTGTAGCGTATGCACCGTTTTTACGGATAGACGGTAAGACGTCCGAAGTTATCCAGCGCTTAAAGCGTTTTGCTTCAGGCTTCTTAGAGGAGAGTATGAGAGAGTATAGGCCGGACTCGTTGATAAATGTCATGTCCTGTATTCCTCCCAGGGTGTCGCATTTTGCTACCCCCTTGTCTTCAGGATCAACCTTTTTCGATAAAGCGTCGCTTATATTCTTATAACCGAGTATTCCTGCTACGTCTCGACCTGCGAAGTATGGCTCATTATTGATAATCGTCGTGCGTACAGATCCAAGCGTAGCTTCACTAAAGGTCTGAATCTCATTCATAATCATTCTCCTTTCAGGTAGAGCGCGTCGTCTACTACTGCTTCAATCTCAACCGGATTGACTCCTAGTCCGAGTAGCAGTGCTATGACGGTCTTCAATTCCTCGGTGGCTAGTCGTCTTTGATCCTCAATAAAGCTGTTCATGGCGTTACCTCGCTTTCCTTATCCCATCTCGGATCATCTTTAATATCAAACTTTTCCATAAGTCGATTTCTTTCCCTCGATACCTCAGGTGGCATCTCTTTTCTCACATCCTTAAAATCCGGACATCCTTCAGGACATCTGTAGGTGATCCCGTGTATCCAACATCTGTTGCAGTCATCATCTGATATATCGTGACTACATAAATAATTCAGTGACATTCTTCTACCTCACTTTCTGCTAGTTCTGCAAAGATAACAGCTCGTTCCATATCGAAATGTTTCTTTAGCCATTCGACATTATATGCTACTATTTCTGCTGTTCTGTATTTCAATGCCTTTTTAGGAACTTTGATATATTCATCCTCACAGGATTCTAACTCTAATGCTTTGATTGCATCTGCTATCTTCGCCATATCAACATCACTTTTTACTGATTGCGCAATAAATTCTATTGCTTCTTCTCTTGTCATCCAACAGCTCCTTCCTCGACCATATCAAGGCGTACTTTAAGCAACATGTCTTTGATAAGCGGATCTCCGACAAGTATCGTGTTCTTTAAACCTCTCTTGGTGTCTTTAACTTCAAACCATCCACCGCCGAAAGATATACAGCCACCCTTGATGTAGTCAGGATCTGTTATCACTTGCCAGGGCTTTAGGCTTTCGTCAAACTTAAGAGTAAACGTGCCCCGCTGCCGCTTCTTTCGTTCGTGCTCGAGGCGTTTAAGCTTTTCTTTCTTTGTTTCTTTCCGGTATATGTAGCATTTACGGTAGAACAGTCCACCTCTTTCATGGTTTTCTATGAAGATATCAAAGGCTCTTAGGCCGTTGTTAAATCTTCCAAAGCCTCAGGTATCTTCTACGATACGGTCTCCAAATCCGTTAATATGAACCTTTGATCCCATCTTTGCGACCGGGTTTTTTCTGTCAACAGCTACGGTTCTTCCTGACTTCGCTCTTTTGCCGGATGCTGTGTCGTGCCCGTTCTGGGAAGAGTCGGAAGGTTTGTACGTTGATATGTAATACTTGCCGATATACTGCTTTACTTTCTTTGCGTCGCATACTCCTGCGCCTATTAAGCCTACCCCGATAAGGATCCCCGAAAGAATCCCTATCAAGAGAAAGGCTAGCTTTTTATAATTCATCACTTGTCCTCCCTATAATGTTCTAACGTTCCGTCAAGGAGTTTTGCTATCTGTCCGTCTTCATCGTCTATCGTAAATGAGAATACCTCTGAGAGAGCATCAATAATCTCGTTTATGTCTTTTGCGTCTTTTTGGTCGAATACTGCTCTATAGTCTCTTGTGTTATAGTCTATAGCTGCATCTGCAAGGACAAGTCCCATATAGAGAGCCGGGGAAAGCTTTTTCTTTACTTCCTCTTGCTCGTAGTTATCCCAGTCAAAGAAGTTAGTTAAGGCTCCTTCAAGATCAAGAGAATATGACCCTAGTACAGATACGATAGCTTCCCAGAGGAGATTGACGTCGCAAATATCGTAGTCTGAATCAGCCTGTTTATCTACTTCCTCTTTAGCAAGGTATGAGAAGAAATCTATAAGCTGCTTATCCAGGATCTCTTTTACTTTGTCTATAGCTTCTCTTGCTTTCCTTTGCTCGTCAAACTCACTAGGCTTTGAAGCTTCACTCTTTGCCAGCTCCGCTGCCTCTTCGTCGTATTGATAAAGTGTGAGACCTCCGCTCCAGTCTACGGTATAAAAGATATCTTTCTTCTCAAAAAGTTCGAGCTCGACTTCTTCACCTACTGCAAGCCTTGTTATCAGGTTCCAGCATTTATCCCATGTGCGGGCGTCCTCCGGAAACTTCTCCACAAGAAACTCCTGCTGAAGTTTTGAAAAAATCTCTTTCTGCCACTTTTCCTTAGCCTTTTCTTTCTTGTAGAGGTCTACGCGGTAGTCGATCTGTGTCGGGTAGTCCTTGATAATCTTGTTGCGTTCTTCCTCGTCATCGATACCTTCAAGCTTAATAAAATCATTCATGTTAAGCTGGTGATTATTGATAGCATCTTCAACCGCTGCCTTATCGAGCTTTGCTATGTTTAGCCTGTGATAAATGGTTGACTTTGAAAAGCCGGTCATATCAGAGATAGAGTCTACGTCTTCTCCTAGCTCTAGCATCTGCTGGAATCCGTAGGCCTGCTCCGGGATAGTAAGGTCTGTTCTTTGGATATTCTCGGCAAGCATCAAGCCTAACTGCTTATCCTTCGAGAGTCCATACACAATACGGCATGGTAGCTTTTTAAGTCCCGCTGCCTTAGAAGCTTCAAAACGACGGTTACCGATCAGGACGTAGAAGAATGTACCCACATTATCAACTGCTAAATCGTCCTCTACATCTTTTTTGATCTCCTCTACGTCGTCTTCATCCCATATATCATCCCAGAATTGCTGCGGAATGATAGTTAAGTTTTGCATAACTCCATTTTCTCTGATGGAGTCGGTTAACTCCTCGATATCTCCGATATCTTTTCTAGGGTTAGCCGGATGATGAAAAAGGTTATCAATATCCATCAAAACGATATCTGATCTACTCCTTCTGGCAAGCTTTTCCGCAAGATCTACTCTCGCTATAGGCGATCCACTTTTACTCATAATTTGACTCCTTTCTATTTACGCGCGCGGGCGCGCGTGCGCGTTAGGGTGTTCACTTTGTTTACTTTGTTCCATTCTTTCTCTGTTAAGAGCCTTCCTTTGTACGGATAGAGCTTTGCTTTTGCTCCTCCGCCGTGTCTTCTGCCTATACAGTCGTTACACTCAGGGCGAGTGCAGGTCTGACACATGGCTATATACTCCGGAGGATCCGGTCTAGGCTCTTTGTACTTATACCCCATCTACAGCCTCCATAATCTCTCTGTATGAAACTACGTCAACCTTTTTA
>Ga0326512_10000953_pt1 | contig 23832 bp, 39 predicted proteins | sample 1_2617_0518_D_FD_203652 | JGI IMG/M metagenome (GOLD analysis project Ga0326512, IMG submission 203652) | Bovine rumen microbial communities from UC Davis, California, United States - 1_2617_0518 | ecosystem: Host-associated > Mammals > Digestive system > Stomach > Rumen | place: USA...
ATGACGGTAGGGGGTGCTTTTTAGGCGACCCCCTCCCCATGTCCAAGAAATCAGTATAGTGTCTTAATTTGTTGTTTTATCGCATTTTAGCAATGAATTTCCGTTAATCATCTTTAATAACTTTCTTGTAAAGATTCATGAAATCCAATCGAACTATTTCATCTATTGCTCTTTCGATTTCGTCATTGTATTCGACTTCTGAAAGCTGTTGGGAAGTTTTGGCTATTCTTGCAAGATAAGCGCAGGAATTGTAACCTTTTTCGATGTCGAACAGAAACCATTGATCAAACTGTTCGAAGGGATCAAACGGATTGTCAAAAGTTGTTAGCGCACACCTACGCATACTATTACATCACTCCTTCCTTATTCTTTCAGATATTTGATCACAGTAGATGAAGAAACGCCAATGGCTTTAGCTATATCGGCAGTAGTGTAACCCGATGTTGCCATGGCTTTGATTTTGTTGATTTTGGCATCACTTAAAGTAAGCTTTTCTCTTGGCTGCGCATACTCTCGAACTGCGTCTATGTCGGCATGAAGCAGTATTTTAGATAGATTACTTTTACTTACCGCACCCGATTGTATAGCTTCCCATTCTCTCGGCGTTATCTCAATGGTATGACGTTTGGCACCCACAGCATTGCGAGCTTTAACAAGAGCTTGTTGACCGATCTTCTTTATTTCCCCCTTAGACATGTCGGGGTTATCCTGCTTTTTAGCCCTCACTACGCTATTCGCTATTCGCTGAGCCTGCCTCTCCATAGGCGCATTCATAAGCGATACTTTAAGCTTGGATTCCAGAGAATCACATTCTTTCTGATAAGTCATTCTCGCAGAGGCGGAGTATGCAATGTCCCCTGTGACCGCTATCTCTTTTCTCGCCTGATTAGCCAACGACTTCATCTTATTGGCGTAATCGGCATAAGCTCTCTCTATGGGGTTATCCGCTTCAGATATCAATGAATAGGCATCGTCGGTTTCTGCCATCTGTGTGCTCTTTTGAGTACGTTTATGCTCTTTTCCTTTTTCATCGGTATATGTGAGATCTTTAGCGGTTTTAAATATCAATGCTCCTTCCGGTCTATTAGGATCATACCAAGGTTTGCCTTCAAGATTAACCTTGGGCTGGCCTTGCCTCTTATCCACAGATTGCTGTGATTTTGCACGGGAGATAAGAGTAGATGCTCCCGTTTTGTATTTCCCTTCTTCGTCATAACGGCCTTGATATTTGCGTCTCAGCTCGTCTATTCCGTTTTCAAGTTCGGATCGCTTCCAATCAAGCTCATGTTTTTCAGCATCAATTACCACCATTGAGTGCTTTACCGCACGAGCGAGTTCTCCGGAATTAGCGCCCTTTATAGTCATATCGGTAATGAGATTGGATATAACTCCCATCTGCTTCTGGGTATCTTTCATTACCTTCATGCCTTCTCTTTTCGGATAAGCAAGCTTTGGGTCAAACCCTTCGAGATCCTTTAGTGGCGGAGTAGAAGTAATGTTGATTTTTCCACCCGTTGGAATAACCATAACTGTGTCGCCGTCGAAATCAGCTCCGGATAATCTTTCGGCGACCTTACTGTTGATCCCGACAACATCCGAAGGCGTCGTTCCGAGAATCTTTCTTGCGTCTTTCTGTTTGTTATTGACTGTCAATATAGGTATCTCGAACGTTCCTCCATGAGGATATCTTATTAATGCTACTTTCTCTCCATTGTTATACCGAGGAGCATAGACTTCGGTATCCTTCATCGTGGGTATCGGTAATATAACCTGATACTTCTGTCTTGGTAATGCGGCTGCCTGTAAATGCTCCGCAGCGGAATCGCAGTCATCCGCAAACGAACTAAGAAGATGCTTTTTTACAGTCGGATTAGTCAAGGAGCAAATATCATCATATTCTAACTGCTTATCAGCCATTGACAGATTAAGCTGACGGTTGATAAGCTGAATGCTCTGTTTCGATAGAAACTGTGATGGTAAATGATCGCTCCATTTCCCCCAATCGCCCTCATCGGCTCGTTTGTTGATCAGAGATAGCTGCTTGTTACCCTTGTTGTCATAGTAGTAGCTTTGGCCACCACGTATGTTATCGGGATCATCCGGGTCTTCTACGCCTTCTTTTATCAGAGAACCAAAAGGATTATCAGGATCATTCTTTGTTTTCTTCAGTACATCTCTCATGGGAGTACCTGATTTTTTATTGGTGTTAAATATCACGTCGATTCCATCTGGCATATCATCTGAATACACAGCCATACCCTTCAAATATCTATCATTATCCACCAGTATTCGAACCTGAGCATAACGAGATTCGCCCAATGACAGATCCGGGACGTTTCTCCTAAGCTCAATAACACCGTCCTTTTCGATCCCTCCATCTTCCGCATATCGTATTTGCAGACGGCTTGACGACATACTCTTTGGATAAACCCAACGGGGATCGAATGTTTCTCCACCGTCATGAGAAATATAATTCTTTACGGCGGGCGATACTTTATCGTATTGATAAATATCTTTATATGGAGTTCCGGGCGGGCAGAGAACCCTCATTATAGTTTGCTGTCCGGGGTTTGTAACCTGAGGCAATCCTCCGCTGTAGACTTCGTATCCCTGCTGTTTCAGAATATAAACGGCTTGCTTAAGCCTTTCTTCCGATACGCCGAGTTGTTTTTCAACGCCCGCACCAATATCAATCATACCGACGTCGTCGACTCTGTCCTTTAGGAAATCTGCTGTTTTCTGTGCCGCATGCTCATAAGCTTTCTTATCGTCTTTAAGCAGATTTCTTATAGACGACTCGCTGTTATAACCCATGATTCGAGCTATTTCGGAAGGATTTTTTCCTTCATCTCTGAGACGCATAGCCTGTGCTCGGTCTTTTTCTCTCTTTTCATGTTTTGCAAGAGATTTTTGCACTCTGTACTCGGTTGTTGACAATCCCATTCCGGTTGCGATCTGAGTCTCGGTCAATCCTTCTTTTTTAAGAATATCAACGCGAGTCAGAAAGTCTCCTCCATGCTGATAAGGGTTTTCACCGCTTCCGAAAGGAAATCTTCCGGAACCTACTCCCGGTGCGCCATCGTTCACGCTTACTCCATAGTGCATTAAAAATCCTAAGATGTTCTGTGCGACCGGGTTCATATTGCATCCTCCTCAGCTTTCATACCGGATATAATTTTATCGAACGTTATGATCTTATCCATGATGGACGTTATTTCCTCATGGATAGGTTTACACACAAGCACTTCGTTTGACTGATAGAGTCTCAGCTCAATATCAATGTCAGACGGCTTGGTTTTGTACTCCAAACAAAAAAGAGCAGCATATATCTCAAGCTGCTCAATGTGTGCAGGCGTTACGCCGGTCTTTAAATCGTGTATACGTAAAATATCATTTCTGAAAATTATAGCATCGGCTGTACCGAAACAGTTTTCGGAAAAATATAAAACCTGTTCGGGAATCATTTTGTATCCGATAGCATCATTTACATACATGTTCAGTGTCTTCTGTGATTTGGGCAACTTCTGTCTGAGTCTTATACACTGAGCCGCAAACTCGTGAAGGATAGTTCCTTTTTGAGTCGCTTTGAATTTAGAATATAAATCCGCTATCTTTTCATTGTCATAATTTATCCAATGATACTTGCTCGCTCCAAGAAAAGCATGCTTGCCCTCAAGGTTCGAATGCCTGTTGAAGTTCATTTAACACTGCCTCCTTATTGTCGGGACTGATAAATCGGGAAAACGACATCTCATTCATTCGTCCGACATAGTAGTCCTGATTAGGTCTTTTTTTCGCACCCGAATATTTCTTACATTCAAGCGTTGCCCATTTGTCTTTATACAATATCAATAGATCCGGTATTCCCTGAATGTAACTGCTGTCAAGCTTCATTACCATGCATCCGTTAAATCTTGATTTCAGATCCTTAATGAGTTCTGCTTGAAAATATCTTTCGGGTTTTCTTTCCGCCATAGTTTTCTCCTCACAAAAAATAAAAGAGCAAAAGTCGCGCTTTTACTCTTCTTCCTCATAAAAGGGTATGTTTTTTTTGCGAGAAAAAGAAAAGCCCATACCGCTAAGGGTACAGGCTTAATAGTTTAATCAATCGTCAAATATCTTACAGCTTATTTCACAATCCGGCCATGGGCCTCCGCATGCTGCGCATCCTTCGGGGATACCGTCATAAGAATCATCTTCAAAATAGCCCAACTCAACAAGCACTTTCTGTTCCCAATCGGACAAAGCTTCATCGTACTCCCAAGGGAACAATGAGTTTTCGCAATTCGGACATTCTAACTCTCCGGTTGGCTGAGGAATCATTTTGTGTCCGCACATGAAACAAATATCATTCTCATCGGATGTGAATACTCTCTCGTAGAATTCGTCGGGCAACTCTTTCATAAATCCACCTCCCAAAATATAAATAGCTTAAACTGCCTTAACGTAAGCATCGCCGTCTGCGCTTAAATAGAACGTCTTCTGCTTTTCTGCCAAATGAAGTCCTTCACGAAGTGTTTTCTTTAATGCCGATTCGGCAGAGTCTTTTAACGGTTCAAGAATTACACTTATGTCCGCCATAAGCTTGTCTTTAGGTATCTTCTTAATGGGAATATCTTTCGTTGTTCTAACTCTTTCATGGAGCGTTGTCAGACTGCCAAGCATTGCTTTCTCGCATTTGTCGATATACTGAGACAAATCGTTTTCTATGTAAAGAATATAATTCGGGTCAAAGTTCTGCGAAAGATAAGTTTCGAGGATACTTCCCATAATGCAAAGCTGCATCGACAGTTTCAGACTATCGCAGATACGAAGTGCTTTGTCAACAGTCGAAGTAATATCATTACCTTTTTCTATTGTAGATTCCAAATCATAAATATAAAATTCGCAATCCTTTATAGCGACCTTCTTTGCCTGCTGAACTCCTGCGATCGTTGCTATTCTTTGAGCATCCGAAGTCGATATAGCGTTGAAATTTTCATAAGCGTATTTCACGAAGCTTATCTCTGATATCAACTCCGCTCTGTTATGTCCGTAAAGGAACGCCAGAATCTGATTCATACCCATCTTTATTTTGTCAAGCTCACTGTTGATCTGTGTAAGGAAATATTGTCCTGTCGCTACAGACATTACAGCAAATGTTCCGAGAACGGCAGAAGATAAAGCCAGGTTTGCCGGAGAAGTATACTCTGCCATATCGGCATAACCTCTGAAATATCCATGTTCGTCTCTCAATACCGTTGTCGGGTTTCCGTTTTTCATCGTCATCATGGTGTATGGTACTCCGTCGGGGATTGTAACCGAATATAATTTCGGCATATTTGACAAAGCGGAAATTCCGTCCAACGCCATAATAGTCGGCAGTTGAGTTGCGAGTGAGCTTAACTGCATTTTCTGCTGTGTTGTCATTTCCAACTTCTTGTACTTAGGGTTGTCTTCAATGTCCTTCACATGGTCGCATACTGATATATCAAAGTTACCCTGATTTTTTAACTCGTCAAATACTTTCGAAAGCTCTTGTTTCTCTTCACCCATAACAATTACCTCCACTTTTCAAAATATAAATGATATCAGAATCATCGTTGGATTCAGTATAACACATCTCCAGAATAATTTCAATAGGCAAAACATCACGTGTGACATTATAGGGACTCGCAAGCGTATTTTATACCTCTGCCCACTTGCCCACTTTTTTTCTCTACTTTATATATATTAATAAACTTTTTATCGCATTTAATTAAATAAAAAAGTGGGAAAGTGGGCAAAAAGCCAAAAAACCAGCATTATACCTGAGTTTTTCCATGCCCACTTTTGTTTTTAAAAGTGGGCAGAAGGTGGGCAAGTGGGCAGTATTTCGGGTGAAAACGATTAAAATATCAGTCTCGGATATTAAAAACAGAGCCCGAATCGCTCAAAAATAGCGAAACGCCCATTTTAAAAATATAAAAGTGGGCAGAAGCTACCGCCAAATACGTCCGTTTTTCTTATCAATAAGAACGATCCTGCCCTCAATTTCAAAGCCTGCCATTTCGCAAATATAAAAGATTGTATGAAGAAGCTTATGAAATCTCTCATTCTCTTCTTCGTTCTCCTTACTGATCACTCCGAATGCTGTCGGATCCGAATATCCATACGAATTCCTTCTGTGGTCGTTTGTGTTTCCTATCATCGGTTTTTCCTCCTTTCTCTCTCCCAAAGATCGAGGTCTATACCATAATCTTTGAGTGTTTGTTCGCTGATCCATATCTTATCGGAATCTTCAAGCTCGTAGCGTTTGATTAGTTCATTGACACTCTCGTCGAAAATATCATAAAAGCGTCTGAGCCGCTTCTCACCAAAGCCGAACGTATCGTGCAAAGCAAGCAGAATAAGAGCGTCTATCTCTTTTGTGTGATTTCTGTCAAACTCGGCAAGTTGTCTTTCTATTTCGATGTCCAGAGCCTTCTTTTCCTGAGATGTCAGTTCCGCTCCGAATATCTTTTTACCCGTTTTCTTTATTTTCATTTTTACTCCGTCCATTGTTTAATCGTACCGTTTCACAAATGGTTTTTTCTATTTCCTCTTTATTAATGCGATGTCCGTCATAAGTAATGTGAGAAATGATTTTACGTAAGTTTGATCCATTGATTTTTGGAATATCCAGCTCACAAAGAAATGCTGCGTTCGTAATAATATGCCAAAGGTGCGGCAAACGGCTGTCCTCGTCAAGTCCGTGAGGATCTTTGAGCCACTTGCAAATATGCCTCATTAATGCGTCACGGTAACGCTTGGGTTCAACCTGTCTGTAGCTTGCCTCTCCGTACTTCTCTGCACCGTGCGTCATTACCATTCCTATCGCCTCTATCGCCTCTGCAGGCACAAGAGAAAGCCGAGGTTTTCCGCCGTCGTGTTTCAGACCGTCCGTAACGACGTCGTTTGTCTTTTTATGGGTAGAAATATCAACGGGTTTTAAGGCTTTTATTTCTCCGTACAAGGCATCTATAGCTTCGTCCCAGCCTTTATCATAATCGTCGTGAATATCACTATCGCCTACTAAATTAAGTAGTTCGAGAACATCGCTCTTACGCACTAATTCGTCCATGAATATCATTCCTCCTTTACGCCGCAAGTAATAACCTCGCTATACGGCAAGCTTTCTATCCAGTCACAAATATAATGCCACTCGTCCAGCTTGTGATTACGTCTGTACTTGTAAATATTCGCAAGGACTTCATAGTTCAGCATTAAGGTACGCTTCTGATTGTAGCTGGACGGTAGCAGCTGTATCATCTGCCACCAATATCGTTTATCGTTGGTTCGTAAATATAACGCTCGATAAATATTAAGTGCGTCTATCGTTATTCCAAGAACACCGAGCGAACTTGTCAGAAATGTTTCATCGTGATAACCTTCCTTCATCAATTCCACATAGTTGTCACAATCGAACAAATGCGTATCAGAACAAACAATGCGATCGCACATCAGGTGATCAATGCTGAAATCATCAACAGTAAACTCTTTATCTGCAATCTTATGCATAGTCGAACAGGAGTTGGCAACCGTACCGACTTTATACGTATCAAATTCTTTCCAAAAATATAACGGCGCTGTTATGTCAACATACACCGTTATCATTCGTCTGTACTTTGCGTGTACCGAGCCTGCTTTTGCAAGCTTCAGCATAAGAGAAATATCATTCTCGCCCATTGTTCCAGACAAACTGTCTGAATTTTTCCAGCTGTTCATAGGGTTACGCATACCACGGATAGCGTGTTCGAAACCCATCACTTCTGTGTTTTCTATTTGTATCAATTTTGATCCTCCTCAAATATAAATGTGAGAGCTTTAAGCAATCTGCCGTCGTCTTTGCTATATTCCACCACTTTAAGATGATTACGAATATAATCTAACTGTTCATCGGTAAGACTTGCTATATCTCCTTCTTCGTCACGTCCGGCTAATACAAGATTACCGACAAGTATCTCCTTCACGTTTTGACGTTTGTCATCGAGAATGAGCATAGTCACCTTTGGATTTTCTTTCAGTAAACCCTCGTCATCAGCATAAATATCAATACCCATTTCGGTAAGCTCGTCAAAATGCGGAGCAAGCGTGATCAAACCGCCCACCTCTTCCTGTAAAGACCTCAAATCGCCTTTGATCTCCTTACTTTTACAATGGTAAACGTCACTTATCTTAAATATCCTCATAACTCAAACTCCTTTCCAAAAAACAAAAGCCGAACTCATCGTAGTTGATAAGTTCGGCAATCTTTCTTATTCGGTTTGTGAATATCATTCGATTATTTCAATGGAGCGTATTTCGGGAGCATCAAACTCAACGGGGTTCTTGTACTTATAACCGTCGTCTCGAATTGGGTAATTAAGAACTATACCCTCTACCTCCGGTTCGTTGTCATCGGCGAAAATATAATCGCTTGCATATCCCTCGTAGACACGTCCATCGGTATCGGTCAAGCGTACCTGCTCATGTTCGTATTCGCGAAGTTCCATTATTTTTCCTCCTCTCTCGGATAAATGTGTGTTCCTGTTTTAGAGTATATAATCATTGCAGACTTAGTTGGAGTTTCGAAACCGTTTTTATCCACATGAACACCAATAATATCATTTGCTGTTACTCTTTCTCGACGATTCCAGCTTCCGTCACGGTTTATCATTGCTTCACCCGTTCCACTCAGCTCGTCGATAAGCTTCTGCGCATACTCCAGATCTCCGTAAAGATAACTTCTGCCTTTAGTGTGGCGGCTATATGTATGCCTGAGCTGTTTTTCTCGGTTAATAGTTTTCCTAACCTTTCCCGAACGTATTGCTTCTTCTATTATACCACCTTTTTTAGATTTATCAAGTGGATAGGGAGGACCGTTTCTTACTCCCCACTTCTGCCCTTTTATGCCGTGATGAAACAGCTCGGAATGTAAATACCGCTGTACCCAGCGTTTACCCCTTTCTATCCACCACTTGTATCTTTTATTTTCCATTTCTCACAAACCCCGTTTCGTTAAACTTCTTTTTCTCTTTCAAAGCCTTGCTTATTGCAAGGTCTATGCCCGAACGGGATTTTAAATGGTAATAATATAAATCGGTATAAGGTGTGTTTAGCCTGTCTATTCTGCCGCTTGACTGAACCATTACCTTGTACGAATAATTCTGAGAGTAAAATATAATAGTGTCCGTCTTAATACAGTTCCAACCCTCTGCCCCTGCGTTGTACTGAACGAGATAAACCCAGCTTTGGCTGCTCGGTATTGGCTGATGTTTGTGACCGTTCCATTCGGCTACTTCTACGTCATCTCCGTAGTACAATCCTTTAAGCAGTTCCAGTTCATAATCAAAGTTGTAAAATATAATAGCTCGTGGGCGGTCTTCCATTATTTCAAGAACTCTGCTAAGCCTCGCATCGTCACTGTTTACAACTTTACGCAAAGCATAACAATAGTCGCCTGCATTTTCTAACGGCTTGTTGTTCCAAATATCCCAGCGATTTCGTGTAATGTCTTTGTACATTTCTTTGTTATACGATACGTAAATATCTTCATGATGAGACACGGTTTGTCTTTTGAAATCCATATTAACTAATACTAAATTTCTCAAACGGATTAGTCTTCCTGTATTAATGTATCTGTCAACCTGAGGAAATTTTGAAAAACGCTTATACACAACATGTTCTCGGATAAATTCCGAGCGGTTCTTGTAAAATCCGTTGGCAATAAATACGGGAATATAATCCGTCCATGTATCTCCCGGAGTTGCCGAAAGCAGTATCCACTGATTATGCTTTGCTATTTGCAGGAACGATTTCACCCAAACTCCGGAACCTACAACTCTTTGTTCGTCAAATATAAAGAATGCATTGTTTACGTCAGCATACTTTTTTATATTGTTCCACGAATCTATAACCACTTTATTTGTATAAAGGTTCACGTCTTTGTCGGTCGACATCAAAAACGGAACAAGCTCTCCTTCCCATTCCATCGTGTCACGTTTTCTTGCAGTGGTGATAATATATAAGTCTTTCAAAGACAAATCGTCCATTAATTCATAATTTTCGGTGTCCAGAGTACCTCCGTTACAAATATAATAGTAAGCAAGGGCGGTTCTTGACTTACCGCTGCCCACACCGCCGCACAAGATGCAGCCGTTTTTCATTTTTTGTACAGCGCTAAGCTGATAGTCGTATAATTTTATGCCGGCCATGTTCTCACCTCCAAAAGTATAAAGCGTCATATTTCAGACGCTTTATACTTTTTCATCGTTTTATCAGAACGGCAGCATCTCATCAGCGTAATCACGATCATACTTAGACGCAAACTCGTCTTCTTCGATGGTTACGTACATTGTTTTCAGATAGGCTTTTACGCCCGTCTTGCCGTTCACTTCCCAGTTGTACGGTCTGACGATAAGATCGACATTCTTTATCTCTGCATAGTCGAGAGTATCAATGCTATCTTCATCGAGCTGAGTCTTCGACTTTTTCGTCACAAGGAATACCTTGGGCGGAATGTGGTCGAAGCTAACGCTTACAGAAATATAATGGAGAGGCTCGTCTCCATCTTCTCTCGGTGGGAGAACTCTTACGTTCCATCCGTCTTCTGCGAGTTCCTCTGCTTTTCTCTTATCGTCTATCACAACGCAAAAGTTGCGGCAACCCGCTCTGTTATACTTAGACTCCTTGCCCTCAAAGTTTCTGAATATAATTCGAGCGTTCTCCATTACAATGTTATCTATAGTTTTGTATGCCATATTATTCATCTTCCTCTCCTAAAATCTGCAATCTCGCTATCTGAGCCGCTAATCTGTAAGCTATTGCGTGCTTGTTATCTCCGTGCGTTTCTTGAACCATATCAAGCCACGCATCTATATCAGTGTTTTTACAACCGCATTTTACAAAGATTTTACCGCCATTTGCCCTGTAAAAAGTCGTTGTATCGTTTCGGCTGCCTATCGGACTTATTGTTAACACATCGGTCTGTTTGGATAATTGGGCATCGCCGCAAACCTTAGCATCGCTGCAAACTATAGCATTGCCGCAAACTATAGCATTGCCAAAAACCACAGCCGAGTCAAAAACCTCAGCCGAGCCGCTCACCTCAGCATTGCCAAAAACCACAGCCGAGTCAAAAACCTCAGCCGAGCCGCTCACCTCAGCATCGCCAAAAACCTCAGCCGAGTCGCTCACCTCAGCATTGCCGCAAACTATAGCATCGTCGCTCACCTCAGCATCGCCAAAAACTATAGCATCGTCGCTCACCTTAGCATTGCCAAAAACCTTAGCATTGCCAAAAACCTTAGCATTGCCAAAAACCTTAGCATTGCCAAAAACCACAGCCGAGTTGTAAACCCAACAATCACCCTTTTGTGACAGATTGCTTTCGCTTCCCACAAAGCCTCCTAAATCGTTTTTTTGTACATTTGTACCTATGTCTCGCAAAGCTTTAATTCTATGGAGTGTTCTTCCACAAACTTTGATGGTTTCCTCTGTCAATTCGTATTTTTTCATTGTTTATTCTTCCTCTCTATATTTATCACACTCAAAAGGGCATCTCCTACAACGCTCCCTTTCTTTTTCCATCATCTCTTCGTCATGCAGCATTCCCTTAAAAAGGTAAATCCAAGGCACTATGGAAAGTGCCGCCATAAAAACAACTCCGCTCATGTTAATCCTCCCCATATAACAAATCTTAATCTTCCGACACAAACCACTCAAAATCGCCGAATTTCGAAATAGTTTCTACCGCTCCGTTTACCAAAGAAATATAATACTCCTCGTCTATGTCTGTTTCTTTATTCATGGTTCTTACAAATTCGGCTTCGAGCCACCTGTATCCTTTTGAACCGGTTACCGCAAAGTATTTTCCGTCTTTTTCTCTGTAGAGAATTCCTCCGCCACAACCTTTCTTTATCGGGCAAAAGCTTCCTACCTTACCGATAAAAATATAATTGTGTTGATCCTCCGGCAACGATTCGTTCATGTCGAGATACAGAGACGTACTTACGGATTTTGTCTCACACACATCCTTAAAAGTAATATCTTCTTTGCTGAACAGCTTCTTGAAAACGTAAGGAACCTGAAACTGTGCTCCCGTTGCTGTCCACTCGCCTGCGTGTTTCCCGTCTTTGTACTTGGCAATATAAACAGCATCATTTACCAAGCACATTCTGTCATAAGTTGCTTCGTGCTCAAATTCATAGCCATACATCTTTCCGTATTCTGTCACGAAAGATATAATTTCCGGCGTAGCGTCGGGTATCTTGATCGAATCGGTTTTTATATGCGCCACCGTAAACCCTCTTTTCTGTACCTCATGCTTCAGGTTTATCATGAATAACGCACCGCGTTTTGCTACAATGTTATCCTTATTTCGAATATCACGGAACGGATTTTCAAAACCTGCCGACGTCAATCCATAAACGGAATTGATAGCTATCTTCAATGCTTGTGCGAGATCCGCAGCCAAAGCTTCATCGGATAAGTATTTCGACAAAGCTCCGTTAAGCATCGTCTTCGCTTTTTCGAATTCCTTGTGTTTGATTGCGATTCGTGCGTCCAGAATATCTTTAAAGCGTTTAGTGTATTCGTCGCCGAAAAGGTTTTCAGCAACTATGCTACTTGGGTGCATTGAAGCAATATCCAGCAAGGCAACGTTGCTGTACATACCCGGCTCGGCATATACATATCCGCCCTCTCCGACATCTTCTCCTCTGTATGTAGACCTGCCGTTCTCGAATTTGTATCCGTGAAATACAGGTTTCCCATCAACATTGAACCCTGTGTAAATATCATAATCGGCGTAACCTGTATAAAAAGCTTCGTCGTCGCCCATATTGCGATACTTGAATCTGTCCTGTGGTTTTCGGTTACCGCCAAATATAATTCTTGTTGTAAGACTGTTGGTGGTGTCGTTCGGAGTCATTCCGGCAACGTCTGCCAATATCAATCTCGCCGTATAATCTGCTTTTCTGGCATTGAATACTGCTTCGGTAGCCAAAACGTCGTTGTCACAGTATTCTGCTACTTTTGTCCACATATCCTCGGGTACAGGTTTATCCCAAGGCAAGCCCAGTTCCTGATGATGTATCCCGAGTTCTATCTCAAACTTTTTAAGAGATTGCTTCTTAGATGAAAAATCGTACACGTCTGTATAAGAAACGTTATACGCTTCTCCAAAAAAACAGTTTTTATCTCCCGATATAATTTTCTGAGATAGTTTATAAAGCCGTTCGTTATCGTAGCCCATTAGTCTTGCATATAAAATATGATTGTCATATCTTCGACAATTAAAGCCCACCAGTTTAAAACGCATCAGTTCTTCTATCTCAACCGGTGTCGGGTTTATCATTCTGACAACAGGTTTACCCTCGCCCTCATACTTGTAATTCACCAAAAATAAATTCGGGAAAACTTCTACGTCATAAAACACAAGATCGGAACTCCGATCGTTATTCCCGGAATCAACGTCAGAAATATCATCGGAACGAAAATGCATCTTACCGACCTGCTTTATGCAATGCTCCGATTGATTCGTGCTGTTTGCAGCAAATGCGAGAATGGAACTTCGCATATCGGAAACATCGTATTTTAGTTTGTCGTTGTATGCATCATCAAGTATTTTCTTAATGAAATTGATACTTGATGCGGTATCGGGGTGTATTTCTTTTTTCAGGTTTCTTATGATTAGAGTTCTCAAGTTCTTTTCGTTCTTGACCGTCGTTTCGTTTACCACTTTTTTCACCTCTTTCATTGGCAAACCGGAACTGATGGTATTTACGGGAATGTCGTTGCATTTTGACAACCTGCGTCTCAATGAACTGTTGCCCGTAAATATTTTTACCTCAATGTGTTTATCATAAACTCTGCTAAGCTTCGTAACATCACCGCTATAAATATAATGGAGATGTAACCCAAGTCCGCTTTTGCTGACCTCTGCATAAGTCGGAGGAAATCTGCTTGCCGCTTCGAGATTATTCTCAAGACTTTTGCGTCCGCTCTCATCGGGAATATCAAAGTCGATCACAATATGCGATAACGGAACCTTCACATAGTGAACCTTGGCCGTATCGATTTCCGATAACTTTGTTGTCACGTTTTCCCACTTTGCTGAGGGTTTATCACCGTCATTAGCATACTGTGCCGGGCAGTCTTTGCAAATATCATCAAAAACGGAATCGTTCTTACTTAAGTCCAGCCATGAGTTATTATTTGCAACACAAACGTTGTTCCCGTTTTTTTCGAATTTCTCCTTACGGAATCCGTAGTAGTAATTTCTTACTCTATTTCCGTCCTCTGTTGCAGTGCGTTCTTTATACTCGCGAAAATAATTCTTGAGTTCTTCTTTAAACACCCTTAGCGACAGAGGATAGTTGACCTTAGCTTCATCGCAATATGTTTTGTACATCTCCCAAGCGGATTTCAGTGTTACCGAATCGTCCTTCTGAAAAATATAATACGAATCCAAAACGAAATTATAGAAATCGTTTGATGCCCCCAGCATTGCTACAGGAATATAATCGTCGTATATGTATTTATTTTTCTCGTAAACCTCTTTGCAATGATAAGCAATAGCGCCGAGTTCAAAATCTATTTGTTTGATGAGTCTGTCATATTCCTCAAAAGATAACAGGTTACCTGATGGGGTAACGTCTATCAAACGTCTTAACAACCCTGATTTAGCGTCTGTGATCTTTACGGGCTTGTTTGTTCCCATAAACAAAAAAGCTTTAAAGCTATTGGAATATGCCGATTTGAATTTTTCGTTCACTGTCATTATCTCATGGGAAACCAGACTATTAAGACGAGTGTTATCTTCTATTCTCGACAAATCTCCGTCATGCTGAATAGCAATTAGAGGGTTGCTTTTAAAAGCTTCCAACGCAAAGGAATTATTCGATGAGCCGAGACTTTTTGCGTCAAACACCGAATAATATCCTTTGAACAGCTTTTGGATTATGTTAAGCACCGTAGATTTTCCCGTACCGGCTGATCCATAAAGCACCATAAACTTTTGTTTCCACTTCGAATCCCCCGTGACGATAGAACCGATCGCCCATTCTATCTTCAGTCGCTCATCGGCAGAATATAATGTTGACATCAACTTGTCGTAAGCGGAACAATCGCCTTTCTCCAGCGGATAGTCAAGACATTTACTCACGTAATCTTCTTTTGTGGTTTCCATGTTCGAGAATATAATCTTTTCGTCAAGCATATGGAACGAATCACGCATTTGCCTTTGGCAATACTTATGCCATGAATCTATCATTCCCGAACCGGAATCCCACATATGAAGAACCCTGACCGAGCCGTCGAATTTATCCTTGTTGGCTTCTGCGTATCGGTCGAGTTCTCTGTCGATAAGCTGTATAGCGTCCTGCTCGTCTGTTGACCAAAGCTTTTTTTCTTCAAGCCAGACGGCATAGAAATCGCCGCCTCGTATCATTAGATCAGAACTTTTCTTTATGATAAACTTCGGATATATTTCCACAGTCCCTCTTTTTGTGGAACGGGTAGAAATCATCAGAAAATCAATCATTTTTACTCTCCGTCCTCATCCTGACCGTTCGTCTTGTCTTTATACGATTCCAAAGTTCTGTTTAACTCCGCATTTTCCAGAACGACTTTTTTCATAAGCTTTAACAGCTTATAACCGGTTACCCCGACCCCGACCAAAGCGATGGAAAGAATTGCGTTTTCTCTGCGAAGCTTCCTGATTTTTCTCAGCAGTTCGCCGTCCATCGTCATTGCGTATACGTTAATATCACTCATATATTATCTTCCTTTCATTCTTGAAATATAATGTGCTTTTGTTTCTAAGCACCATTCATCTCGACCTTTGAGCGAAAATATCAGCTCATTTTCTGTGTCTTTTTCCCTGAGCCTTATGCTTCCTCTTCCATTGGGAAACCAAGCCTGCACTTTGATGTTTTCAAACATCTTCAAAGATCTGAACGCTTCATAAAGATTCATCGGACTACTCATAATAGCACCTCACTTGTCTAAAATATAATCCAAGTACCAAAGCATCTGGTACCAGATTTCAATATTACGCAGGTCTTTTTCTATATGTGGTATGGTAAACAATCCACCTTTCCCGTTCGGATAATAACTTCTATTCAAGAACCGATCAACGATAATGCCGGCTTCTGTCTCGTCAAAATACTCGTCGGTCATTGAATATAAGCCCATGCTTTTGATCATATTCCAGAACCAGTATCCCGTTCGGTTGCCGACGTCAATGTCACTCATGATGTTTTCCTCACATCTGAGAGATAACGCAACCATCATTTCAAGAACCGAACAAGGTCTGTCGTCAAGAATATCAGCTATAGCCGGCTGCTCTATGGCGTTTTCATAGCCAAACCGATATCTGAGATCCATACCGTCTTCTGCTCTGTTTCCATCTCTGCCGATAATATAATCAAAATCCACGGTATTAAGATATGTGAGGAGTTTATTGTACTTAAGTTGCTTGGGTTTTGTTTCGCAAATAATATCACATATCCAGTCGTAGTATTCATTAATAAGTACTTCTCTTACCATCAGTCGTCCTCATTATGAACGGCTCCGCTGCGAACCACATCGGTGTAGTCACGACGGTCGAATAGTATCTCGTAGTCACATTCTTTTTCGTCATTTCTGACGTATATAGCGTCATCTTCATATTCCCCGAGATAGTTGATCCATTCGAAGCCGACATTCTCGCGCATGTTTTCTATAATATAATTCTCATCATCAGCAAGGATACCATCGGCGTAGTAAGTAAAGCTGATAAGAGAATATCCGTCCTTCTCTCCGAACTCTTCGGAAGTAATCATGTACGGTTCTCGGACTTGATTTTCTGTTTCGTCATCGGCAGATTCTTTTTTACTCTCTTCAGAATATAATAAATTTCCGATGATACACTCAGCCGTTTTAACAGACTCCTTATCGGCATCGTCCGTGTTTGTTTTCGATTTGGAAAATCTCTCCTTAACAGATGCGATTTCCTCGTTTGCCTGCTTCTCATATACTGTTTTGAAATACGTTCTTGTGAAAGCCGTGCCAAAAAGCGCTCCCATAAGAAATATAATAAAACTTCCTGCTTTACTTTTCATTGTTATCCCCCTCATCAATAATCGTCATTACGGTGACGGCGAGTCCTCCGAAAAGTGCGGATACACTCAACAGAGCACCGCCGAGGACATGCCGCTTTCTCCTACTGTCCAGAACATTATCGACAGAATAAATAATGCTTTCAAATATCTCCATCATCTCTTACCTCCCGATAGAACGGCTATACCGCTGACAAAGCATAAGCTCGCCATTGCCGCTAAGGTGTACGACACTATACTAAGCTTGTTATTCATAAATATAATCCTCCTACATAAGGTCATAAATGTTTCCATCAACGTTAAAGTCTAAGATTATAGACCTCTCATAGCCGTTTACGAAATCACACGCTTTCTGATTATGTATGTTAAATATGCCGAAGTCGACATAATTATCGCCGGTTGGCTCGTCTGGTCTGTATAGCCAGCCTACGACCTGACCAGCTTTCGTGATCGGAAAACCGAGCATCGTATACACCTCATTGAGGAATAAATATCCCCTTGATTTCAGGAGATTGTTTGCGTATTCCTGCTGTGCTTTCAAGAAGTACAAGTTATACTCCGAGTCTTTTTCCCATGCGGGATTAGTCTCGTCGAATATACGAGCGTAGTCGCTGTACAGATTCGGGTCTCCTGTATAGGTCGTTATCTCAGTTTCCGTTACGTTTCCATCTTCATCGGTTGAGACTGCTTTTACAGTTTCTGCCTTGACGTCGTAACGAAGTTCTCTGTCAACATTCTCGCCGAAACGCTCTTTAACTCGGCTTCGATACTCCTTGAAGCTCTTATCGACAGTCATGTACGCCGCTGCGAGAGCCGCATTTCGCTTCTGCAAGATGCCGTTTGACGTAATTATGCTTGCAATAGACAATGCACCCAATATAACAGCCGGAGCGTAAAGCTTTGCGAGCTTGACGCCTGTCTGAACATATACGATAGTCGTGTCTTTCTTAGCGTCGCTCTCGGTGTATTTCTCTGCCATGTCCTTATCTTCGGCACAGTCGTGAATGGTATCAAGCTGAGCCTTTGCATCATCAAGAATGCCGCTGATCTTCGTAGTCGCTTTGCAGGCAATAACAGCACTTGCGACCGTACCTATAATGCCTGCTGTGATGAATATCTCGGGACTATGCTTTTTCAGCACGAGTCCTGTCTTTCCCATAACTGTTGTCAGTTTTGTCATTATCTTGCTTTTCATAGTATAAATCCTCCTTAGTTAATCGGTAACGCTCTGGGCAGTTTTATCATGTAACCTTCTCTTACACGAACTACCTGAGCGTTTCTTGTGCTTGTCCAACCGTATTTTTCGGCTGTATAATCACCCTGTATTCCGACAAGGTCATAGTAGTCACCTACGCTTACTATGCCGTACATATCTATAAGCTCGTCCATTCTCACAATTACTTCTTCTGCCTCTCCTCTGGTCTCGAGGATTACATCATCGTAATCGTACCCTCGTCTTCTTGACGAAATATAATCGTCCCGGTCGTTGTCCCTTTCGTAATAGCTTCTGTATGAGATCTTCGAAGCTGTGGTGCTCTTCTTTGACTTGCTTGTTTCACCGTACAATATCATGTCGATACCGTTGGTGACAACATCGGAGATCGCTTTCTTTAACGCAGGAATCAGAACGTCCATAAGAATATAAGATTTTACGTTAGCTATATCCTCGGAAATAAACGTGTCGGCGAACTTTCTCACCTCTGTTTTCTTCTTCGTCTTTACCTCACCGGTAACGACTTTCCCCACTTCTTTCTTTTTCAGTTCCTCTTTCGACCTATGAGAATTTGATTTATAATCCTCCATGTTCATGCTCCTTTCTAAGCAAAGAAAAGGAAAAGCCCCTGTTACGGGACTTCATCCTTTAGTTCAAATCAAATGCTTATAATTTCCTCTTCATCAACTTCCTCGTTGTCCGAAATATCACTTTCAGTGTCCGAACCGCTCTCGGCTTTCTTCTTGTCAAGCATCGTTTTAATCTTCTTCGCAATGGGTTTTACTGCATACTTGCCTGCTGCCACAATGGCGATAACCGCAATGCAACCCAAACCGAAGCCTTTCTTAAAACCGCTGCCGATACAAGCATCAACTGCCTCCTTAGCCGTATCGATAACCTCTTCGTTTGTGATGATTTCATTAACTTCCATAGTAATGACTCCTTTCAAAATATAATAATTATTTGGATCTTCTCCATTAAAGCATATGTAAATTTTGCGAACTACTTATAGTAATCGTATTTGGGTGCCACTCTGTAGTCTATAACCAGACACGGTGTATTATCGTCCGCGAGCTGCGAGCAAAACTCAATGTCAACCCCGCCTGTTTCATAATTCCAGCCGAGATCATCTCCAAGCTTGATTCCGTCCAGACCGAGTTCATAATAGAACTCGTTAAGGCTTACATACATATCGGACATCAATCGCTTGTTGACCGCACTTTCCGCTTTTCGGATGCTATCTGAACTCGACTTAAAATATCTTCCGGACAACACGTCGTAACAAAGCGTTTCCCCTTTTGTCGTAGGAATCACTTCTTTTTCCGAAACGTGGTTTTCTTTGACGACATCTTCTGCAATAGCCTCCCTGATTTTCTGTTCTTTCTTCTCGCCAATCGTTTCTACGACCTTACTCTTGTACGTAGTCAATGCCGATTCGGATAACGCATAGGCAGCAGCGATCGCCGTTCGCCGTCTGTTACTCTCTGCGCAAGAGCCTATCAAGCACGCAACAGACGCAGTTGCTGTGATTACAGACGGAATATAATTCTTCCATACCGTCTTCACCGTCTGAACTGCCGTAAACTCCTCTGTTCCCTCTTCTTTCTTCTTGTTCTCAATGAGCTTCATAGCTTTCGGCGTAGCTTTTACTGCAAGAACGGTAGAAGCTATCATTCCTGCAATACCCAAGCCCGTTAATATCTCCGGACTGTGCTTTTTAGCAAAGGTCTTTGCCCCTTTAACGATCGTTGAAATGTTCATAGTGATCTCCTTTCTTTTTACGACATAAGCAAATCGATGATCTCATCTGCTGTTTCATACCCGATATCGAATATCGAATGCTTATGAATTTTGTTAAAACGTAACATTTTTTCTTTGAATGATTCAATAGAGTCAAGCGGCGAAATATCATTTTCTTCATGTATTCGTTTTATGATTTCTCGCACTGCAAACTTAGCATAGCTTAATCTGGGAATATCATAACACCGATCCCGAAAACGATACTCCAGATATTCACCATAGTTGTTGGTGATGTCTATTGCCGCCCTGTGTTGTACATCCACACTCGCACCTCCAAAAAATTCGGAGTCCTTGTTCAGGACTCCTTATCTTCTTTCTCTTTCTTTTCGGCGAATGCCTTATTAACCTTTTCTTCTATTGCTTCTTCCATTTTCATATCGTTTACCCAATCGCTGACGAGAGTTGCTCCCACGCCAAGAATTGAAGCTCCGATTCCAATGGCTTTAATAAAACCTCCGGTCATAACGCAGACCTCCTTTCATAATATAACGTGTATTTTTTGCGAACTTTATGGTTGGTATTATTGAGCAAAATTCTCATAATCGAGAATAGGCGGAAACGGGAATGAGATCGTATAATACTCCATCCCGTCATCAAGGGTATGCTTGTTATGCTCGAAGTCTATCCATGAATATCCATAGAAAGTCCATCCTGCCTCATCGGACCACCCAAGCTTGGCGCCGATCTCGGTTTCGGGCAAGCCTAAGAACGCATAGAATTCGTTTAGGGTCACATATCCTCTCAATATAAAGTTCCTGTTAAGTTCGTATTCGGCTCTCAAAACCTCTTCTTTTGATAGCTCGAAGAAGTCACCGTAAAACTCCTCATAGAATGTCAGCTTTTCATCCGAGGAATATAAGTTATCGGCATTTGCCCTTTCTTTGATTATCTCGTCTTCAACAATGTAATCTGCGTTATCTCCGTACAGTTCAGCTACCTTGTCCTTGTATCGGCTGTAAGACTTGCTGAGAGCCGTATAAGCAGATATATAAGCCGCCTTCTGCTTTTCGTTTATCAGATTCGTTTCGACAATGCAGGCTATAGTCAATGCCCCGATAATAATAGCCGGAATATAAACCGGAGCAGCGGTTTTGACTTTCTCCCACTTTGAAAGAGGTTCGCCTTTTTCTCTCTCGGCATCTTCTAAAAGCTTTATGGCCTTCGGCGTCTGCTTGGCTGTAACAACCGCTGTGAATATAATTCCCACTACGGAAACACCCGTCATTACTGTCGGCAGCATTCTTTTTAATTTGTTATTCATAAAAATCCTCCTTGTCAAAAAGGAAGAGCCGTTGTTGGCTCAATCCTTTTAATTCAATCCTATAGTTGCTATAAGTTTCATAAGTTCTTCCTGATTCATATCTGCATCAATATCGAGATGTACATGTGCCTTTCCGTCCTTAACGTTTGCATTTAAATCATTAAGCTGAACTGTAACATTACAGCCCATCTTTCTCTTCAATGCTCCGCTAATTACTTTTGATACCATACCTCTCATAAAACCTGTGCATATTTTCATCTCGTCAAACATACTCCTTTGCTCCTTTCAAATATGATTTCTTCATAAAAGCAGATGCATATTTTGCGAAAAAAGAAAGAGCCGTTGTCGGCTCAATCCAATTCTCCTGTCATAATCCATTTAAGCTTTGCATCCCAAGTCTCTTTAGCGGTCTCAATAATAATTTTCGGTATATCCGATACTCTTATTCGTCCGTTCGGCACTGCTATGCATATCGTGTACAGTGATACGCATAAGTATGCCAATACGCAAATAGGAAATTGAATAATCTCCAATATTATTATCCATGACGCCCTAAAAAATCTTTTCATAAAAAACACTCCAATCGATTTATTTTCATAATACCCCTTGTAAATTTTGCGAAAAAGAAAGAGCCGTTGTCGGCTCAATCTGTTCCTATTAATTCCTGCATGATCTCTATTGCTCCGATAATTTCATCCGGTTCGGTTTCCCATTCTGAGGCAAGTTCTTCTATTGTTTTTCCGTCCTCATACTCATAATAAACCTCTTCCATCATTCGCTTTATCGCTGACATAAAATCACTCCATTCATTTTTTCATAACAGTCATTGTATGGTTTGCGAAAAAAAGAAAGAGTCCTTGTTCAGGACTCTTTCTCTGCTTGTTTCAGTGCTTTAATTAATTTTACACGTTGTTTAATCCTGTGTCTTGCTCTTAAATCCTCAACATAAAATTTCACACAATATAATAAATTCATAAAATCACCTCTTTCATAATAGCGGCTGTATTTTTTGCGAACTAAATATCACGTCTGTCAAATACAGTTTCCCATTTTTGTTTTGGCAGCGGCTTCATCTTCAAAGCCCACATAATCTGTCGAATTGTTACGGTTGGATACAGACCGTCCTTGCAGGTATCGGAACGTTCGTCAAAGTATTTTTTAAATCCGTCGTTCAAATATAACATATCGGTCAGCCATGGATCGATCTCTCCCCACCACGTAGTCTTTGTATGTTGATCATACCTCTGCTGTATCACTGCCAGACCCTTGTCCCCTATACGAAACAACGTGCATCTGTCGTAAACGACGTGGTTGCAAATATAAGTTTCTCCGTACATAGACAAATAGATTTTTGGTTTTTCGCAATGATACCTCATAAGAACCTCCGCAAAACGAAAAAAATAAGAGTCAATGTTAATAACACGACTCTTATCTTGGAACTATAAATATAATGTTATTTTGTTGGTCTAAAACGGTTTATTAAACCTCTGAATGTCGTCGAAGTAAACGCACCCGTTTCCTCGAATTTTAACCCTTTTCTCATCCATGCGCCGTAGAATATAAGCGGCAATACCAATTCGGCCGCAGCTTTTCCAATGCCGATCCATCGGTCTTTGACCTGTTCCTTAAGCTGTTTTTCCTTTACGGCAAGATCATCGTCAAACTGTCTGTCCTCCATCCGACGACGCGCTTCCCTTTCTTCGTCATCCAGCGTATTCTTGGTCTCCTCAATTTTCAGCTTGTAAAGCTTCGTCAAATCGTCTATAGCCCTCGATTTCTCACTGCTGCCTGCTTCAAGTTCGGATAAATCCGAGATCTGATTCTTGATCTCTTCGTTCAACAAACTCATAATCTCATCTTCCATCTTAAAATCAATCCTTTCTGAATATAATTTTTAGTTCCATAAAAGGAAATGTTATTTTTGCGAAAGAAAGCTTTTATCGTCAACTTCGAACGTAACTCTTTTCTTTTTGCTCAAAACATCAATTTTTTCAGACAATTCAAGAAACAGATATGGCAATCCGAGTTCGTCGTTTTCTTCAATATGCAGGACTCCCGATTTTTTACGCCTCAGATAGTCAATAAGACTCCAAAACACAGAACCGACCGCAAAGCCTGTTAAATATATCACTACTATGATTATCGTGTCCATGTAAACCCCACCATTTTTACTCATCAAATATAACACAGATCTCTGTCACCTGCGTAATGTAAAAAAATAAAGCCGAGATTTTACTCCCGACTTTTGTTTTTGAATCTTCCGACAGTACAATGCTCAAGACATTTTGGATATGCGTCGAAACCGCATACTTTACATATATCATCGGGTCTATCAGCATGTTCTGTAACATCTTTTTCAACGTCATAATGAATGAAGTGTCCGCCTTCTTCGTCTTCTACAAACTCACTGGCTCTGACTGTTATTATTACTCTTTCTTTGTTTTTATCTTCGTTCATACGAACCCTCCTTTTTAAGT
>Ga0326512_10000954_pt1 | contig 23830 bp, 36 predicted proteins | sample 1_2617_0518_D_FD_203652 | JGI IMG/M metagenome (GOLD analysis project Ga0326512, IMG submission 203652) | Bovine rumen microbial communities from UC Davis, California, United States - 1_2617_0518 | ecosystem: Host-associated > Mammals > Digestive system > Stomach > Rumen | place: USA...
AGCAGATGAAGAATTATCAGAAGTAATTCCAACTTAGTAGTAGCCTAAGAAAACTGAATTTAGAAATGTAGGATATTATACTGATGAAAAAGGTGTTAAACACTGGGGTATAATTCCTAAACAACAAGATCACTTTGCCCGAGGAGAAATAAATACAGGATATGTTCAAGGGTATAATATAACAAGTAATTCAAGGTATAGATGAATAGTATGGAAAAAGCCATTTTAGATATGATTGAGTGTAAATATAAATGTAAATATACTGGACATATTAAAGTGACTAAATTAGGGCTGGGTGGGACTGGATATAAAGTTGTATTTGACTTTGATAATCTAGACAAACCTATAATACAATTATCTGCTGATTTAAATGCAGAAGATTTTTTAAAATTTGTTGAACAAGAACTCGTCTCAAGACAACTACATAAAGTAAAGTTCTTCAGAGGAGTTAAAATTTATCCAGAAGATGAAGAAAGAAGAACTTGTTAGCAAAACTAATTTAGCTATTTCTGAACTCGTTTAGGAAAAAACAGCTATATAGAAAGCTTATAACTATTATAACTGTAAACGAGATAAGGAATAGTTCAAATACTTAGAAGAAAACTTTGGTATTGGGTAGCCAACGGCGGTTGAGTTTATTCCTCTTATCAGGAAACATATTGATGCTTTAGTAGGAGAGTACTTAGATGTTCCAATTCTTCCGAAGATTTCTTGTAAAGATTCTGAGACTATTAATAATATATTTAGAGAAAAACAAGTAAAGATTGCTACTGAATGTTATAATCTCCTACAAAACAATCTCAAAAATAATCTCTTACGAATGTTAGGTAGCAAAGATATGTAGGATCTAAATATAAAAGAATAGTTGGATAAACTTGTAGAAGATATTAATGAAAACTTTATTTCAGAATACGAAATAGCTGGATAGAATGTTATAGAATATATAATTCAATCTAGAAATATTGATTTAGTAACTAAATTAAAACAACTATTTGTTGATTTATTAGTTTCTGGATTTACTTTTTATAGAGTTCTTCCTTCTTCTTCTGGACATAATATAAATATTTAGTGTTTAAATCCACTAGATGTTTTTCCAGATTTAAATTATGATTCTCCATATATTAATGAATCATATAGAATAGTAGTTAGAAGTTTTCTAACAAGAAATTAGATTCTTAGTAAATATGGAAAAGATTTATCTAGAGAAGATGTTTCTAAAATAGAAGAAATGTGGACAGACTCTTTAGAAACTACTGGTTCTTATTACATTAGAAGTTGTAACCCAGACGGTACTCCTGCAACAGATGGAATAAGAGCTGGTGAAGAAGTTACTCCAGGTTTTCCTGAATATGGTTATTATAAAAGAGATCTAATTCCAGTATATGAAGTTGAATGGATCGAAACAGATAAAAAATTTGTAGAACAAAGATATTCTACTGTAAGAATTGGTTCTGAAATTTATATACTAAAAGGAATAGATGAAAATGTAATAAGAACTAAAGATGAACCTTATAAAGCTACACTTAGTGTTAATGGTGTATGGTTTAATAATAGAGGTAGTGAACCTTTCTCTATGGTTTAGAAGTGTATGGTACTTCAAGATCGTTATGATTTATTACATTTTTATAGGGATAATCTAATAGCTCAATCTGGTTCTGTTGGTGATTTTATTAATTTACCTACTTTACCAGCTATTCTAGGAGATGATTTATCAGAAAGATTGATGAAGTGGAAAGCCTATAAGAAACAAGGAATGGCTTTAATTGATACTTCTCAAGAAGGTCAAGTAGGAACTGGTCAAGCTCCTTTAAATACTATGTTTAATGGATTTGATGATACTGTTAAAGTTTAGGCTATCCAAGCTATTCAATTAGCTATTGATTCCGTAGAGTAGACTACTTCTTCAATTACTGGAGTATTTAGAGAAAGATTAAATGGAATATAGCAACGTGATGCTGTAACTAATGTTCAAACAGGTATTAATAATTCATTTATAGTAACTAAACAATGGCACTATCAAATGGATTTAGTAACAAGAGAAATATTATTAGATTCTTTAAATTGTGCTAAAATAGTTTATAAAGACGGATTAACTGGAACATTAATATTAGGAAATAAATTATAGAAAATATTTACAGCTCTTCCTAAATATTTTACAGTTACAGACCACGATATACATATAATTACTTCATCAGAAGTAATAAAAGAAATGGAACAAATTAAAGCTGTTGTTCCAGAATTTATAAAAGGAGGAATTGTTCCTGCTGATATATTAATGGAAATTATGACTGCTAAGAGTTTATCAGAGATGAAACTCAAGGTAAATAAGGCTATTAAGAAATAGAAAGCAGAAAACAATTAGATACAACAACTTACATAGTAGGTTGAAGAATTACAAAATAACTTACAATAGGCTCAACAAGAACTTCAAAAAGCACAAAGCAAAATTGAAACTCTTAATGAAGCTAAACTTCAAATTGAAAGAGAAAAGAATCAAATGCAATTCCAGATTGATGATTATAAGAATAAGACCGATAGAACATTCAAAGAAAGTCAAGCTGAAAACGATACTAAACGTACTGAAATTGAGCTTATGTAGTTATATGATGGTAATCCTTATAATGATGAAGTTAAAAACGCAGTATGATTTGTGATAAAATTGTATCAGACAAAAATTGTAATACTATAGTAAAGAATGAAGGGTTTAATCCAGAATATGTTTATATCTATATATTATAGTTAAATAAAACAAATAATAAAACTATAAGTCAAACTTTCTTTAAGACAAGTCCTGAACAAGATATAAAATTTACTATAGGTTAGGATGGATATTATACTTTATGTAAGTTAAAGGTTCCGTTAGATATATCCATGCCTTATTATTATAAGGATGGAAAATTTATGTATAAAGGACTAAGAGAGGCTACATTATATGAAATGTTAAATGTAAACCCTGAAATTTCTTAGTTAAAAATAACATACTATTATTACTTCCAATTATGTAAACTTAGAAAATGTTACATAGATATTGTGAAGAAAGTATTAGATGAAAGAACTTCAATACAATGTAATAATACTGGAGTCGATAAAGGAGATTTATATAAAAGAGACTTATTGTTATCTGCTATAAATGTAATAACTTATTTAGCAGAAATGGAACAATTTGAAGAAGCTGAAAGATTATTAGAAAGAATCTCAGGTTGTAATGGACTTTGTGATACTACATCATCTAGTTCTTGTGGTTGCGGATGTGGAGGTTAAATTGTGGCTGCGGAGATGTTCCCGAACCTTTAGAATTTCAAATCTATAGTGATCCAATAGTAGTTTCTAAAATAGATTTTGTATTACCTAATACTACTGACAAAAGTGACTGTTTAAAAGAAAAAATAATTTAGGATTATTTTGATATAATCAATAAATTAGAATGTGGTATTCAGCCAGAACTTGAAAATATTTTAGAAGAGATATCATTAATAGAAATGAATAGTAATTGGAATTTCGCAGTATCTAAGAAAGTTTTCTCGTCAGATGATGATGAAGATGAAGATTATCTAAGAAGAGGAAAACATCTTTCTGAATTTGAATCTGAAGAGGAAAAAGATAAAGTAATTAAGAATTTAGGATTAGATAAGGTTAAGCATATTATTGTATCGAAAGCAGAATTCGATAACTTAGACGAGTATGTTAAGGATGCAATTTATTTCGTAACACAATAATGTTAGTATACAATGGACAAAAAATTAAAGATGTTCCATAGATAAAAGAAAAAATAATAGAAATCTGGGTTAATGGATATAAAGTATGGCCTGAACTAAAACGTGATCCTTATCTACCTGAAGAACTTATTAAAAAAGTTAGATCTTGTTTTGCGTTAGGAGAATGGTATAATTATTTTCCATGGACAAATGACCTAGAATGGAATAATAATATAATAGACGCATTAAACTATTTTAATAATTTATATGGAACAAATTACGAACTATAGTTAGATGAAGAATAATGACTGGGGCTAGCCTGATAATTTAGGTAGAAAAGTCTCAGGAAGACAAGTATAGGACTTCATAAAAAATGCTTTAGCTCTTAGAATTGGTTATATTTACGAGTATAAAAGAGCCTATAAGTATGTAGGATTTTCTGATTTAGAGGATTTTAATACTTGGTTTAGTGCAGTAGAAGAAACTATAAATAGTAAGAATCCAGAGGTAATAGAAAGTAATTTATCTAATCCTCTTATTGTAGAAGTTTGGGAATTACCAAAATCTGGAGTAGGATATATCTGGGAAGGTCAAGCAGATGATGGAGAAAATTATTATGGAAAATTCTTTGGATTCATTGATGAAGATAAATATAATGAATGGGTAGAAGAAGGTAAACCTCTTGTATCGGATTTAATACAATAGAGTTGGGTATCTTTTAGACCTAGAATAATTGCTTTAGAATAGTCTGAACAAGCTAGAAACGCTCTAATAGATTAGAAAATTAGGGAAATTGAAAAAAGAGCAATTAGTCATGTAATTGAAGATCACTAGAATGGAAGATTCTTAGGATTTGGTAGCCGAGAAAAAGCTCAATAGTATTTACAAAACCCGGAATAGAATTAGGATTTAATAATAGCTCAGTGGAACAACTCTAAAGAGTAGGGTATACCAATTTATACCAGAAGTTATGCAAATAGCTTAATTTCTACAGATCCAGAAAGTTATATTGTAATTCCTGATGACTCTGATATAGAAGAATCTTAGGTATCTAATAAAACTTATGACACTTCTTTAAATGGTCCTTTAGCTAATATTCTATTCTCAGCTATTAGATCATTACAATCTGAAATAGCTAAGATAAAAAATACATTTCATTACGGAATTCATTCTTATTCTGGAATGGATACAGCTATGTCGAGAATATAGGATGAATATGAAGATGAAGAAGAAAATGAACCTCTATGGGCAGTAGATGAAGAAGAGTTATCTTTAATAGAAGAAATAATATTAGGTAGATTTCACTCTTTTCAACCAGTAAATAATGTATATAGTGATGTTGAAGATGTTTTAACTTTTAATACATCTGGAGCTTCTTGGACAGCTACACAAGATGTAACAAAAGTAACTGATCCAAAATTATTTATATACATAACCTCTACAGGAAAAAATATACAGTTTACTTTAAATTCTGAAAATACTTTATTAAATCTTAATCTCAATGATTTAAATATTCCAATCATTAACTCTTATAATATTTTAATAGTTATAAGTAGAACACAAACTGTTAATAATGTAGAGAAAGGAAATAAATTTATATGGGTTTCAGTAAGTGATAAACTTACTGATGAAACAATAGCAGAAGGATATTATAAAAACGGAAGTTTACATAAAAGTATTTAGTTATTAGATAAAAGTTATAATATATAGGAAATTTTGTTTAAAGATCTTACATTAAGTAAGTTTAGTATTTATTCTAAGTATCAAGACTTTAGTAGACAGGTTATTCCTAGCAAACCTTCTGATGAAAACTATGTTTATAAAACAGCTCATATTACAATTAGATCAGTAAAAACTATAAGTATATTAGAAGAGATAAAAGATCAACTTCCAGAAAATGAACTTATTTTTGTGGAAGATAGTAAAAAGTTATATATTAAAAATAATTATAAATTAGTTCCTATAAGTGGAGCTTCAGAAGAGGATCCTGATAATCCTCCTTATATAGACGATGGTATGACAAGAGAAGAAACATTACAATTATTACAATAGATGGGCATTACCACAGATAGTTAGAACAATTTAACTTTATTATCTGATCTTGTATTTGTCCATCAAGATACTGGAAGCAGATTTAAATTATCTATAGATTCCGAAGGAAATGTTACTACAAAAGAATTAACAGATGATACATTAGCACAAAGAATTAAAACTGCATTTGGAATAAGTGCAGAATCTATTGGAGATAATAACGGAATAAGAGGGTTTGTAGGTCGTTTAGGTCTTGCTACACAAAACGTAGAAAAAGAAGCTAGTGAAGCAGCAATGACTGAAAAAAGTGATATTAAACTTTATTCAGATAGAGTTAAAATTGGATCGTTCTACGCTCCAGTTGCTAATAACAAAACTTTTGGATGTTCTCACTGTTTTGTAGAATTAGAAAATACTTCTAATAAAGATTTTCCATTAGATGGATGTTATTTACACTTAGCTAAAAATGTGAACGGATCTCCCGAAGTATATCACTTAGCATTAAAAGGAACTATTCCAGCTGGAGGTACTTTCTTAATTAGAGGTGCAAAGAAAGCTGAATTCAATGATCCAAATACTTTTATTAAAGTAGAAACATTTGACCAAGAATGGTTTAATAATGGAGAATTAATAGATTTATCACATAACGGAGAAGTTGTTGATAATAACGGCACTTATGTAGGAAATGATCCTCACGGTTTAGCTTTAACTTATGGACTTCCTGAATTAGCAGCAACAGACCAATTATGGTTCTCAAATAGCACTGCTGGAGATGATAAAGCTCCGTATTTGTATGTTCCTAATTATATAGACTCTGTTTATTACAATTTAACATTTAGTTCAGGAAACGTAGCTTATTGGACTACAAAGAATGAAAGAATGTATTATATTAAAAATGGTATTTTCCCAGATTGTATATACAAGAATACATTCGAATTAGATCCAGCTAAACAGGCTTATCAATCATTAAATACATATGATAGTTCAAGATGTAGACACCAAAATACTGCAGACTATCAGTATTTATATTTAGGAAAAGAATTTATAGAATTCCCTAAAACTTCAGAAAAATGTCCTGTATCTAAATTTACTCCAAAAGCTTCTTTTGAACATAAAAATGTTTGTACTGATAAAACACAATTAGATACAGTTAAACCTAATATGGTAACTTGTTCATTTGGTAAAAATCCTTATACAACAAGATGTTTTAACTGGGTATCAGGAGGACTATTTGATGAATATGTTTGGATTAAACAAGGAGCTTCATGGATTAAGTTTGAATCTTATAAAGAAGGTGATGAATCTAAAACACAAGAAGCTGGAGCATTAAAACGTAAAGAATTTAATAATGCTAATATTATTAATTGTATATATAAGAGAATGACTGGAAGATTCCCCGCAGCTAATACTCAATATACTGCACATAAATGTATAATTAACATTGTTAGTGAAGCTGTTGTTTCTCCAACTGAATATACTTATATGGTTGGTAGAGCTGATAAAAATGGAAATCCTGATTTAGAACACTGCTCTGAAGAATATACATTTATTTTATATCCTACTTCTTATGTACCAAGAATATATCAAACTACAGATCAACAAGGATTCCACTGGGTTGAATATCAAGCTTGGGGAGCTGCTGCAGAAGTGGTTAATCAATAGATTAATGATGAAGTCAGTCAAAACAATATTATACCTGTTTTAGTAAATACAGGAGATATGACTCAATCTGGTTCTAGAATAAACGAATGGTTAGATTACTATAATGCTGGTAAATCTTTATTCTCACATCTAGAACAAATGAATGTAGTAGGAAACAATGATCTTTGTGGTAACAATTTCAATATCCTTGGAACTGGTGATGATGAAGGTAAAGCTAACTCATATTATTTCCATGTATTCTATTGCTATGAAGTAGAAACAGAACCTGGAATGATTCCTATTATAAATAATAAATATGTTCCTTCATTATATAAAATAGAATTTACCGATTATATTTTGTTAATGGTAAATAGTGAAATAACTTCTGTTAATTGTAGAGGATGGTATAATGCAATTTCTGGAAATGATACAATTAATGTATATACTGGATGGACAATGCCTAGTTCTGGAAATGCTCAGTATGTTAATAGTTTTACATCTATATACACAATGATATATAATATGACTAGTAATTTAAGTGGTAAAGAACTTATAGCTTTCTGTCATGAAATGCCTTTCACTGTAATAACTGCTGAGAATCTAGAAAATAACTCTACTATCATGGGAAGATGGAGAAGTCAAAGTGGAGCATCCAGTTTAGTAGGAAGCCACTTAAATCAATTAAGTGTTAATGATAAAGTTGGAACTCATTGGTTCAGTAGACTTCTTGAATATAGAAAATGTAAACTTTGTATCGGAGGACATAAACATACATATGCTATTACTTATCCATTAATGGAAAATTATATTTATGGAGAATCTAATAGTAAAGAGAACGGTCCTATGACAATGACACAAACCCTAGAAAATGATAATATTGTTTCTTGGATAAGTGGAGGAAGAAATTTATCTAAATTCCCATTAACTACTAGAACTCTTCCAGAACCTTCTTCTACTTCATTCTATCCTAGTGAACATGTAGATAGTTTCTATACCGGAAATACTGGAGTTATATATTTCATGTGTCAAGCAACAGGATTTAAATTAATGTCTAATAAAGAATTACCAAGTCCTGATTAGACATTCTCACAATATATTCCTAAGTCTTCTATTACTAGAAATAGTAGTAATGTTATTACAAAGAGTTCTGCTAGCCCAGAACAAAGATATCCAATGTACTCAGTAACTGAATTAGGATCTACTTGGAATATTAAACTAATAAGATTAGCAAATATACAAAGAGCTCCTACTGCTCTATTTACACAAATAGATCATGGAACAGACACTGTTCAAAAATAGTATTTATATAATAATTCAGCAGATACTGGTGAAAATGTTTGGAAATATGGAGGATGGAGTAACTCAGAACAATCAATATTACAAATAAGTTAAGTATGAAGAAAAATGGTAAAAATATCATAACATCAGACGATATAACTGTTTTAGGTAAAAATTCTGGAAAAACTTTAGATGAGGTTTTAGAATCTCTCCAAACTGAATCTAATGAATTAAAGAGTAATGTAAAATGGTTATATAAATATGGTGGAGTTGGTGGAAAAGGAAGTAGTGGAGGAGGAGGTGGTTCTTCCACTACTGACAGATGGACGGTTATTTGTAGTCTAGGGGGAGTTCAAATCCCCTAGACAACAGATGAAGATACCAGCGTTAGACAGATAATGTTTTCTGGATCTGGTAAACAAAGATTTTATATACACATAAACAATCCAGGAGGAGATACATATTCTGTAGTATTAACTTGGAATGGTGGATTAGGAAGAAGAGAATCTATTGTATTAAACGCTTCAAATAGATGGTCATACGAAGAAGATATAGAATTAGTTAGAAATGATCTCATACATGTTTCCGTAATGAACGGAGATATGACGGAAAAAGTGTTTGATGCAAAGCACATTGTTAATGCTTATGATATTGATGTAAGTTTAACTAATAATGAAGGAGTAAAATATCAAGTTTATCCTGAAAACGGTGTAGATAAATATAATTTATTTATATCAGATATAAAAAGTAGAGGATTAAAACTTTTAATAAAATATAGTGCTGCTGTTAATGTTCCAGTAACATATTTTTATCAAAAATTTAAATCTAATGAAGAAGTAAGAGAAGATACAACATTCTCAGAAGGTGATTATCAAGTAACATTATTAAATGTTGATGCTATTGATAATTTACAAGCTATGACAGATGATGATGCTTCTTAGTACATCTTAAAACTAAAAATAGTTATTGGAGATAATGAAATTATTAAGGATATTTCAGCAGATTTTCTTCCAAACAATTTATATTTAAAAATTATTCCTACCGATCCTGAAATTATACTTTATAATGAACCTACTAATGATCCTCAAACATAGTTAATAGGAAATAGAAGCTTTACAATAACTCCGTATAATGGAAAAGAAGGTTCAGCTGAAAATATTACTTGTAAATACTTTATAAATGGAAATCCTGTAGAAGATATTAATACTGCTGTAATATCTTAGGATACAGTACAATCAGGAACAGCGTTTTAGAGAACATTTATGTTCCAAAACTCTGGAGAAAATGTTATAGTATTTAGAGCTTCTTTAGGACAAGATATATATAGAGATTTTACATACTATTATTATACAGTATTACCAACAAATACTATAGACTGGTTTGATGAAAATTCAACACCTTTCTCAACCTCTTACTATAGATTTGGTAATGGGACAGCAAATTTAACTAGAAACGGTTCAGCAATTAATGCTAATTCTTATATAGTAAAAAATACAAATGATAGCTTATAGACTGAAGAAATATTATCTAGTGAATCTCCTCTTAATCAGGAAATGTTAATAAATATAGGAATTCAGTATAATTATATTAATGATGAAAATAAGGAAATTATTGAAATACCTACAACAACTCCTGATAGAGATACAAATGCTATACATATATATCAAAATAAATTTCAAATAAGAGATTCCTAGTTACAAGGGGTATTCTTCTTAGAAGAAGAAGAAAAATATGATTCAGCTAATAATTCAAAATACCACTTAATTACTATAGCTAGAAAATTTATTAGAACAATAAATTATGGAGATGTAAGATATGAAATTTCAGTATATATAGATGGAGTTTTATAGTCTAATACAATTGAACACGTTCTTCCAAGTTTATATAATAAATTCATTCTTAAAAATGGAAACTATAGTATAAATTTATTAGATATATCTTATTTTAATAATGGAACTTTAAATGAAACTAGTATTGTAAGATATTGGTATGCTTATCAAACAAAAATACAACAGAATTTTGATAATGTAGAAAGAAAGAGTACATTATTAAGTATATTTAATTAGTTTAATTTACAAAGTGTATCAGATTTATATAGTGGACACGTTGAAGTTTCAGAAAGTACTTTAAGAAACTTAATTCAAAATATTACAGTTCCTGTAATGTGTATTGAATATGAGCCTAATGCCAATAAAGATTCTATGGGTAATTCCGTAGATTTCTTTAGCTGGTCTGATTATGCTTATGCTGCTGATTCTCATAATGCTATGACATTAACAGTAGGATTAAAATGGAGTGACGGTTCTGGAACACTTTCAACTACATTAAATACTATTAATACTAACTCTATAACAACTCCAGACGGACAATAGAAATCCGCCAAATTTGTTTTAGATATTCAAGGTTCTACAACAAGAACATATAAAAGTAAAAACTATACCTTAGGATTAGAATTTACTGATTCTGATACAGCTTATATACCGGTATTTACACCTTGGTTTAATTTAGAAGATACAAATACATTCTTACCAGAATAGTCATTTACATTAAAAGCTGATATAGTTGACTCTTCTCATACTAATAATACTTGTATGGGTAAATTTGTTAACGCTAATACAAATCAATTTGATGATGCTAAACAAATAAATTCAATTTATTCAGGACATATTAAAAATTGTTTGGAAGGTTTCCCATATTTAATGTTTGTACATTCTAGTGGAGATGACAGTTATTATTTCTTAGGTATATATAATTTTAACTTAGGTAGAACTTCTAATTTTAATTTAGGTTATTGTGATTTACGAGCTTTACCTCCATTACAATCTAGTAATTCTAATATCTATAATTTCAATATTTATTCTGTAGCAAAAACTACAATACAGCAACAAGCAGGTTCTGAAATTATAGGTTCTGAAATTAAAAGAGGATTAATTACTGCTGAAATTGATGGTAATGAAGCTTGGTTTGATTTCTCTCAATATGATTAGTCTATACTATTCTAGCTTCCTAATAGACCTAATGACGAAGGATACATGTTCAGTGAAATAGTTTCAGGTTTAGATCTTAGTGGAGTAACAAGCCAAGAAACTAAAAATCATATTCAAGATTTTGTAAGAAGAGTTTCTAGAAGTGGTGGATATGTATTTGATAAAATAGAACGTGGATTCCATGATACTATAGAAAAAGGTTATACTTCTGAAGAAGGTTTTGTACCAAATGCTAGAATTCAATATAGAAGAATAAAGGATGATTAGAATCAAAGATTTGAAGTAATAAGTCAGATTCAGCCGGGAGATTCTAATGACTTTAATCCTTAGGATTTAATAAACTTTATGTTTGTTCATAGTGAAAATGATGTAGAAGGAATTGCAATTGCTCCTTATGGTAATTTCAGAAGTATAGTAGAATATTATACTATTTGTATGGCTTTTGGATTACTCGACTCTGTACAGAAGAACCTAAATATTAAATCTTGGAATGAAGGAAATACTTTCTATTTAGCATTCTATGATATGGATACTTGTCTTGGTATCAACAATGATGGTGAAAATGTATCATATTATGCATTCTCTGATTATTGGAGAAATGATTAGGAAACTATATTAGATTATGATATAGATGGAACTCCTATTGTATCAGCAGATATAATAAATGTATATAGAGATCATGCTCCTTAGAGTTCTGATGTTAACTTATATGATGTTCCTAGTAGCTATGTATTTGCTTTAGCAAAATATGCTAAGAGTGTAATACAATATTACAATTTAACTTCTACAGAATCTTCTATTGCTTTAGAATCTATTATAACTCCACAAGATTTGTGGGCTACTTGGAGAAGTAGTAATGGAGAATTGAGAAATTCTAATTACTTTGTAGATAACTATTATAATGGATATATGAAAGGAATAGATGAATTAATGTTCAACTATAACTTTAGAGCAAAGTATTTTAGAGAAGAAATTAATTCTACATATGATGAAGAATCTAGTAGATTTAGAGGAAGATCTATAGGATATATAAAAGATTGGTTAAATAAGAGATTCCATATTCTAGATGCTTATTTCAATTTAGCAGCTAATAAAGAAATTTATATTTCTGATGGATATAACTATAGTCAAACTTTGAATCCTATATCAGGATATCAAATTGTTTATGAACAATATCCATTAAATACATTAGATTATAGTTCTGATGTAAATATTAATAAGAGTATTTTTGGAGAAACTAATTCTATTAGTGGTGATATTGATATTATTGTTCAAGCTCCTGATTATACTCCTGTTATAGCTTCAGTTGGAAGAACTATTTATAGATATTTATTACAAGAATCTTCTAATAAATATAATATAAAAATTAGAAACGTAGGTACCAACAAAGTAGTATTTGGTGGTTCTTCTATGTGGACTAATATAGATAGTATTAATTCTTTAGCACAAGGTAATGTAACAATTGTTTCTGATAAACTTTAGATATTAAACGGAAATGCTGGAACAGCTAATAGCTGGACATTACAAATGCCTGCTTTACAAGAATTATATTTAAATAGTAAAGATTATACAGGAGATTTAACATTTAACAGAAATTCTGCTGTTTAGTCTCCAGCATTAAGAATAATAGATATAAGTAATAGTAAAATAAATCTTAATATTGATAGTCAAAATGTTAGAACAGTTAATTTAACTAATGTTAAATCAGGTAGTATATAGATTCTAAACTGTAACTTAATAGAAAATGTTATATTTAATTCTAGCATCATTACTAACTGTGTTATTAATCCAGTTAATTATATTCCAACCAATGGAACACTTACTTTAGCTAATAATTCTATTACTAATCTAGAATTAGCTACTGGAAATAACTTAAATTTAAATATTAGTAACGATTCTTCATTAAAAACTTTGACTGTATCAGGATTTAAAACTATTACTCTAACAAATTGTCCTAATTTATAGACAATTACAAGTTCTGGAGATAGTTTAACTTCTATAAGTGTAAACCAATGTAATAAGTTATAGACTGTTAGTTTAAATGTAACTAAATGTACTTCTATTTAGATTCCTAATATTCCATTATAGAATTTAATATTAAATACTTCTACAGACTTTAATAAACTTACTACATTAGTACTTTCCGGATCATTGTTAACTAAAATAACATATAATTTAATATCTGGAGGTAGTTATACTGAATAGTATATAGTTCCTCAAGAATTAGTAGATACAATTAATTTAGCTCCACTAGTTAATTTAACTAATATAAATATAGGTTCTAATATAAATGTTAAGAATATTATATTTGCTAACGATTTTAATAAACCTATTCCTATAACTAATAGTTTTGCTGGATGTACAAATCTAGAAAGAATATTTGGATGTATTGAAATATCTAATACTAATAGAACTTTCTATAATTTAAGTAAGTTTACTGTTCATGGTGAATTAGATATTCCTTGGAAAAATTTAAGTAAAACAGTTACTAAGGAAATAAACGGAAATAATTATGATATAGTATAGACTCCATTATAGTTATTATCTGGAGAAGAATCTACTGATACACATGAACAAATATTAGTTAAATATAATTTAGTTACTAAACAAGATCTATTCCAAGAAGGAAATTATGTTACCAATATATTCTTTAAACCAAATTTAGCTAATACTAGCTTTACTGATTTTATGAATGGAACTAATGTAACATAGTTTGATATATATTATATGCTTAATTCATTTGGATTAAGTGGAGTAACTAAAAATGTCACATTAGGTAATGGAGCTTTTTATAGTAAAAGATCAATGTTTAGTTATAGTACTGGAAATTAGCTTAATAGATACACATTCTATAAATGTAGTAGAATAACTTCTTTCTCAGCATCTACATTTATTTTTAATGCAAGTTCTAATTCTACATTATTATATTCTCCCACAAAGAGTAATGACACATTTATAGATAATGGTTTATTAAGTCCTTTAACAGGATTAACTAATATAACAAGATTAATTAATGGAACTGTTTATACTAGTAGATTCTTCCTTAGAAAATCTTCAGGAGATTATGGAATAACTACAATAAGTTGGCAACCATTCGCAGTCATATATGACGATATTGATAATTATGAAATATTATCACAAGTTCCTACATTCTATAATTCGTCTACTAGAACTTTTGAATCTGAAGACTATCAGAATAAATTAGGAAATTTAACTGATATGTTTAAATAGACTCCTAATCTATAGTCTTTAGTAGTATCTTTTGGAATGGATGTTATAAATTATAGTACTTTAAAATTCCCAAATACTATTACTACATTAAGAAATGTATTTAATAATAATTATGGATTTGGAGAATTTAATTGGAAATAGACTTTTGATTCTACTTTATCATATTCAGGATTAGTTACGATAGCTAATGCATTTACTTTAAATAATTTCTTAAGGACCTATGGAATGGCTAGTTCAGATAATAATTATGTAAGGTTTGAGTTATCTGATTCAATGTTTAATAATATGCCTAATCTATAGAATTTAGGATATGTTTCTACAAATGATCTTACTGGAGGAGCTATTTCTAATAAACCTTAGGATGTTTCATATAGTTCATCATTTGGATTACATGGAGGAGGTTTTGATAAAGTATTAGAAAATGGAGAATTTCCTTATAATATAACAAATAGTATTCCTAATATAGTTAATTTTGTTGGATTATTTAGTGAATTATATTTACATAGTACTTCAGCTATTCAAGATCCTATAGAAGTTCCTGGAACATTGTTTGTTAATAATGGAGTAGTAAAAACTCCTCAATTAGCTAATATTGCTTGTCTATTTAAACAATGTGAGGTACCTTTAACCTTAACTTCAGAAGGATTTAAAGGTTGTACTAATCTTGTATATGTTGGATAGTTATTCTCCAATAGATTAGTACAAAATACAATGTTGAATGGAGTAAAAATTCCTTATAGATTCTTCTATTTAGGGGATGAAACTAGAACTAAAACATATTATGGAACTAATAATATTCAAGTTATGAATGATGATATAGCATTTTCTGAAGATCCTGAAACAGGTTCAGAATTTGATATGACTGATTCTAATAATATTATTACTATAACTTATAAAGTTCCATTAAAGAAAATTTAGCAAGCAGCTCAATGTTTTTATGGAGAAAAAGATTTAAAACCTTATGAATGGGATAAAACTAATTTTGATATAACTCAATATCCAAATAAAAATTATATTCCATTTACTTATTATAAGGATGAAAATACTGGAGAATGGAAAACAAGACCAGATAATCCAAAATATACTAAATTATATGATATTTCTTCTATATATGATGGAAATCCATTAAATTTAGAATAGGACGCTTATTGTGAAGACTCAGATGTTGTAGATACTATAGAAAATGATCAAACTACAAAACTAACAGGAATAGAATCTTATAGATATTTCTGTCCACCAGATCTATTTGAACCATTTATGAATTTATCAACTATTAATATAAATGGAATGTTTTAGTGGTGTGGAGTAGGACCAAATAGTTCAGTACAAAATCCAAGAAGAAGATATAATAATAGTACAGATATACAAGCTATTATGCATGGAAGAATTTGTCCTTATTTATTTAATACAATAAATAATATAACATATCTTACAGAATTCTTTGAACATTGTAAAGGTATAACTTCTTATAAAACATCTAATGGAGGTAGATATTTAATTCCACCAGATTTATTTAAAGAAGCTAGTAAAGTTATTGGATTAGGAAAAACTTTTGCTGGAATGTATTTTGATACAGTACCTAATTATGAATTCTTAGTTGATTTAAAAGATACATTAGACATTAGAGGTATATTTTCTATGTGTATGTATAAAGAAGGCTATAATATAGGTAGTTCTACATTTGCTTAGAATACTTTAAATTCAGTAGATGGAGCTTTTTGTAATAGAGCAGTAACATTGGATACTAACAAGTCCGTAAGTGCTCCAACTGCAACTAATAATATACCTGAAGAATCTAATACATGCATATTCAATAACGTAATATCTGGATCTAAAAATGCAAGTAAGACTATAGAATCTTAGAGACAAATAATAAAGTTTTTATATTATAGAAATAGTCTTTCTTCTGGAAGATTTACTGAAGATTATGTTAACTTAACTGTTAATAATAACGTAGAAACCGCATAATGAATAATTCAGAATTTTATTTAAATTAGCCTACAAACCACGAATGTTTTAAACTTCCCGGAAGAGATAAAAAATATTTACTAAAAGAAAATTTTCTTAGAGAATTTTTTAGTGAAGATGAAAAAGCTGAAGCTCGTTTTAACTTAGGAATAACTCCTTTGTTAAACGAGCTGAAAGCTCTAATTTACACCAAATTAGTAGACGAAGCAGGTAATCTTAAATTTGGTTAGGAACCTACTAATGGAGAAGAAAATGAAGAAGCTTATAGTGAAGTTTTAAGTAGTGCAGTTATATATAATACTTTATTAAAATATTATACAAAAGAAGAAATAGATGGATGGATTCAGAATATAGAAGAAAGAATCTCAGCTCTAGGAATTGTTGATGAAGAATTAGACAAAACTTCTATAAATCCTGTATAGAATAAAGTTATTGCTATAGTTCTCGAAGAATTAACTAAAAGTTATACTAGATTAGCTAATATTAAAGCTGATAAAGAATAGTTATTAAATTACTATACTATAGATGAAGTAAGTGAATTATTAGAGCAATTAAGATTAACTTTAATTCAATATGTCAATATCACTGCAGATGGAATTGATTTAACTTAGTTTTATACTAAAGAAGAATTAGACACTTTATTAGGTAATAATTACGCTACTAAAGAATTTGTTCAACAATCTACACAAAACATAGAATAGATAAATAGTTTAGGAGAAAGAATTAGTATAGTTGAATAGACTATTCAAAATATACCTGACAGTAATACATTACGAGAAATAAATTAGTCCATATAGGATATGGATCAGGCTGTTGATAAAGCTCAAGAAGATATAGAGAATATACAAAATAATATAGAATCTATACAAGAAGATATTGAGGAGGCTAAACTCGCTCCTAAACATGTATTTTTAAGATAGTCATAGTATGATGCTTTAGAGTCTTACGAAGACAACACATTATATTTCACATTTGAAGATTTGGAAGGTTCTCAGTTTGGAGACGAATTCCCTTTAACATTAGCATAATATGAATAAATTAAATTTTTAGAGTAAAAATACAGGCGATACTTTAGAAGCCTAGGAATGGAACCAGGTCGTAAGTAAGATAGATGAAATAGTTGAAGCTGAAAACGCTGGTGGAGGTGGTACACCTATCGATTCTTCTGGAGTTATATCCGTAAGTAATAAAGGAAATGTTACTTTAGGTAGCACTAAAAACGTAAACATAGAACCTGCATATGGTGAAAATGTTTGGGGAGATATAGCTTTAAAGCCTGGTGATGATATACAATTCTGTTCTCATCACAGAGAACCAAAGAAGAGAGATAAAATAGTAGTAAAGAACATTGACGGTTCAGATAATCCTGTTAAGATGTAGGTGGTAGCTGGAGAAATTGATCTAGCTGTAGGAACTTCAGCTAATCCAAAAACTGCTACTAAGAAAAAGGATAAGACAACTGGGGCAGATACAAATGATCCTTTATTTAAAGTAGATGATGCTAAAGTTTTAGATGTAAGAATTCTTACTGGAAATACTTTAGATCCTAATACTAATGATGAAAGAGAAGAAAGAGGATATTTAAAAGTACGTGCTCAAGCTATTGATTTACGTTGTGAAAAACATGGTGGCATCGCTTTACAACCTAAGGGTTATGATGGTGATGGTAATATGAATAAAATCAAGTTTGAGCATGGTGGTGGAGATGGTTTAGAATTTGGTACATTCAATACTGAAAAATCTTCATTATATACTGATGAATATCGTTTTAAAAGGGATGGTATTTGGAAGATGGCTACTCGTCAAACAGTTCCAAATAATAAAACTATTTACGATGATAATACTCCTGTAGGAAAAACTTCTACTGCTGCTAATAAATATGTAAAACAAGCTGACGATTTCTATGATGTAATTGACGTTAATGACGAACAATGTACTACTAAAGATATCATTAAAACTGCATTCGCAATGAATGGTCATAAGAGTCGCCATACTAAAGTTACAAATAAAGGAGCTATTGAAATTGCTACTTTAGAAACATATGTAATTGTTATAGAAGAAACTCCAGCAGATTTAAGTGGTGTACTTAATGTAAATACTATATCTACAGAAATTGCTGCTATGGATTCTGTAGAAGCTGGACAAACATTCAATGAAGGAGATTTTGAAAATATTCCAGTAGCTAGTACTATATATACAAATGGGACTCAATATTTCTCATTTACTATAGTTCCAGCTCCTGCAATTAAAATAGAGTCAGGTTCTGAATTAAAACTTGGTGGAGTTTTAGATTTTGGTAGTTTATTTAATTTTGGAGAAACAGACAATGGAATTGAATTCCAATATAAACTTACTAAAAAGAACGCTACTAAAGATTGTGGAATTCTTAAAGTAGTTGGAGTAAATAACCATGCAACAGAAAATCTAACAGTAGAAGGAGTTACTATTGCTCCAGGAACAAGTAATGTAATAGCTCAATGTTCAGTATTAGATTTAATTAAATTGGTTAATTATTTCAAAACTAATAATCAAGGACCTTGGCAATAATAATATAAAATTATATGATAGCTAAAGAAAATAAATCTGTAATAAATATATATTATAAAAACAAGCCTATTATAAACGTATATATGAAAACCAGATTGATATGGTCTAATGTATTAACATCGATAAGCTCTTGTTTTTATGAAGGATATTGGGACGATAATAGTCCTTGGACAGATGATACTTCTTGGGAATAACTAAAACATAATATAATGGCTAAGAAAAATAATTTATATAATGAACCAATTAATGAGTTTGTGGATTGGGTTTCTGGAGAAAATACCTTCACTGGATAGAATATAACTGGAGGACTTAAAGTATCGGGAGGAAAAATTAGAGAATTAATTCAAAGTAAATTAAAGAATCCTATTTACGTTGAAGAGGATGTAGCTAATAATGTATATAGAATATTCTCTAGTAAAATAGCTTATAATTTATGGGCTGAAAATCCTTCAGATAATGCCGATCTTCAATTGTTTACTATTCCTAGACCTAGTGATTATAAACTTGATATTACTTTATCTAATAACGGAGATAGATATATAAAGTCAGGTGATAATACAAGTCCTCTAACAAGAATTCAATTCTTTTGGAGAATTTATAATGATGAAGGTAATGCTTCTGACGGACTCACAGTTACTTATACTATAAGTAATATTGATGGTTCATCTAATACATTTACACGTAGATACAACAATGGAGTATCTGAAGATTTTTCTATCGCTAATTATTTAAAAGTTGGTGAAAACCAAGTTACTATAGAAGGTAGAGGTAATAATACTGGAGCCAGAAACTCTATGTCATTTAATATTACCGTACTAGATATACAGGTATAGAGTGGTTTTAATTTTGCTGGAAATCATTCATAGGGAGAACCTCTGCGTACTCCCTATACCTTCTATAGAAATAACGTGGATGGAACAGCTAAAATATATTTTGTGATAGATGATGGGGGAAATGGTAAAACATTTTCTGTAGATATACTTAGCGGAGGACAAACTCGTATAGAAGACACTGGTATGATGATTAGTCCAACTTTAGAGGCTGGACAACATACTTTATAGATATATGCTGAAGCTATATACAATGATGGTTAGGTTACTATATATAGTAATTTATTATATTTTACATTTGTTGTAGCTTCTACAGAAGCGGGTGTAACAGATAAATTTATTAATATCGCTACATCTTTTAATAGTGGTAATTACCCATTTAGTTCATTAACACTGACAACAACTCAGTATTATGATACTAAGATGAGATGGGGTTACTATACATATGCAGCTAATACTGATACTAAGATTCCTGTAGTATGGAAATTATTAGAAGGAGCTGATGACGCTAATCCTACTATATTAGCTACTGTTAATGCTAATACAGCATATGAAGCTTCTGAATTAGAGTATGTACCTATTATATATACTGATGATGAATAGTTATATTTAGCTGCCTATTTTGGATAGAATGAATTAACACGTATACCTATATATATTACTTAGAATGATGATTTAAAGAATATATATGAAACTTCTAACTATCAATTAAAAATGTCTGCTTATGGTAGAACAAATGATAGTTCAGATAAGGATACATGGACAAATGATGCTAATACTGTAAGTACTACATTTACCGATATAGATTGGAACCCTAATTCTGGTTGGTATAATAATAGTTTTAGAACTATTGGATTAAATCAATATGCTACTATAGGTTTTCAACCATTTATGAAGAGTGATCCTTCTGATTTAGGTTTTCCATTCACATACGGTAAAACTATAGAAATTGAATTCGAATCAGAAAAAGTAACTCATTCAGATGATAAACTTATCATTATAGGTAATCCTGTTGCTACTAGAATTGAAATTACTCCTAATACAGCAACATTATATGATAATGATAATAACGAAGTTATACATACTAATTATAAAGCTAATGAAAGAATTAAATTAGCGTTTATAATTAATAAAGTATCTAGTGGAGCTTCTGCCACAGTAGATGATGGTTTAGCTTATATTGTAAATAATGGTATTCTTGAAAGAGGTGCTTTAGCTAATGGACGTTCTTTTGAAACTATTGGTAATATAAAGATTGGCGGTTCTACTAGTGGAGTACGTGTATATAATTTAAGAATATATGATAAGTCTATTACTTATACTGATGCTTATAATAATTATGTTTATGATAGTAACAACAAGGCTAATATAGTAAATAGAAATAAGATTCTTGATCAAGGTGTTATTTCCTATGATTTATGTAAGAATAAACTTGATACTATTCTTATTACTGGTAATCTATCGGAATTACTTAGACAAGGTCCTAATAAGACTGATGCTGATGTAATGATAGAACGTATCTGTCCTTATGATTAGTCTAAAGACTTTATTGTTGGAGATTTAATTGATGATCCAGAAAGAGCTAATGAGAAGAAAATTGTAAACGGTGTTCGTATTAGAAAACATGGTCAATCTACATTGAACTATCCTATTACTTCTTTAAAATTCTGGTTAAATAAAGCTAAATCTGGTATTGTTCCTATATTCTCTAAGACAGGTCAAGAAAACTTAATGCTTAATAAGAATAGATATAAGATGAAAAATTCTTCTATTCCAGCTAATAAATTTGTATTACAAGCTAACTATGCTGACTCTTCTGGAGTACATAATGGTGGTTTATTAAGACTTTTACAAGAATCTTGGTACAACGCAAGAATAGATGGCTTATATAGATTAAGAACATTACCACAACTCTTCTCTAGTATTAAGAGTAACGAAAAAGCTTCTTATGGTTTAGAAAGTGTTTGGGCTGATTATTTCCCAAAGAATGCTTTTCCATATAATATAGAAATAGCTGCTGATTCTTTTCCATGCGCCGTATTCTATCATGACTTAGAAGGAACTAAGAAAAATACTTTCCTCGGTCAATATGTATTTATGGAAGATAAGAAATCTGACTACTGCTATGGAGAACGTAGTATCTACAAAATAGCTGCAGACCCATTCTGTCTTACTGTAGCACATAAAAATGAAGATACTAGCAATAATCGCATTTGGGATAACAGTAATGTACTTCGTATTGAAGTTTTAAACGTTAATGATAGATATTCGTCATATGAAACTCTTGATGGATTTGAAACATTTTCAGGAGATAAATATGGTTGGGAAGATTCATTTGAACTAATTTATCCAGATCCTGACGATGTTGAAGAAGATGATGGAGCAGCAGGTCTTTCAAAGAGTAATCCTAATTCTAAATTTGCTTAGAAAACAAAACCTTTTGTAGATTGGTATAAATGGTTATTAAGTACACGTAATAATCAAGCTAAATTTGAAGCGGAAGCAGCTGATCACTTAGATTTATATAAGTTAGCAGCTTATTATGTATTTGTATTAAGATTCGCTCTTGTTGACTCTTTAGAACGTAATGCTCAAATTAAAACATATGATGGAGTTCATTTCCACTATGAGCCATGGGATATGGATATTGCTCTCGGTAATAAGAATGATGGCGGTATTGCTTATAATCCTCCTGTGGATCGTAACACTAAACTTAATATTTCTACGTATGCTATCTCTGGTAGAGCAGCTGATAATAATGGTAATGTGGTAAGATCTAACTGGTTATGGGATGCTCTTGAAGCATGGCCAGAATGGATTAATGTTATTGTACCTAAAGTGGCTGACGCTTTATATGAAGCTGGTTTAACATATAATAACATTATTACAATGTTAGATGAAAATTACGCTAACGCATGGTGTGAAATCATGTATAACTAGAGTGGACATTTTAAATATGTAGAATCTGCTGGTGGTGACTTACAACGTTGGTTAGGATGGTTACAAGGTGCTCGCATGTCTCATAGACACTGGTGGTTAAGTACATCAATGGACTATTATGATGCTAAATGGTTCTGTGGTGATTATAAAAATCATGCAATTTATTTAGCAGCTAACATTACAGCTGATGCTAATAAGAGTATTGAAATTATTCCTAATAGTTCTACATTCATGACTGTTACTGTAAATAATCAGGAAAGTAGTCAAGAAGAAGTAGATACAACTAGAAGTGTAACTCCCCAAAATCCATTAGTATATAGTATGGAGAAAGGTGCCAGCACTAAGGCTCCTATACATATTTATGGTGCTAACTTCATGGAAAAAATTGATATGAGAGATATAGCTACCGGTATAGATGCCTTAGATTTAACTAGTATATACTCTGAAGTACTTGGTGCTCCTCTTAAAGAATTAAGAATTGGTACACATATTGAAGGTTCTAATGATACTTATACTACTATATTAAGTCCTTCTACCTGTGGTGTATCTCCATCACAAAGTGGAATTAATGCATTTGAGAATCTTGAATTACTTGATATTCGTGGTCATATGCACTTAGGTAATGTACAATAGTTCTCATTCGGTATTAATCAATGGATGAGAGACCTTGATATGAGCCAGT
>Ga0326512_10000955_pt1 | contig 23829 bp, 33 predicted proteins | sample 1_2617_0518_D_FD_203652 | JGI IMG/M metagenome (GOLD analysis project Ga0326512, IMG submission 203652) | Bovine rumen microbial communities from UC Davis, California, United States - 1_2617_0518 | ecosystem: Host-associated > Mammals > Digestive system > Stomach > Rumen | place: USA...
TTCGTCACCATAATTAGCACCAATTATTATTCTTGCTTTTGTCATATTACCAAGTAATTTCTCCCTTCTCATTAGTAGCTTGAACAGCTGGTGTTTCAGCTACTCCTTGAATGGATTCTGTTATACAATTTTCAATTGTCTCAGCCAAGTCGTTAATACTAGACTCTTTGTATCTAGGTCCTAACAACTGACCAAATGATTCTTTTATTTTATCTTTCCAGGAAGTGTAACATCCACCTTTAATACCTATATGAAAGATATCAAATTTCTTTGATGCTTCTTCGTAAAGACCAACAGTTTCTATGTCATATTCAAGAGTATCTCCTATTGCCAGATTTAACTCTGCATGAGGAAGATAAGGATTCAAAGGTTCATCACCCATAGTAATGATAATACCTTTTCTTCCCTGTTTGTCAAAGCAGTCAAGCTTAGTCTTATAAAGACCCATGTACCATGCAGCAGTATAGCTTTCATAAGCATTACCACCACCTCCATGTTCCATATAGACTTTATCAAGAGCTTCAGCAATTCTTACATCACTCTCAAATTGACTCATCTGTATAGGTGCTCTATCATAGGCTAAATCACCAATACCCATAATACAGAATTCAATGTCTTGAAATTTCTCATACAGGTTAGACATTATTACACCTAATGCTTCTGCTGTTTCTTTGCAGGCACTTCCCATAGAACCTGTAACATCAAGTGCCAATATTACAGGAATAGTATTAGGATGCTCTTCACTGTTTACACACTCTCTGACAGAGAAGTTCCTAGGATCTAAATTCTTGTCAATTTTTGTTGCATAGAATTCTTGTCCTGAAACTCTATTAGTAGCCCTATCATAAGATTTAGCATTGGCTAAACTATATGCAGCATATGATGATAATTTAAATGAACCGCAACCCATAGTTAACCCTCCTTATCTTTTTGTGTACATTCTTCTGTACATTCTGTTGTTTCAACAGTTTCGTTATCACGGTTTTCTATATCACTGTATTCAGGATAATCAATTTTACTAAATGAACCCATATTATTCTTCAGTTAAAGTTTTTGATTCGTCTGTTTCTTCGTCATCATCATCCATATCTAAGTTGAAATCAAACATTCCTTCAAAAGGATTGTCATTTTTTCCACCCATAAACATAGACATTGCCATCATCTGACCTAGTCCATTATTATTGTTACCGTTGTTGTTACCTCCCATGAGAGAAGACACCATCATCATCTTCATGATGTTACCAAGTCCCTTACCTTTCTTAAAGGAGTTACCGAACATAGAGACAATCTTACCATAGAAGTAAGTACTTCCCATGAACACATGCCTTTCAGGAACTACATCTCTGATTTCAGAATTCTCATAGTCAATAACCTTGATGACTTTCTTTGTAGCTTCTATAACACATTTAGGTTTACCTCCTACAAGGATAATATCACCTATTTCTACATGGTTAGTAGGAATTACAAAGAACATCTCATCTCCTACATTAAAGCAGAAGTTAGTTACATTTGTAAGAGTTCCCTTACTTACATTATAAGATTTGTAACCATTAGCACACTTAACAGCAATATTGCCGTTCATTGTAAGTCTGCATAATCCTGATGCAACCTTACCAAACATACCATTAAAGGCATTTTGAATATTCTCAAACATACATTAATTAGTTTTTATGATTTTTTTCTTTTTAAATAAAAAAATAGGGGAATTGCTTCCCCTATTGTTATTTATTTTTTCATCTTTTTAGCTATATCCATCAGCATATTAAGACCTACTGCATCCATAGCACTACTACCAGAACCAGAACCTCCAATCATAACAGTTGGAACCCATGAAACATTACTGTTAGCAAGTGCTTGAGCTACTCCAATAGCTGTTTCTTTCTCTATGGTTGCCTTCTCCAATGGGGTTAATCCCGCAGCTACTAACGCCTTATTAGCTGCTGCCTTAGCTTCACCTTCAGCTCTAACTTTACGTGCAACTTCTTCTGCTTTTGATGCTTCAAGTTTTGCTACTTCATATTCCTGTTGAGCTTTAGTAACTGCCTTAGCCTTCTCTTTCTCCTGCTCCCATTTAGCTTGTTCAGCTGCCTGCTTGCCTTGTTCTGTTACAAGAATAGTCTTTTGTATTGCTTCAAGTGATTTAGTCTTACTGGTTATAACTGCCAAGTTAGCACCTTTCTGAGCATCAATCTGGTCTTGAGTTGCTTTATCATATTTAATATCTGTAATCGATACTAAGTTACATACAATACCATATTGACTGAAAGGTGATACTTCCTGTCTTTTATATCCTCCTGGAGCATTAACATCAAGCATTAACTCTGCTTTAGCTACTATATCACTATCACCAGTTAATTCATTGACTACTTCTATCTTCTTTATTTTAGTCTTGTATACTCCGTTATTAAGCTGATCTGTTATATATTGAATTAAATCTGTTCTAGTTTCACTTACTGATTCCAATGATGACATAAGCGGACCACATGAAGTGACGACTTTATACAAGGTAGGTCTTACTAATGTTGATATAAGTGCTTGCTCTGAACCAAAATCCTGCTGAATTTTAGACATGTGTTCATAATCTATAGGTAATACTACTCTAAGAGAACCTATAATAAAACCTCTACCTTTATCATTGAAAGTTACTGCTGCTCCTGGATTATCACCAGAAGCTACATAGCCTTCTACAGTCTTTTCTACTCCAGTAAATTCAACTTGAGAAGTCTTACTATACTCATAGATATTACCCCACAGCTGACTCTGTAAACCACCTTCAGTCCATACAGCATACTCTCCTGTAAACGGATACTGATTTACATAGATTTTTGATTTATCACAGTCTTCAAAGGCTCCATGAAAAACAAAAAGTGCTGCTGCAATGATAATTAATGTAAAGATGCCAATTATAACACCCTTGGAAACTTGAATTTCTTTGAATTGTCCCATAATTTTTTGTTAATTTGATTATTTGAAAAAATAGTAAAACGGTATCAATACCTTCGGAAAGGTAATTTTCTCTTTTGAGAATTTAATAATTTTAAAACTTTGAAGTGCTACAAATATGTAGTACAATAGGATTAATGGTCCTATAACTCCCCAGATAACTTTTGTATAAATCATATTGTGATTATTACTAGTTTTGTATATATTACTAACAATTTACTTTATATCAACAAAGTCAATCATTAATAGATCCTTAGTAGTACCTTTTTGTATATTACTGTGATTGTTTAATCTTGCATACAAATAAGGATATAAGTCATCTATTTTAGGAGGACATACAGAAGAATATTTACCTTCTATTGAGAAATCGTCTTTAAACTGGTAATCTTTTTCTCCATTATAAAGATTATTTCCACCATAGAATGTTATACTTGGGTATCCATATTCCAGATTAAAGCAAAGTTCTCCAAAATAGAATTTGCTATCTTCTGTATATTGAGATTTATTTCTTACTTCATGAATAACCCTTATAGACACATTCTCTTGTGTAGTTCTACTATACTGACTTATTGTCTGCAAATCGTCATGTAATTGAAGTAAAGTGTAATTATACTTGAAAATACCATGAGCCATTATAAATACATCTTTATTATATCTGACTCTCAAATCGAAACTTCTGACACCTTGCTCAAGCTGTTCTTTGATGTTTATACGTTGACATCTTGCCATAAAAGCAAGAGGACGTAAATACCACTGTTTGACAGGAGCAAATGTCCATGAATTGTGTGATGCTATCTGCATATTAAATTACCAAATAAAATATTTTATTCTCCAATAGGATTGTCTAAGATTTCATCCATTTGCTTTTTGAAATCTTCAAAGGAAGGTTTCTGCTTTTTCTCACCATATGGATCATCTTCCTCTACTGCCTTTAACAGGTTTATTACAGTCTTTGAAGGATTTAATTTTAACAGTTGTGTAGGACGCAGATGAGTCGATATTATTACATTGAGAATTGAAAAGATTAATTTATCATCTTCTATATTCTCAAAGAAAGCATCAATTGCCTGATAATCAGGATTATCTGTAAGTCCTGCATTATCGGCTAATTTCTCCTTATAAGATTTCGGTGCTTTTACATCTCTACCACTTAAAGATAGAGACATACATACAAACGCTTCAATTGCTTTTTTTCTAGCATCTTCGTTTTTTAAATCTTTTTCTTCCATAATTGCCAAATTTTAATGATTTTAACTAATTTAATTATTTACTATTTCGTAACAATCCTCTATTGCTATAGGAATTGTTGCGACACCTCTTGCTATTTTAAGAACATACAGGTCTTTATTTTTTATTTTAGTGAACCCTGTTACAACAGCTCTTTGAAATCCCCTATTGACTTCTTTTGCTGTAATAATATCACCTATTTTGAACTTTGCCATAATACTTTAAATAACTTTCATATCTAATGCTACCTCCTTCATTTACTGTACATCTTGCTATTAACTGACAGTACTGTTTTTGAGGAGCATGAAAATATCCACATTGTTGTGCTTTAATTTGATTATTTACTAAATTGTCCATATAACCATTTAATGATTTACGAAAGGCTATAAAGCCTCTACCTTTACTTTTAAGTTCGGCTTTAATATCCTTAATTGCCTGTTCTTTTGCTGACATAACTGACTGTATTAGGTAGTTAAAAAATAAAGGCAGAGATAATTGGATTACCCCTGCCTTATTGTATTATTTGAATATCAAATCAAGTAATTTCTTCCACAAAGAAAATTTCTTTGTAGGAGCCTTACTGTTCTTTGAATTAATGTTTACATGTTTTTTGTCAGCAGTAAACAAACACACTCTTGTATTAGGATTTGGTCTTAATACTGCATACCATCTATATTGGATGGCAAGAATAGAGCGATTTGGAAACTTAGCATTAAACAATCTGAAAGCATGTGTCAGATTATTTGCATTCTCTGAAATAATCTCAAGAAGTTTTTTGTCTTCTTTTTTAGTCCATCTTGAATTGTTCATTTGATTGTAGATAGGTTAATTGTTAATGATTGATTAAATTAAAAATTGTTTATTTTATTATATTGTATTGTAATAAAATGTTTACTTTAATATACAAAACTATTGTTTGACAGTAAATAGGAATTACGCTACTTTCCGGTTATTTTTTCACCCAATTCTCAGATTTTGCTCCCTATGTTACTGTCTAAACAATAGAAATAATAAGAAAAAGATAACGAAAAATAATTTTTTGTTTGTAATATTAAGTTTGTGATACACAAAAAAAAGATGAGTGCTTTACACTATAACAATAACGTAAAGCACTCAACGATTAACTACTATGCAACATAAAAGATAGTGATCTGTCTGGGACTTGAACCCAGGCCTCTCACATTAAAAGTGTGATACTCTACCAACTGAGTTAACAGATCTACCGAAACATTATAGATAAACTATAATATGGAAAATAGCTACTAAATAAAAATTCACGATCCCTAATCATGTGCTCTAGCCACTGAGCTAATTATTCTATAATGGCGAATAATATGGGATTTGAACCCATGCTAATTTATTAATATAATATTGTAAGTAGCTTTTGTGGAGGGGGTTGGACTTGAACCAACAATCTTTTTATTTGCTGTAAAACGCTTGAACCATTGAAAAAGATAAGATATTGTAAGTAGCTAATATCTACTAAATTTCATTCATATTAAGCTACCCCTCCAAATTGTTTGTTTTGATTTGCGGCGGAGCTGGGAATCGAACCCAGATTTCAAATTTAGCAAATTTGTGTTAATAAATTTGATGTTGTAAGTAACTAAACAGATACTTATTTCCGTTTAACTACTCCGCCTTTTAAATAGTTTAAATAGTGGGGGAGGCTGGACTCGAACCAGCATTTTTAAGAACCCAAATCTTATGTGTATACCTAAAATTTAATGATGTTATTGTAAGTAGCAAAATTGATACTCAAATTTAATTTCACCACTCCCCCTTGTTTAATTTTTTATCTTGGAAGGCAGATGGGATTCGAACCCATATCTCAAGAGTGACAGTCTTACGTTAAAAGTTAATGTTGTAAGTATCATAAGATACTTAAATAACTTATTCTATCCAGTTAAACTACTGCCTTCTCATTAGTGGGGAATTATGGATTCGAACCATAATCTCTAGAAATCCTAGAAATATTGTAAATGATAAGTTTGTATGTAACATATGTTACACAAATACAACTGAGCTTACCAATACTCAAATTCCCCGTTGATTTAGACACTAAAAAATTACATCTTGGAATCGAACCAAGTACACTCTGATTATAAGTCGGATGCTCTACCTGATGAGCTAATGTATATTTGATATTGTAAGTGTCTGATTTACTTTATAAAATGCGTAACTTCCAAAAAGGTCGTTTGTAGAGAGAAGAAGAATCGAACTTCTATACAATTAGCTTCCTAGAATACTAATTCGCTTTACCGTTTTGCGTATCTCTCTATCATTTTTGGCAGAGGAGGTTGGATTCGAACCAACGACACACAGTTTTCGAGACCATTGCTCTAAACCTCCTGAGCTACTCCTCCTAAGATTAGCGACAAATCCGTCTCACCAATCTATAAACTTTTGTATACTACCTTTTATCCCTTTAGTCTGAAGTTATTTTATCCTAATGTATTAACCCCTATACGATATCCCCATAAAAATTCATTATATTAATTAATAGAGGGGATAATGGGATTCGAACCCATGTTATCAGGTTTTTAAATGGTCAAGATAAGTAATATACTGTAATGCTGACCTATAATGCTTTTGACCACGACATTAATGCTTATATCTAGGATTCTGTAAAGCTTTTTTGTATTTAAGCAGATACTTAAATACCTCGTAAATCTAAAGCTAAGGTCAATTATAATGTTTGTTATTTACCGTAGATAAGGTGTTTGAATAGATCATCTACTTTACATTCAACAGCTTCTCTGTCATTGACTTTCTGAAGAGCAATATTGATAGCATCAATAAGTTCAGAACGTCTCTTTAAGAGATTTGCTCTCTGTTGATGTGTCCATTCACCTGTGAAGAACTGAACTGTATAGTCACCAGTCTTCACTGTCTTTCTAATATCAGTAGTAATTGCACGATAATTAGAAGGCAGGTGTTGAGGGTCAAGATTTGGATCTTTCAGAATTTCCTGATGAGTTTCAGTAGTTCTTGTTTCTCCTTCCTGACGTTCAGTTTCAAAGATATTACCTCTCTTGGCATAGTCTTCTTCAGTAGAAGGAATCCATACTCTAGTTTCTTCACGAACAGGAATAATTCCTAACATTGCTGAGAACTTTTCACTTTCAACAATACCTCTGAGACGTAGAAGAACTGTTGCAGGAAATGGTCCATATTCTTTACCTTCAAAGATAAGAGGTACTGTTGAAGCACCTTCACCGTTAGATGCTTCGATAGATAGAGTAGTATTGATATACTCTAATCCTTCTTTAAGGAACCAGTCCATCTTTTCATTTACTGTAGTTACAACTCTTTCGTTTGCAACTCTAGTAACATCTACCTGATAACCTTCAAGAGGTGAATGAGTTTTCAGGACACCACGAAAGGCACCTTGTTTATTTTTAAAAAATGATGTATAATCCCCAACCATCTGGGTATAGCGATTACCGAGTTTCTCTCGTAATGCTAAAAGTGTATTTAATTTATGCATTTTAATATTTTATTTGTTGCTAAATTATAAAAATGGATACTAAAGAAAACCTATGTTGGAATTGAACCAACTACATCATAATTAAAAGTTATGCGCTCTACCCATGAGCTAATAAATTATCTAATTATATTATTGTAAGTATCCTAATTGCGGATAGGCAGAGATCACTCCCTACCTACCCTAGAATTATAAAACGACAAAGTAAAAACAACACGTTTATAGTGTGTTTTGTCTTACAAGTTCATATCTGTTAGAACGATATACAGACTGTAAAGGAGTATAGACATCAAAGACATCCATATCCTTGAAGTTTGTCAGGAACTGCTCAATCTGCGCTGGATTAGAAGGTATATAGATAACATTGTCAATACCGCTAAAACGTTCAATACGTGCACTATTGCTATTGATACCTATATCCATTATTACAAGGAATGGTTTGAATCCCAATAACTGTTCACTCTTTCTAAGCATATCGTTAAGAGATGCTTCTGGTGAAGGCATTGAGTTAAAATATCCATCCGACAAAATTGTCCATACAGGATAATTCTTCAAAGAATCCAGTACTTCAGGATACTGATTACAGATAGTTTTTAAACTGTCTACAATAGTATCTATTCTAGTACCACCTCCCTGGAATGCAGCATTACAGAAGGACTTGATAAAGTTATAATTCTCCATAAAGCTCTTCTTTGGATCTACGAATGGAGTAGGACTTATTCTTGTTACAGACCTTCTAAACAGATAGTTAGGTGTTTCACTAGCTTGTGCATCTACATATGTATGCCAGTGAGTGTGACTATCAAAGAACCCTAAAAGGTTCCTTGCATCATCATCAGGATTCTTTACAAGACATACTGCTGCTATAAAAGATGCAAAGTTGAATGGTGCACCAGTCATTGAACCTGAGTCATCGATGATAACAAGACTATTATAAGGCAGGTTAACCTTATTCTGAATGAAAGCTTCTACCTTAAGAGAATCTACATGAGCCTTACAGATATCATCGTAAAGGTCTTTAAAGTTTATAGCTCCAGTGGTAACTTTAGCCTGTTTTTTCACTTTCTCAAGTTTAACAAGGTCTTCATTAGATGCCTGACCTTGCCTTACTTTCTCCTCAAGTACTCTCTGTTCAGCCTGTTTCTTCTCCTTATAGGTTTCCCATTCCTTGATATAAGGTACATAGTCAGCCCATTTGAGTTTCTCAGTATCCTTTATTTTAGAGTAGAGAATTCTGTTCTTTACCCTGAATCTTGCCTGAGATGGCAACCTATCAAACCAGTCAAGGAACTGAGTTTTATCAAACTTCTTGATTTCCTCTGTAGAGAATAATACAGATTCAAGTGAACTGTTGTATTCCTTTCTCCATGCACGATAGCCTTTGAAATTAACATAATTATCCTTTACTGAATACTCCCAATTCATCAGTTTTGAGAGTTCAATAAGGAATTCTATCTTATGCTGCATTATCTTTTTAGTTTCTGCAAGCATTTGTTTATGTCCTGTTCTTGTGCTGAGTCTTGGTATAGTAAGGAACTTGGCAACTAACATCTTATTGAAAGGATTAGTACCGTTGATTACACTATATACATAGGTAACAAGTTCTTTTCTATACCATGCATCAGCAAAGATATCATAGACTTTTACAACTTTTGTACCCTTAGTCTGTACTCTTGAACGGAACAGTGTATCAAAACACTGATATTCATTGAACAGTCCTGCATTGAGGAATTTAATAAACTGTTCTTTATGCTTGTCTTTCAACCAATTAAAGATAGTATAAAAACCCTCTCTATTGGCATTGCCACCAGCATCTTTCTTTATACCTTTGAAGATATTATGCTGTCTTGCAGTAATATCTCCAACAGAGAATAATAAAGAGAAAAACAGTTCTCTGTGTTCTTTATTATCTTTTACTTCATTCCAACAAGCATCCAGTGTGGATGTTGTTACAGTACCTCCTACATTCTGAAAGAACGAGAGGCAATTCTTTAATCCATAAAAAGGATTATTGTTACTTTTATTTAAAACTACCTTCATTTCTTATAAAACGTTTTTAATTAATGTTATTGTAAGTAACATCAGAACAATTATGAAAAGAAACAAGACATCAGAATTCTTCTGAATCAAAAGATTTAAGCTGCTCTTCGAGCTCTTTAATCTTCTCATCAGGAGTCTTCTGAGATTCTTTAAGTTCCTTAAGTTGTGCTTCAAGTTCAGCCTTCTTGGACTTGGCCTCAGCAAGTTCAATATTATATCTCTTCCAACCTATAATAAGGTTTACAAGTTCTTTTGCACGCTTCAGATTTTCCAGTTTCACTTGCTGGTATTCTGTTGCAGCCCATTCATCCTGCTTCTCAAGATCATCAATCTGTTTTGCTATACCCAAACGAATACTGTTAAGAGTACTGATAGTCTGTGTATGCATGAGTTCAACAATATTAAGATGCTGACCGAATTTTGTAACAATTGTTTCATTTGCTACAAGCATTGCTACGGCTAATTCTTTCATTTTAGCGTAGTGCTCTTTTGTAAAGTTGATTTTCATTTCTTTAGGTTTTTAAATGTTTATATTATTTATGAACTGAATAGTTCCATTACTTCTTGAATTGTATAATGATGATTTGTAAATTCAATTGTATTAGTATTATCAGTAGAGTTTATAATACTATCTTTATTAAAATCTCTATTTTCCGACACAACCTCTCTATCAATCGTTTGTTCTCTACTGATAATATCTAATACAATTTTAGCATCAGTATTTAAATAGTTATGTAATACTGCGTAATCGTACAATTTCTGTACAGTTACAATATTTCGTGTTATACCTATCATAATAAAAAGTTTTATCTGCACTATTTTCACAAACTGTGCAGATACGATAATCATTAATCATTCACATTGTTTACTTATGGTTTGTAACTTTATTTGTAGGAGCAGATAGAATCGAACTATCTGAAAGTTATAATTGCCGACAGAGAAAACGATGAAAAAAGAAAGAGAAATTTTTGTAAAGTTCTTATGTTCTAATTACGTAGTTTATTTTCGCGACAGTTATGGTTCTTTCATCTTTTTACAATTATTTCTTTCAATGCCAATTACTCCTATTTGTGGGGATGACGAGAATCGAACTCGCATGGCCATTGCTGACCAAGGGATTTTCCTACCACACTATGTTACCATAGCCAATACCCAATCAGTCTTTAAACTAATGACTTTGGAATTAATTGTCGATTTTCAGCAAATTGTCTTCCTAGTATTGTTGTAGTCTGGAATACATTAGTACCATATTGAAATTCTTGCAAGATATATATTTAGTCAATAACTGTCGTTTTTTATGATGGTCCGCTTCATCAGGTTAAAGATTTCAATATATAAATTTCAACTTAGGTATCTCCTCTATACTCTCTACACATTTATGAGACTAACTCGGATAAAATGTTAATTCATTCTTATGCCTCTAATGGACTCCGATTCTAACATTATTCTCAATTTAGCACGGTATTATCCTTACACATTATTGTTTAGTGTGTGGCATTGGAGTAAATTATGCACCACTTTTACCTCAAGAACTTCCACCGTTTTAGGGAGATTCTACTATGGGATTTCTCGCCATAGCACTCAAATTATAATTAAGTCCCTCGTGTATACCATTTCACCACATCCCCAATTTTTGTATCCACAATTTTTAATTGTTGTAGATAATATTGTTGAAACAAAATTAAAACTGCATATTATGTCAATAGATAATAGTAGAAACTAAAGACGACAACAATAACAAAAACAAAAACCTATATTGGTATACGAAAACTAAAACATCCTCCACATTTCAAGTATCATAGGATAAGTTGTTTTTTCAGAAACTAACTGAAAAGTAAATTCCAATATAGACTAACATACTGCAAGAGTATGTTATAATGTTAATATTATGCAAATATTATAATCTTCAGTAACGCTCTTTCGAGCAATCTACTATTATCTATTGTTCAAGAGAATTTCGACAAAATAGTTTCAGTTTCTCTTTACATAATAAAAGTAGTTTAAACAGATATTACTCACATATTGCATCTGATGTTATCTCTGCCCCAGTTATTGTAATATCTATTAAAACTACTTATTCTATTATTTACCCATCTTTGATACAGTATCGTAGATAGGTTTGAGACTATCAGGAATAGTGATTTTCAAAGCCTGAGCTTGCCTTATCAATTCGTTCCTTGCTTCATTTATCTGCATCAAAACAGCTTGCATTTCTGAACTGTACTTTTGATAAGCAGCTCTTTCCTTCATTGTCTTATCTCTATCATCTTCTTGAATTGTTATTTCAATCTGATGTTTCATAGAGTTAAGTTCACTCTGATAGCTTCTGTATTCATTCTGCAACTTAAAGAATGTATCTTCCACATCGTGTAGAATTACAGAAGGCTTCTTATGATAAATGACAGTATCTCTACCATTACCACTGACAGTATTAGGCTCTGAAATAGCCTTTGTAAGATTATCTTTTGCAATAGCAAAGCTACCTTCAGGATGAATGTATTTGCCGAATGTACTACAAAGAGTTTCAACATAGTAATATCTGTTTCTCTGTTTGATATTCCATGTAGCAACTACATCATCTTCTGTAAGTCTCTGATATGTAACAGGAGACTCAGGTAATTTTATACTTAAGGTTTCAGCAATAGCCTCATTAGAAAGATTCTTTACAGTAGTAATCATTCTATCCTTAGCTTTAATAGCTTCACGAAGCCATGCAATAAGTGATTTATACTGCGCTATCTGTAAAAGATAATCCTGTACGTGTTCAAGAAATTCTGATGTTACACCTTCCTGTAACAAATCAGTTTTTGAAGCACCAAGCAGAGATACCTCTTTAGTAATAAATGTTACATTCTCAAGAGTTTTCTCTAAAGTTTGATAACTTTCTTTAGCAATGTTTGCTAAATAATTTGCAGATGTAGTTGTTAAACCGTTCTCTGCAAAGAAAATCTTGTCTTTTTCCATAATTGTATATCTTTGTTGTTTTATTTGTTTTAATGTAATAAATACAGGCTGTCTCAGGAAACTCTTAAGTAACCCCTGAGACATTTGCTGCACCCTTGAAGTGAAACCTGTACTTGTTTTTAATCAATACCACTAATACTTAATGCTCCATATATATACTGAGCTTCAACTTCCGTCATAGGTCTTTGAGTATTTATTACTACGTTCTCTCCTTGCTTGGTGAAGATGTTAAACGATGTGTATTTTTTACTACAATGTCGATGCATTTCTTGTCTTCTCTTTCTTGCATGGACTTTCTTTGGCTTTGCTATACGTCTACATATACTACTCATAGCTTATCCTCCTTATTATTATAAAAGAAAAAATAGGAATACTCAATGCGTGAAATGTGATAATACTTTTTATATTAGGGATACCAACGCTTTGGTATATAGTATATACAGTATTTTCAATAATAGTAACATCTTTATCGTATCTCACAATGTTATTACTTTTCACCAAAACAATATATAACGAATATACTAATAAGTTTCTGAGTTCTTTGTAAAAAAATTTAAATAGTAATTTTTAGGGACTTTCACTAATACTTCACAGTATTTTGCATTTTGTATTCCTATTTTTCTTATATTGTTCATTAGAATTCACCAGAATTGATGATATCTTTTAATTGTTTATCCATAATGTAATAACGATTAATGATTAAATGCTCTTATTAATCTATCATTAAATAGTCCTTAACAAGGTCTTCATTTTCTTCTAAGAATAAATCTCGTTGTTCTGGAGTATGAAATGCAAGAAAATCATAAATGTATATATTAACACAACCGGTTATATTATTACTAGTTATATCACTACCACTTCTAATAATAGTATATTTTATAGTACATTCTTTCCATTCCTTATCTGTAACAACACCACCAAATCTTTTATCGTTAGCCATTATTTGGCTAATCCTTGCCATTGCGACAGCAGATTTAGCTAATTTTTTAGTAGCAAAGATATTAAAATTATTTTTATCATTAAAAGCGCCAGTAATTTCTACTATATCTGAATCAAGTATATCTATATAATATCCAGAAATTTTTGCTAATTTATTATTTCTCCATTTTGATATTTTCTTGAATTTAATACAATTAAATGTACTATTGTTTGTATCAATTTCATATCCTTTTGGAATACTTATTCTTACTTCTTTTGGTTCTTTTGTTTCTTTTGTTTCCATATCTATCTTTTCAAAACTTTTATTTGTTGTACTAATTCCAGTCAGAGAAGAAATTGTCTTACACAGAGAAGGGATAGTTATACAATAGTCAAGTAATGCACAGCTCGCACATTCAGTAAATGGTTTAGTTGAATAATATACACCATCTACACTAACAGTGGAGTCATTTATTTTTTCTATTTTCATTTGTCTATTCTATTTATGATTGATAGAACACAAATGAATACAGCCACTGAAACAATGGCTATAATCTGATTTGTATCCATATTTTTTATTTTTTAATTACTAGTTCTGCATCTAGTAACATAGTATCAGCTAATGATTAATAATAATGATAGAGTACGCTATTGCTAACGTACTCTATCCACTACCTAAATTACAATCAAATCCACCTTAAACTTGTACTAAAATTGCTCTAATATGTTGTTTAGATGTATATTTTTATATTATTTATGTATCTTTATCCAGATAAATACTTAGAATTACTATTAAAATTACAGATAATATGCCTAATAGTGGTCCTAATTCCATAGAAATAGTTGTTATTTGTAATTATTTTATTTATACTATTACAGTAGTAATAGTTATAATTTTTAGATTTTTTGTAAAAGTTGTAAGTGCGAGAAGAGACAAAAAATAAGGTTGAGGGGTAGTCTCCTACTCCCCAACCTATAACTTTGAATCTATCTAACCGCAAATCAATGATTTACAGTCACTGCATTGTTATTCCTTAGTTTCAACAATGCGATAGATGTCCTCCTCTCCAGTCTTAGAGAGAATTGTAACAAAGCAAGTGTTCTTGTTTACTTTGTCACCGACATTCAGTTTGCTCTGAGTAGACAACGCCTTGTAGATTCTGTTCTGACCATTGTTCAGGAAGAAACATACAGACTTACCATAACCACGATCACTTTCAGTAACCTCAGCTACTTCGTCAATAGAGTTGAATACATCAGCAGGAACTGCTTCTTTGAAAGGAACACAATCCTTCTTTGACCAACCACCATAGATGGTCTCGTTTGCAAAAATGTTTAACATAATGCTTGAATGTTTAAATGTTTGTATTATTATATTATCTTGAGATATAACTATCGTTATACCCCAATAATGAAGGGAGTTTAATTAATATGTGAAATATAAAATATGTACTAACTATAAAAGTTGTTAGTATGAACTGTGTGTAATTGTTAGTCATAAGTAGTTAGTGTAGGACTGCCTAAAATTTTTATTTATATGTTATAAGTAGTTAGTGAGTTATAGGTTGTATGTATTGGAAGGTGAAAAAAAATAAGACAGATGCCATAGAGACATCTGTCTTATAAATAGTTTATACAATAGCTTCTTCAGGGATAAGAATCTTTATCTTTATCTCACTGCTATCAGGTTTCTTCCATTGAGTGACTAAGCACTTCTTGATATTAAACATCTGACCTTCAGATGCAGCTGACATCTTATCAACACTCTTACAGTAATACTGAGTAGTACTACCTTTAGCATACAATCTGCATGACAGACTGTATTCTCCTTGAAATACTACACCAGGTGCATCTACATTAAGATGACTCAACTCTGTTGCATTCAAATGTCTAGCTTCACCTACCTGTTCAAACTGGGTACCATATATGGTATCCCCTGCAAAGATATTTAACATATTGTTTACACCTATGCCTTTAGGATTTATTTAAGGTATCAAGCACACCTAAGTAAATAATGATTAATGATTAAATTAGTTTTTATACTCGTTCTTTAAACCTTTTATCTGTAAAGGTTCTTTGTTGTCACCATCTTTGACGTTGAACCATTTAGTCCACATCTTTTGAGGTTTACCGTCTTTGGAACCCCAATACTGATACCTTTTTTGTGCCATAATTATATCTCTATTTTTCTAGTTACTTCTTCCATTTTAACCTCTGTAGTAATAAGATATACCTTAAGACGGTTATCTTTAACACAAAACTCCAAAGGAGATGGATAATAGAATAATCCTTTAGTTTTGCTCTCTTTAAATTCATAAGCAAACACAGAGGAAAGTCTGCCCAACAATACTTCAGTATCAAACTGGAGTAATTGACTTTTAGGATACAACTTAAAGAAGGTGTACTCAATATTATTGACAAAGTAGTTATCAACCACAATAGGACATGGAAATTCTATTGCTTTCAAGAATACAGATTTCCTGTTTTTAGTTGTTACTATCTCCTTCTTCTCCTCATAGAACCTGAAAGATAGAAGGAATTCCAACAGTGACGCTAATGTCCTATTGTATCTATGAGCAGGAACACCATTCATATGCTGAACATGTATAAAGTAACCCCTCTTAACAACTTTGTATATTATAGCTGTAACTGCACTCCAGTCAAGATTACTGTGAAAATTTCTCTCAATATAAGTCTTGCTACCATTACTACGAGTAGCTGAGACTGTAACTTTATAACAATACATAGTAAATAATGTTTTAATGATTAATGAATTTTGTTAATTAAACTGTTCTGTTTCCAAGTAGTTAACTCAGAGTCTTAGCTCAGGAATTATGTTTTCTATTCAGAAAAACATTCACTGATAGCAAATAATGCTACAGCGATTATTACTATAAAGAACATAATTTAATGTAATTTATGAATTAATGTTGTTATACTATCTGCGTACTTTGGGACAAGATTGTGTTTAATCTGAGTTTTAACGTCATATAATACCTTCTCCCAACTGCACCAAACAAATCTATCCTCTCCATTATATCGGAATACTAATAGCATATGTTTCTGAACGCCATTTATTTTACCATAAGTAAGGATAATATGTTTTAATTGTTCAGTACTACCATCCCAAGAATGCCCCCAAAAGGGATTCATGAATTCATAGTTAGCATCTTTTGGAGCTTCCAATATAAGCGTCCAACCTGCAAGACATCTTTTAATGCCTTCTTGTATTTGCTTTTCAGAAATACCTTCAACAATAATTTTCATACTATAACGTGTTGTTTTTAAGTTTTACTATTTTCCAGTCAGGCCTTCCCATCAAACATCTGAATTGATGGGCACTATTCCAAGAGGAGAACCTCTGTCTTAGAGGCTTTCCCTGAGTGTCTAACAGTCTATATACCATAATACTATTCTCCGATATTAAACTTCATAGTAACTTGGAAACCCTTCTCAGTTTCCCTGATATGATGCGTTGGTATATCGTGTGCCTTGCACCACATTTCAGCTTCACATCTTGCCTGATATTTTAGGATGGCAAGCTCCTCTGATGTTGTTATTTCCATAATTATATTGTTTTAAAAGGTTAATGATTTTAAGTATTCAATCAGTTCATCATTGCCATTTACTGAATGTGAACCCTTTAGGTCACAGATGGCAAGCTTCCTTAGGTTATTAAGATTAGCTAGATTCTTGTCTAACCTCTTTTCTTCCCAAGGATTAGTATCAACATTGACACCATTCTTCTGCCAGAATAGAGGCTTGATGTGATTCCTGATTATCCATTGATAGTCCACAAAGTGTGGGTCATTCAACGGAATGAACTTACAGAGAATACCTCTTAAAGCACCACAAGTGGAATGGTCAGGATATTCCCAATCATTCTCAGCATGCTTAATAGAAGTGTAAATCTTACCAATATCATGTAGAAGAGCTACTCTCTGCATTTCCCAGTTATCTGGGAACATATTACAAGCTGCTTCATATACTAACATAGTATGCTCTAAGGCATTACCTTCAAGGTGGTACTGTTTATGTCCACCAATTTCTTCCAAACGGAAGAACTCTTGAGGAGCAATCTGATACTCCTCAAGAATACTGTTAATTGTTCTATCCATAATTACTTATCTGTAAATTTCAAAAGTTCTTCAAGAGATTTCTTATATCTAGGATGTTCACTGGAACGCCGATGTTCCAGTTCTCTTTTTATCCCTTCTACTGATGCTTTTGAGAGTTTAACGTGAGAATTCCTCAGTAATGTAGCTATGACAGTATTCTCCGCTTCTCTTGCATCATCCCAATCATCCAGACTAGATGCTTTGTTATACTCTTTATAGTAATGTAGAATAGATTCTGCATACTCCTCACATAAAGATAGAAGGACTTCTCTTTCTTCAGGTCTGTACATGTAGTACTTAGATTCTTTACTTGAGCATGGACTTATGTTGTATTGTTCTTTCCCTTCTCTACGATAGTTTGTAAAACGCAAATCAAAGTACAGTTCACCAATACCAACGATAATATTCCAGGACGGATTAGGAAAGCCAGAGAGGTTTAGCTCTTGAGAACTGATTGAATGTGGCCCTTCATATGGAATATATGAGAATTCTTCAAAAGCTATATATTGCCATTCCTTAAAGTCAATAGGAATGAAAGTTTCCGCAATCTCATGCTCCTCAATAAGAGGATCATTAGCCTCAAAGAAGCAATTATTTCTATTCTGATACCGCATAGCATCAGCCAATTTATTCAACATTGGGAGATGTTTTTCAGCCAACTCTCTACTAGCATACCATTTGGAGTGAACATCAAACCACTCCTCCCATTCATTGATATCCCCATTATTATAGTGGACAATCGCTCTAAAAATCTTCATAATTCTATTATTTAAATGGTTAATGTGCAGCTCACTTTGTGTAAGGTGGAGCTGCATGACCTTGATGGTTTACTGACCATATGCCATAAACTCTATATGTACTACTTCTTAGTTTTATTATTCTTATAAGCATCTGGATTCAGCTGTTTACCTACCTCTGGTAAGTATTGCTTGTACTCCTTGCCTGTCTTCTTGGAGACTTTCTTGATGAAGGCTTTGCCAGTAGAGGATAACCATATTGGATATTCTACACCTTTACTATCTTCATAGATGTACTCTGTTTTAGTCTCTTTATTAGAAGACTTTTTGTTAGTTACTTGAGTGAATTTGTTACCACTCTTTACTGTCTCAGCATAGATGCTACTATTATTCACACCTAACGCAAGCATCATAGAGATGCAAACGATTAACTTTCTCATAATGTTAATGATTTATAGATTTTTAATATGCGTGATTAATAATTAATTAAAATGAAAGATCTGGTGCAATAAGTGAATTAGTTCTAGCAACATTATTATCTTTCTTTAATGTCTTTACAATGTTCAATAGCTCCTCTCTATGTTTATCAATATATAAGAGATAAGGTTTTACATCTTGTACATCACCATTCCTTATAGTATGCACTTGATCAAATTTCAATGAATCATTTTCTACGTAAACACCTAAGTTTACATATTCCTCTTCTACTAAGACACCTCTTAATAGAAGATACTTACCACACGCCACTTTGAACCAATAGCAGGAATTAATACAGTTGTGCATTTTACATCCCTCAACGAAGCACTCTCTATTGTTAGTTATCAATGATAACCCTCCTACATGAAAAGAATCCATGATATCTTTATCAGAATATTTGTTAATGTCTAACATATTAACAGCTTCAATTTGCTTTTGATGTTCTTCAGCTAATCTTCTAGCTGACCATAGAGGATTAATTTTCTGATTTAGTATTTTTGCAAAATGCAATACATCTTGCAACTCATAATAATCGGGCATGTCTGTCAGCTTCTGTAAAAGAAGGTCAGGATTAGTACTATAATAGTACACATCACTCAGTTGCACAGAAACATTTCTGCAACAAATGTAGTTTTTCAGTGTCTTATAACTGAACGCTCTCCCATAATACTTCTTAGAAACATATTTACATAGTAATTCAGGATTTGTTATATTTCCTGAAAATATTCTAGTAATAATATCCTTTCTCACGTCAATCAATCTAAAACACCAAGTCTCAATCCAGTCGAAATTGAAAACTTTAAATAGGAAAGCTAAATCTTCTCTAGTTATAATTCCATATATTCTTCCACCTTTATAAGTTATATTATAACTTTGGCTCCTTTTCCAGAAGATTCTATCTCCTAAAACACAAACACGATAAGTATCTGTAAAGAAGCACCAGTGCTTCTTATCACCTAACAATGTCCTATTAGAATAACTAGGACATCTTTCAATCAGATCTTTCCTAGAATAGCCATTTAAGTCAGGTCTGTGATCCTCTCTAAAGAGAACCTCCATTTTTGTTTTTTCTCTTTTCATAATAATGCATTTTAAAATAGTTAATAATAAAGTTAATAAACTCTTTGTTTCCCACACCAATGTCAGTTTGCCAGCTAGAATCTTACTAGAATGTGGGAATATAATTATCTCATCAGGTATTTGTCATCATACAACACTTTTAAACACCCAATATATTTATAAAGAGGACGCCATGTACCAAGAACTCTTACCTCTTTATATCTTCTAAGAAGATATTCTTCAGTAATAGGTATTGGTTTATCACTCGGTTTAATACTTTCAAAGAACTCTAAATTCTTCTTGTGATTCATCTCTAAGATAGCTACCTTGGATTTAAATCTCCTAAAGTCTGAAGACCCCACTAATGAGGTCTTCAGTTTAATTCTGTTTCTTCCCATAATAAACAATTATTTAAAAGGTTAATACTATTCCCATCCCATTTGCCTGGCATGGTTATACCAAGCCAGTTCTTCTACAAGAGATTGTTCATGCATTTCATCAAGCTCATCTTGTTCAATTCTCTCTGGTAATGACTCAGCATAATCAAAGTATGCTTCAGCCTGTTCCTGAATATACTCAGGAATTTCATCAATGTAGTTGTACATGTTGTTGTAACTCTGTCCTTTGCAGAGGGTCTTATATTATTGTTACAGTAGTTAGGTCATCTTGTTGTCAGTTGCTGAGTATGTGTAATTCTTGCTATATATAATAGCAGAAAATTGCTTGTCAGCAATGACCCAGGGGTATCATCCCCATCAGTCCACCTGATGGTGGGGGCGGGATTTATAATCCCTCACTCATATAAATATAACAAATTTTAATTTTTTTTTGAAAAATATTTTTGCTTTTGTATTCATCACTCTTATAGATAAAAACAACTTTAAAAATTTAGAATTAAAAAAATTTAATATCCTCCACTCACATAAATACAAAAAAAATTCAAAAAAAATTAAAAAATTAAAAATTTTTAATATCCCTCACTCATGTAAATACAAAAAAATTAAAAAATTTTAGCAAAAAAATAAAAAAATTATTATATACATTGTTTTGGAAACAAAACGCTAAAAGTAAAAATAAATTTTATATAAAGTATATAATATTTTTATTAAAAAATTTGGTTATAATATTTTTTATATCTATATTTGCACCAGTTTTACTGGTTGACCGTACCTAAAGGTAGGTATTTCAAAACAAGTAGAGCAGCTATATACACATTGAGGGAGAAATCTTGATGTAATGCAGGGTGCTGAAACTAGGGCTAAGAGTCTCCAAGCCAACATGGGAGAATAAAGGGTACCATTAGCAGGGCAGAGGTAATTGGAGCTAGAGATAAAGCAGAGAAGGACTAATAGTATATAAACGCCTTTTAGAACTGTTTCAGTAGTGGTTTCACTCCACACAGAGTCATTAAGTTGACAGGTCTCTGCTTTATATAAAGATTTCTTTAATTGTTTATACGCTGTTTGAATTAGGAAGAGTATGTTTAGTAAAATATAATATGAAGAAGAGTAGTAGTAAATCAAAAGTTAAGTTTATATATTGTAATGTATTTAGGAGAGGTGTATCTGTATTTATAGGTAAGTGTGATGACTTAAAGAAGTGGGCTAAGAAAGCTTATGATCTTCCTCAGGAACAAGATATGATTGATGATATAAACTATACGTGTAATGATGAAAATTATAATAGTAATAATATAAGCGCAAGATGCTATTACAGTAAGTGTGGTGAATGTATTGTACATATTCCTGAATTTTCATTTGAATATGATGTAATAAAGATAGGTAACTTAGCACATGAAATACTTCATGCTACACATATAATATTAGATACAGTAAACGTTGAGTATATAAAGGACGGTACTAATGAAACTTTTACATATGTATTTGAATATATGTTAAGTGAGGCTTTAGATAAAAAAGGTTATGTAAATGCTTAATGAATATAAAACATAATATATTGCATGTTGAGTATAACAATAGTACTTTATATGCAATATTTTAATATTTAAGTTATGGTAATATCAGACAATAGTTAGAATTATAATACTCCTTCTACTTTAGAATGGAATGGCTTGTCAATGAAAGACAAAGCGTCTTTTATAAGGCAGGCAGTAGCAGCAGGCTATAAGAATATAGATGATATCAGACAGCTTTATAAAGAATAGAACGATATAAATCTGTTTGAGGGAGGAGGTAGTAAGGAAAGACATAGATTTACTCCATCAAAAGCTGTAAGAGACAGAATATCAAAATGGGAAGGTAATGCTATGGTAAAAGATACTGTAGATCCTTTATCAGGTAAGCTTGTCAAAAGGAATAATTCTTTTGAAAATGAAGCTGCTGCCTTTGTTAATGCTATTCCTCCTGCTTTAAGGAGAACTGTATTGTCAAATCAGGATTTAGCAGATCATTTATATAGCTACTCCTATAATGTAGGAGCTGGTAGATTTAAGGAAAGAGTGGTTCCTAAATTGATAGATTATTATAATGGCAAGGCTACTATAGATGATGTTACTAATTCTATGTGGGCAGCAGGTGATACTAAACTTAAAGGTCTCAGATTAAGAAGGGAAGTAGAGAAAGAAGGAGTAAAAAATGCTTTATAGAATATGATTAATCCATATACTACATCTTCAGTAGTAGAATAGCCTGTAGATGCAGTAAGAGTATCGATGCCTGTAGATACTGTTACTCCTTATACTGCTCCTAAAATAATAGATACACCTATATTTGATCAACCATAGAGACAACATTTTAAATATACTCCTGAATATCTTATCAACCAAGTAGGTAAGATTATTATACCTGAAAGTTCCATTAGTACTACTGTACCTCTTACTGCTACAGAAATATTGAAATAGTAGGAGTTATAGAAGCAGCAGTAGGGAAAGACATTACTTAATTAGGAATTAGAGGATAGCTTGTATGCTTATGGAGGTAATTTATTTGAGGATGGTGGAGATACTGATTATGTAGCAGATTATGATGATACATATGGTGCAAGGTATGGAACATTACCTGAGGTAGTAGTTACTCCTAAAGGTATACCTAATGTTATTAGACCTAAAGTAGATGAAAAACAATGGCAAAAGTATTGGGGAGATGAAGGTGCAGCTAGTGTTAATAGGGGCATGAATGAAGCAGCTCCTTATGTAATGGAAGGAATGTCTATGTTAGTAGGCAATCCTATAGGAGCTATTGCTGGTATAGCTGGCAGTAGACTCGGTGAGGAAATAGGAGGTTTTGTTGCAGGACCTATAGGCAGAACTATAGGAGGCGTAGCAGGAGGATTGTTACTAGGTGCAACAGATGGATTTATTAGTGGGAGAAATATTAAGAATTTAACTTCCGCAGAAAGAAAAATAGCAGAAGATTCAGAAAAGTTAAACATTAAAAATTTATTTGACACTCCAGAACATACAGGAGTAACAAGTAAAGTTATTACAGACCCTAATAATGCTAATTTTGTATTAAAAATTCCTAAAGAAGGATTAACTTAGAAATAGGTGCAATAGACTATAGCATAGAATCAAACATTAGGTAAATATCCTTTTATATTACCGTAGGAGCATGTAGAAACTATTGCTGGAGATGATGGGTTATTCTATCCTATATGGAGACAATAGAAGGTAACTCCTTATGGTAGAGAAGCTATATTTGGACCTGATGGTAAGTTGCTACAAGGAGAAGCCTTAGAAGCATAGAGAGCTAAATCTAATGAATTAGTAGAAGCTATAAGACAATAGGCACAGCAACAAGGTTTACAATTATAGGATGGTAGAATATTAACTCCTGATGGATTAATATAGGATTTTGGGGAGTTCCATAATGTTGGTATAACTCCAGATGGTAGACCTGTT
>Ga0326512_10000956_pt1 | contig 23820 bp, 18 predicted proteins | sample 1_2617_0518_D_FD_203652 | JGI IMG/M metagenome (GOLD analysis project Ga0326512, IMG submission 203652) | Bovine rumen microbial communities from UC Davis, California, United States - 1_2617_0518 | ecosystem: Host-associated > Mammals > Digestive system > Stomach > Rumen | place: USA...
ATATCTACTCTGACATGGTCAAATCCTTGTGCAAGTGTTTTCACAATTCTGACCATTTCATCAAAACATCTGGGTTTTGGCACCCCTTCTGATATAGGATGGTTACCCTGACAAAACGGCTGAGGCAGCCATGACATATCATAGACGATTCGTTTATGTGAGGAAAACCTGTCTGTATCTACCCAACAATAGTAAGGCTCCCCGTCAAAACATAAAAACTTGTAATCAAAAATATTATCTCCCATATTTTTTTCAACAAGGATACATGGAACAATACCATAATAATGCATCTGAAAACTTCTTGATCCCATATTTATCTTCATACACATATCATACATTTTTTTTGCTTTTGCATAATCAATCTCGCTTTTATGATTGCACACAATACAGCTTCCACTATCATGATTGCACTTTAAAACAAACTTTTCCGGTAATGTGCTAAAATCAATTTCATCAAATGAATCATATTTTCCGAGCAAAGGTATTAAATATTGCTCTCCGATAAGATCTTTTACCCAATCTCTGACAAGATATTTATCTGTTAGTCTTGTTTTTAACTCTGAATCACAATATAGTTTTGAAATATTTAATTTTTCTGTATATGAAATCGGATGATCCCAATTCAGCTCTTTCTGGTGATAAGTACGGTATTCTTTGCTTATCATTTCTTCAATTTGATAATAATTATACTTTTTTCTTTTTTTCATAAGTTTGTAATTTCGCTGCAAGGATAGATTATGCTGAAATTCTTTCCATTTGCTATCTGGTATTAGTTTTTTTACAATTGACTTTATATATTGCATTTTTTTTCGCTCCAGTACTAGAAATAATTATCAATAGATTTAGAGCTAAAACTGTTGATAACTGAAAATCTCTTGATTCTGTTATAAAAATAAGCATAATACCGATCAAAATAAAAGTAAAAGGTAACTTAACCCATGTATTATTCTTCGAAATATGGTCAGCAACACTGTAGATATACATAAAAAACAAAGCTGCACCCAATATTCCTCCATAATATAAACATGAAATCAATGTATTGTGGCAATTTGAAAAACCAATCTTGCTCCTAATAATTGCTGGTCCTTCATAACCTAATCCAAAAACCATATGTTCTTGAACTTGTTTCATTGCCAAATTCCACACACTTACTCTTCCAGTAAGCGTCATATCTTTGTTAAATAGACTCTCAAAAGCAGAAGAGAAAGCAGCCTGAAAATTAAAAAATACAATAAGAATATTTATAACTAAAAAAATCAAAATCATAAATTTAGGGTTTAGAGAAAATAAATGAAATGATTCTCTATACTTGAAAAGGTATATTAATTCACCTGCAATCATAACTATCCCAACTACTAAACAGGTTGATGATTGAGAAATCAAAGAATTAAAAATAATAAACACATTTGAATAAATAATGTATTTAAATCTTATTTTTTCAGGAACAAACAAATCTATCATACCTATAGACAAAATAGAATGAATAACCAAATAGTTGGTTATTTCATTTTTTGAGCCAAAAAACCAACAAAGTCCATTAGCATCATCTATGTATAATCCTTTGGGAAACAAAAGACTAATTACAATATTAATAATAATTAGTAATGAAAACGCAAGCCACATACCATGAACAGAACTCTTTTTATCTTTAAAAATTACAATTGAAATAAAACTTAAAACTATAATTTTATTAAGTACGCTCTCAATAAGAGAAAAAACAGATATTTCGTTAAAAAATGTAACAAGAATTACATATGTCCAATATAGAATTATAAATTTCATATTGAAAAAAACATTACACTTTTTTAATACATTATATAGCACATAAAACGCCATAACAACCATTGAAATTCTTTGAAAAAGCAAATAGGAATCTAACAAAAATGTATAATAATTATATATCGAGGTAGGTATAATAAACGAAAACGATAATACAAATACTAACAATAGCAATGGCGATACCTTATTATTAATAATTATGTTCATTTGTATATCACTTTATCCACTAATTTTTTCTCCAAACCATCTTATTTACAACCCCAGTATAACTCTGGATGATCTTAACAACCTTATCGCTGACATTCTCGTCAATATAATCCGGTACCGGAATAGCTCCGCCGTTGATTTCATCCTTCACCATCTCAACAGCCGTATCCACAGCCTGCAGAAGTCCCTTTGTATCAATGCCTGAAAGAATGAAACAAGCCTTGTCAAGTGCTTCAGGTCTTTCTGTGCTTGTCCTTATGCAAACGGCGGGGAATGGATGTCCTACCGATGTAAAGAAACTGCTCTCCTCCGGCAATGTTCCGCTGTCACTTACAACTGCAAAAGCATTCATCTGCAAGCAGTTATAGTCATGGAAACCAAGCGGCTCATGCTGAATTACACGAGGATCAAGCTTGAAGCCTGAGCTTTCAAGACGCTTTCTTGATCTCGGATGACAGGAATACAGGATAGGCATATCGTATTTTTCTGCCATCTTGTTGATTGCTGTAAACAGACTTGTGAAGTTCTTTTCTGTATCTATGTTTTCTTCTCTGTGAGCAGAGAGAAGAATATACTTTCCTTTTTCAAGACCGAGCTGTGAATGAATATCTGATGCCTCGATCTTTTCAAGATTTGAATGAAGAACCTCTGCCATTGGAGAACCCGTAACATAAGTTCTTTCCTTCGGAAGACCACAATCTGCAAGATATCTTCTTGCATGCTCTGAATAGGCCATATTGACATCGGAAATAATATCAACGATCCTGCGATTTGTTTCCTCCGGCAGGCATTCGTCCTTGCATCGGTTTCCGGCTTCCATATGGAAGATCGGGATATGCAGACGCTTTGCACCGATAACAGAAAGGCATGAATTAGTATCTCCCAAAACCAGTACGGCATCAGGCTTTAATTCCACCATCAGTTCATAGCTTCTTGCAATAATATTGCCCATTGTCTGTCCAAGATTATCTCCAACAGCATTCATATATACTTCGGGATCATCAAGCTCCAGATCGTGGAAGAATACACCGTTGAGGTTGTAATCGTAATTCTGACCCGTGTGAGCAAGTATCGTATCAAAATATTTTCTGCACTTCTTTATTACAGCGGCAAGACGGATTATCTCGGGTCTTGTGCCGACTATTATAAGAAGCTTCAATTTTCCGTTTTCTTTCCATTTTGCCATATTACAGCCTCACTTTACCGGTTCAAAAAATGTATCGGGATGATTCGGGTCGAACATCTCATTCGCCCACATGACCGTTACAAGGTTTTCTGTATCCGAAAGATTGATTATGTTATGCGTATATCCGGGCAGCATATGTACTGCCTGAATCTTATCTCCGCTGACTTCAAATTCGATTACTTCATCCGTTCCAATTTTTCTTTCCTGAATAAGTGCACGACCGGAAACAACAATGAAGAATTCCCATTTTGTATTGTGCCAGTGCTGACCTTTTGTAATGCCGGGCTTTGAAATGTTTACAGAAAACTGACCGTGATCAGCAGTTTTCAGCAATTCAGTAAAGCTGCCTCTGTCATCACATTTCATATCAAGGTCAAAAATTGTCTTCTCCTTCGGCAGATATGAAAGATACATAGAATAGAGTTTCTTTTCAAAGCTGCCATCCGGAATACAAGGCATGATCAATGTCTTGGGCTGATCATGGAATGTATGCAGCAGTTCAACTATTCTGCCGAGTGTTGCCTTATGTGTAACAGGCACATAGCAGTATTTCCCGTCAGCTTCTGGTTTTGCTGTTAATCCGTCAAAACCGTCTATACCAGCTTCAGGATAAACACATCGATTGGGTTTCCCCTCAATTGCGTTATACATTTCTTCAATAAGATCTTCCACAAATACCATTTCAAGTTCTACTGAAGGATCATTTACGATTATCGGAAGATCATTTGCTATATTATTGCAGAAGGTTCCGACAGCGCTGTTGTAATTAGGTCTTATCCATTTGCCTACAATGTTCGGAAAACGATAGACATAGACTTTTGCACCGGTCTCTTCCGAATAATCAAAGAACAAATCTTCGCCGGCTTTTTTGCTGAGACCGTATTCGCTCTTTCCGAATCTTCCTGCAAGCGTTGCCTGTATAGAAGAACTGAGCATAACCGGACACTTGTTATTGTGTTTCTTCAGAGTATCTAGTAGGGTAGATGCAAAGCCGAAATTACCCTTGCGGAAATCTTCGGGATTTTGCGGTCTGTTCACTCCGGCAAGATTGAAAACAAAATCAGCCTTGATGCAAAATTCGTCAAGCTCCTCAGGAGTATTATCTATATCGTATTCATAAATATCTGTAATAGAAATCTCAGGTCTTGTCCTGTTCTTTCCATCACGGATATTTTTAAGGTTTTCTACTAAATTCTTTCCGACAAAGCCCTTAGCTCCTGTAATAAGTATGTTCATCTTATTTTGTTCTCCTGCATATAAATTTTCAAACATTATTATCATTACAGCACTCTAAAGATTTTAGAGCAATACTTTTATATGAAAACACATCCGTTGCTTCACTATTTGCAACTTTCTTCATTTCATAATATTTTGATGTGTATTTATGACCTAATATAGCATTTTTGATCCCTTCAACGGAAATATCTGATATAAAATCACTATTTCCTCCGTTGTTAAGGTATGACATTCCGTCCCATAACGCAAACAAACAAGGTATCTTGCAAGCACAAGCTTGTTCCCATAAAACCGAATGCTGCCCTGGAAAAACAGCCAAATCTGATGCCAACAAAATATCGTTTATATCATTCGGACTTTTCCAGCCTAAAAGAATAGTGTTCTCGTTCATGTTTTTATAAATTTCTTCTTTATAATCATCGGCAATGGTACCAAAAACCAATAATTTGACACCAATAATATCTTTAACTGCACGAATTAATAAATGAGTTTTTTTGTTTTTTTCTATTTTTCCACCTGATACTATTAAGAATTCACCGTTTGGACAATATTTCTGATGGTATTCATTAAACAATCTTCCTTTATTTTTAAAATCAATATTATCAACATCAGCACCCATTATCATAATATCTGTTTTTTCTCGTTCAATTCCAAAGCGATTTATGATAAATTCTTGTCTCCATGGAGTTACTCCATAATATTTTGATATATATTTTTTTGAAAAGCTATTTATGATTTTCCAATAACCATAGAAAACATCAGTTAAAAATTTATTTTTCTTTTTGCCAATATTTTCATCTAAATGGTTATCCTGAATAATAACACAATTGGGATTAATTTTCTTTTTATATTCTATTATTTGAAATACTGAAAGAGTCATTAATGAATGAATCATTATAAAATCCGGTTTATATTCATTCAGTATATCATTTATATCTGTAAATGAAATGGCCTTTCCGATAAAGTTATTTCCCAAAAACCTTCTTCTTCTAAAAACTTTAACTCCATCGTCAAGTATAAAATTGCTTTCACCTACATCCACTTTACCGTTCGCTTGGTTTTCAAATGGCGAAACAACAACCCAGACATCATGTCCTAATTTTCTTTGGTATTTTGGAAGCAAATTGTCTTGATAACTCCAATCTACATTATACGGTGAAAGCGGAGCTACGTGTAGTATTTTCATTTTATCTCCTTATGGTTTTAGCAACTATGAAGAATCATTTGATCTTCAGAAACAACCACTTTGTTGTTTATTGTAATTGTTGACCCCAAACATACTCTATCCTTGATCTCTGCAAGTGATCTTACAACTGAATTGGTATATATCAAGACATTATTGCCGACCGTTCCGTCATGGTGTATCTCAACACCGGGATTGAGGATAACTCCATTACCGACCTTAGCGTTATTCTGAATGACAACATTATTAAGAAATACGCAGCCATTTCCAATAATCGCATACGGACTTATGTAAACAGAGGGAAGTATAATATTCGGAAACTGATATCCTATCCGCTCTGCATTTCTGTAGACACTCTCACGCAGCTTATTATTACCAATGGTAACAATAAGCTTATGGTATTCATTGAACAGCTTTTCGATATCAGCTATTTTACCGACTACCTTACAGCCGTTAACTTTTGCACCTATCTCTTTACCGTCATCAGCAAAGGCGCAATCATATTCAGCCTGAGCGTGTTCAAGAACAACTCTGCCAAATCCACCCGCACCGACAAGAAGCAATTTTTCTTTCATATCATTCACCTTGATCAGTTATGACGGATACCCTGCAATTCTTCCTTGACATAATCTGTTGTGAGTATTTTCTTGACAGTACCCTCAACATCAAGCCTGTTCGTATTATGGCTTGTGTATGCCTCATCAGCCATCGTCTGAACCTGTCCTTTGACAAAGAACTTATCGTAATTAAGATCACGGTTATCGGCAGATACACGGAAATAATGTCCCATATCCTCAGAGCGCAGTCTTTCTTCTCTTGTCATAAGTGTTTCATAAAGCTTTTCACCGTGGCGAGTACCAATAATATTTGTTCCGGTATCACCGAAAAGCTGCTGTACAGCTTTTGCAAGATCGCCAATTGTGCTTGCATCAGCCTTCTGGATAAAGAGGTCTCCGGGATTTGCGTGTTCAAATGCAAAGCGGACAAGCTCAACAGCCTCATCAAGGTTCATAAGAAAACGCGTCATGTTAGGATCAGTAATTGTAATCGGATTGCCTGCATGGATCTGATCTATAAACAGAGGAATAACAGATCCTCTTGAACACATTACATTTCCATATCTTGTACAGCAGATTACTGTACCGCCTCTCTCTGCGGCAACACGGGCATTTGCATATATTACATGCTCCATCATAGCCTTTGAGATACCCATAGCATTAATAGGATATGCTGCCTTATCAGTAGAAAGGCAAACAACTCTTTTTACTCCGGCGGCTATAGCAGCATGAAGCATATTGTCTGTACCTTCAACATTTGTTTTAACTGCCTGCATAGGGAAGAATTCGCATGAAGGAACCTGCTTAAGTGCTGCTGCGTGGAATATGTAATCTACACCCGGCATTGCATCAGCAATAGATCTCGGATCACGGACATCTCCTACATAGAATTTGACCTTGTTTGCGTGATCAGGATATTTAGCCTGAAGATCATGACGCATATCGTCCTGCTTTTTCTCATCACGGGAGAATATGCGGATTTCCCCTATATCCGTTGTAAGAAAATGTTTGAGTACCGTGTTTCCGAAGGAACCTGTTCCTCCTGTTATCATTAATGTTGATCCGCTGAATGCACTCATTGTCATTATTCCTCCAGTTATTCTTTTATCTTTTTCTTTGTTATTGAATACCAAATGAATTTTGTATTTGTAACAGTATACCGCTTAAAAAGCCTTTTGGGTTCTTGTAAGAATCTATAAAACCACTCTAAACTTATCTTCTGCATCCAAATCGGTGCTTCAGGCACAATTTCTGCAATAACATTAAATGCACCTCCCACACCAATCATCAAACCGTTTATTCTGTCAAGCATTCGTCTGCAGAATAATTCTTGTCTTGGTGCACCTAAGGCAACCCACACAAAATCCGGCTTTGTTTCATTTATCCTATTTGCTAATTCAGTTTCTTCTTCCTCGCTCATATCGCGAAAAACAGAAGGTTCATACCCGGCAATTTGAAGCCAAGGATAGTTTTGTTCTAAGTATTTAATGAGTGTTTCAAGATTTTCCTTGCTGTTACCGTAAAAATAATGCCTGATTTGACGATTTTTCGATTCTTCAAAAATTCTTCTCATCAGATCCGGACCGGTTACACGATCCATATCTTTACATTGCTTTCTTCCTACTACTGACAAGGGCTTTCCATCCGGGACTGACATGAATGATTCTGCCTGTACCTTGAAATACTCAGGGTCATCATGAGCCATAACAGTCGTATGCACATTTGAAACACAGATATATTTTCCTCTTACACTATCAAAATCCTCAAAGATGTTTTTTACACAACTCTCCATATTTACAGCTGAAATCGGTACACCTATTATATTTACTCTTTGTAGATTCACTTTCGTATCGCCTCATATATCGATTTTAGTTGCTTATAGTTTGCCTGTGGAGTATATTGTGTTTCATACGCTGCCCTCGCATTTTTACTGTATATAATAAAATCAACTTCGATATCATCAATAGCTGCAATGAAAGATGATTTATCACCTAATTTATAAACAGCACCTGCTTTTGCACTTTTGACAATGTCAGCTTGATTACCAATATCAGCACATAATACTGGTGTCTCTAATGCAAATGCCTCAATCAAAGACATCGGAAATCCCTCATACCATTCGCTTGGAAATATCAGAGCCTTTGCCCTTGCAATATATTCAAAAACTTCATTTTGTGGCTTAAAACCTAAATAATGAATGTTCGGATAATTTACAGAAGCATCCTCTACTTCATTTTTATATGTCCCATCTCCAAAGATGAATAATTCTTTATCGATTTTTTTCCATGATTCAAGTAGAAATCTGATACCTTTATTCTCTTCAAGACGTCCTATAAACACATAAATATCTTTACATTCATCGACTTTCTCAGGTAAATCTATATATTCAAAATTTGGTTTAATATATTCTCCGACTGCTTGACCTTTAAGTAAATAATCATACTTTGTTTTATTAAAATCCGTCAAAAATATATAATTAATCTTCTTATATGTCCCAATCAATCTATGGAAACGGAGCATATTAACTACTACAAGTGTCTGTATTTTGGAATTTCTGTAGCATCTATTTTTTAGCGAACATGAAAGACCTTTATTCAGACAATCCTCACATGTGTGGCCGTCACGGTAAAAAACTCCATTAGGACATAAAAATCTGAAATTATGTATTGTTTGTACTACGGGCACTTTGCATTTTCTTGCAGCATAGTAAACAGACGGACTGATAAGAGGGAAAGTGTTGTGGCAATGTACAATATCAATCTTTTCTCTTTTTATTATTTTTTTAACTTCCCTATAAGTTTTAAACGAGAAAATGGAAGAAAAAGGAAGCAGAAGTTTTTTTATTTTTGATTTGTTCAACTCGGCATTATCTCTTGTATATTCAACAAGATAGTGCCCGTTTTCCGAAAGTAATCTTTTCTCATTTGCGAATACTGTATGTTCGCCTCCGCCTATCTGGTAGAAGTTATGTACCATCAGTATTCGCTCTTTTGAAGTATTATTATCTTCAACCTCCACTGCATTACCTCCAAACACCATTACTCCACCGTCACACTCTTTGCCAGATTTCTCGGCTTATCAACATCAAGTCCCCTTGAAACAGATAGATAGTATCCCATCAGCTGCAAAGGTATAACTGACAGACTTGCTGCAAAATGTTCATTCGTCTTCGGTATGTAAACCGTAAAATCAGCAGTATCTTCTATCTCATAATGTCCGTAGGAAGTCAAACCCATCAGGTAAGCCCCACGGCTCTTGCACTCAACCATATTGCTGACAGTCTTTTCATACAGCTCACTCTGAGTCAAAACACCAATAACCAGTGTTCCATCCTCAATAAGACTGATTGTTCCATGCTTGAGTTCACCAGCTGCATATGCCTCGGAGTGAACATATGAAATTTCCTTCATTTTCAGGCTGCCTTCAAGACAAACTGCATAGTCAATTCCACGACCGATAAAGAATACATCCTGTGCGTTTGCTTGTTTAGCAACAAACCACTGGATACGCTCCTTGTCTTCAAGTATCTTTTCTATCTTCTTTGGAATAGTTTCAAGCTCAGCTATAAGCTCTGAAACCTTGTTTTCATCTATCTCATTCCTGACAAGCGCAAACTGCATTGCAAGAACATATCCGGCGATCAACTGTGTTGAATACGCCTTAGTCGTCGCAACTGCAATTTCCGGACCAGCCAAGGTGTAGAACACGTTGTCAGCTTCTCTTGCAATAGAACTTCCGACAACATTTACTATTGCTAATGTCTTTATACCCTTGTCTTTTGCAAGTCTGAGAGCTGCAAGTGTATCGGCAGTCTCGCCAGACTGACTAACAACAATCACAAGACCGTTTTTATCAAGCAGAGGCTTTCTGTATCTGAACTCCGACGCAAGCTCTACTCTTACCGGAATCTTAGCCAAGTCTTCCATAACATACTGAGTAACAACACCCGTATGATAAGCTGAGCCGCAAGCGACAATATATATCTGAGAAATATTCTTTATCTCCTCATCGTCAAGTCCGATAGAGCTTAGGTCAATTTTCCCATCTTTAATAACTGAGTTAAGAGTATCAGCTATAGCCCTCGGCTGCTCATGTATCTCCTTCATCATGAAATGCTCATAGCCGCCCTTTTCGGCAGACTCAGCATCCCATTTGATCTCTGTCAGTTCTTTTTCTATCTGATCACCGTCAAGGTTGTAGAATGTCGCAACACCCTCAGTGAGCTTTGCCATTTCAAGGTTGCCGATGTAATAAACATTACGGCTGTATTTCAGAATTGCCGGAACATCAGATGCAACATAAGTCTCGCCGTCTGCAATACCTATGATCATCGGACTGTCTTTTCTTGCAACCCATATCTCACCCGGATGGCTCTTGAACATCAGACAAAGAGCATATGAACCGCGTACACGAACCATTGTTTTTGCAATAGCTTCTTGAGGATCGTGTGTGTATTTCTTGTAGTAATAATCAACGAGCTTTATAACTACTTCCGTATCCGTCTGAGAATAGAAGGTATATCCATGCTTGAGGAGCTTTTCTTTAAGCTCTACAAAGTTTTCTATGATACCGTTATGTACACCAACAACCTCGGCCTCAACCTCACCTGAACCTGTTCCTGTGCAGTTACCACTTACATGAGGATGGGCATTAGTTCTGCTAGGCTCGCCATGTGTAGCCCACCGGGTATGACCGATTCCATAGGTACCAATCAACGCATTACCATTATCGGTTTTCTCAGCTAATATCTTCAAACGACCTTTAGACTTAACTACTTCCGCAGGTTCGTCACCATTGCGTATTGCAAGTCCCGCAGAATCATAGCCGCGATATTCAAGTTTTGATAAACCGTCCAATAACACGGGTGCCGCCTGTTTTCTTCCAATAAATCCTACGATTCCGCACATAACATCAACTCCTAATCAATCTCTCCTAAACAAATCCCTCGTATAAACCTTTTCAACAACATCATCCAGAACACTATCATATCTGTTGGCAATAATGGCGTCAGACCCGTTTTTGAATTTTTCTATATCATTGACAACAAGAGAACCAAAGAAAGTAACACCATCCTCGAGCGTTGGCTCGTATATGATCACCGTAGCACCCTTGGATTTCAGCCTCTTCATAACACCCTGAATAGAACTCTGGCGGAAGTTGTCGCTGTTGCTCTTCATCGTAAGTCTATAAACGCCAACTGTGATCGGACGCTCTTTATCAGCATTCCACATGGAATTTTCCGTGTAGTAGCCTGCCTTCTCCAGAACACGATCTGCAATGAAGTCTTTTCTTGTGCTGTTGCTTTCAACAATGGCTTCGATCAGATTCTGCGGGACATCCTGATAGTTGGCGAGAAGCTGTTTTGTGTCCTTCGGCAGACAATAACCGCCATAACCAAAGGACGGGTTGTTGTAATGTGTTCCGATCCTCGGGTCAAGACAGACGCCGTTGATGATCTGCTTTGTGTCAAGCCCCTTCATTTCGGCGTAAGTATCAAGCTCGTTAAAGTAGCTTACTCTCAGTGCAAGGTATGTATTTGCAAAGAGCTTGACTGCCTCCGCCTCGGTAAAGCCCATAAACAGGGTTTCTATATTTTCTTTGATAGCACCCTCCTGCAGAAGCTCTGCAAAGGTATGTGCTGCTTTTACAAGTCTTTCATCCTCTAAATCAGTACCGACAATAATGCGGCTGGGGTAGAGGTTATCGTAAAGCGCCTTTGATTCTCTCAGAAACTCCGGGCTGAAAATGATATTTTTGCTCCCGGTTTTTTCTCTGATGGATTCTGTAAAACCAACCGGAATAGTTGACTTGATGACCATGATCGCATCCGGGTTATACTGCATAACAAGCTTTATCACAGCCTCAACAGCCGAAGTATCAAAGTGATGTGTTTTGCTGTCATAATTTGTCGGCGCAGCAATTACAACAATATCCGCTTCCTTGTATGCCATTTCAGCATCAAGAGTTGCCGTCAGATCAAGTTCCTTTTCTGTGAGGTACTTTTCTATATATTCATCCTGAATAGGCGATTTTTTCTGATTGATCAGATCCACCTTTTCGGGAATGATATCTACCGCATAAACCTTATTGTGCTGTGAAAGCAATGTTGCGATCGACAAACCTACATATCCTGTTCCGGCTACAGCTATCTTCATATTCTTCCTTCTTCCTCAAATCCAATCAATTTATCAATCTCTTCTGAAAAGATCTCTTGTATAAACCTTTTCTGCGACATCGCCTAAAGCAGCTTCGTCAAAACGGTTCGCAAGTATTACATCTGATTCCGCTTTGAATCTTGCCAGATCATTGACTACCGTAAAGCCTGCAAATTCGCTGCCATCCTCAAGTGTGGGTTCGTATATGGTGATCGGGATACCCTTGTCCTTTATCCTCTGCATAACACCCTGAATAGCAGATGCGCGGAAGTTATCGCTGTTGGATTTCATCGTCAGGCGGTAAACACCGACCTGTGAGGGATTCTTCGCTGCGATCTCATCAGCCACAAACTGCTTGCGGACATTGTTTGCATCTACGACAGCGCTGATCATCACCTGCGGAATACCCGTATAGTTTGCAAGAAGCTGTTTTGTGTCCTTCGGCAGGCAGTAGCCGCCATATCCGAATGACGGATTATTATAGTGGCTGCCGATACGGGGATCCATGCAGACACCGTCAATGATCTCCTGTGTATTCAGTCCGACTGACTGAGCATAAGTGTCCAGCTCATTGAAATATGCGACACGTACTGCAAGATAGCTGTTTGCAAAGAGCTTGATGGCCTCAGCCTCTGTCGGATGTGTGATAAGCGTCTTAATATCCTGCGGCTGTTGACCTGCTCTCTGTTCCTCTGTTCTTGCGCCTTCAAGAAGAAGCTCGGCAAACATCTGTGCCTGCTCCTTCTGGTTATCCTCTGCGCCCACAACGATTCGTGAGGGATGCAGATTATCATACAAAGCCTTGGATTCACGCAGAAATTCAGGGCTGAAAATAATATTACTTACGCCGTACTTTATCTTTACGGACTCAGTATAACCAACGGGAATTGTGGACTTGATAACCATCAGTACATCCGGATTGACTTTCAGAGTCCATTCGATTGCATCCTCAACAGCACTTGTATCAAAGAAATGATGCTCGTCATCATAATTTGTTGTTTCTGTGTTGAGTTTGATACAAATATCCATTACAAAACGGCTTAAATCCTGTATTTTGCTGTCTTTTCATAACGGTCAATCCCTATTTTCCATATCAATTTGTTTGATATCTGAAGTTCAATTCGTTATTGGTGCATAATTACACGAAATGAAGTAATTCGTTTAATTATACTTATTGATTATTTTTCACATCAAGACGAAAAATAAATGACCTCTGAGTGGTTACCTCAAAGGTCATTTCCGCCTTATATACAAACTTCTATTGTTGTTCCGTCTTTAAAAAACACACATTGCCTGTTACTATAAATAACAATACGGTCTAATAAAGCACTCCAAAGTACAGCATCAAATTCTACTATCGGGCTATTTATATTCTTTAAGCTTTGAATAAAAAGATTGATTTTTTCAGACTGTATTTTTTTCATCTCTATAATATGTTGTATTTCATTATAATCCTTCGTCAATTCTTCGTATCGGCTAATCAGGTTTAAATATTGTTTCTGATATTCTTCCTGATTTATTGCTTTTTTGGCATTTTTCTCAATACAGTTATCTATTTCTCTGACAACAAGTTCTATTTCTTCTTTAAGCGTACCTTGTTTCTCTTTCAAGTTATTAGTATCATCCAACATTTGTTGCATTATCCGTAAATTTTCAATTATTTCTATCTTTTCAGCAATCATATGATTAAGAGCTGCAACAAATACATTTTTTATTCCTTCTTCCGTTATATGAGGAGTGCCACATCTTTTTGACTTATATTTTTCGTTGCATTGATATACTACTTTTCGGTACTTATCGTTAGAGTGCCAGACTTTTGAACCATACCAACCCCCACAGCATCCGCATTGAATCTTGTTAGAAAAGATGCTCACTCCACTATATCGTGAACCCTGTATCTGTTTCCGTCGTTCCAGCTCAGCTTGAACCAAATCAAATATCTCCGGACTTATAATTGCTTCATGGTCATCCTCAACATAATACTGCGGTATCTCACCCTCGTTCTTTTTTAATTTCTTTTGCAGAAAGTCAACTGTAAATGATTTTTGCAGCAATGCATCTCCCTTATATTTTTCATTTGAAAGCATTCTGCGTACCGTGTGTTCATACCATCTGTCCTTACCCATCGGAGATTTTATTCCTTGTTTAGTCAGTGTTTGAGCAATGGAATGAGGTGTAAGTCCCTCAAGAAACAACCTAAATATCATTCTGACAATTTCAGCTTGCTCCTGATTGACAAGAATTTCTCCGTCAGGACCTCTTTCAAATCCCATAACACTTGAAAAAGGTATCATTGCTTTACCGTCTGCAAACCTTTTTCTATGACCCCAAGTAACATTTTCTGATATTGACCTGCTTTCCTCTTGTGCCAAAGATGACATGATAGTGATGAGTAGCTCTCCTTTACTGTCCAATGTCCAGATATTCTCCTTCTCGAAATAAATTTCTATTCCTAAAAGTTTCAATTCTCTTACGGTCGTCAAGCTATCCACGGTATTTCTCGCAAATCTGCTTACACTTTTGGTGATAATGAGATCTATCTTTCCCGATTTAGCATCGGCAATCATTGACTTAAATCCTTCACGCCTGTGTGTATTTGTTGCACTAATTCCTTCATCAGTATATATTCCGACAAACTCCCATTCCGGGCGGCTTTTTATGTAGTTGGTGTAGTAATCCACCTGTGCCTCATAGCTGGATAATTGCTCATCGTGGTCAGTACTTACTCTCGCATACCCGGCTACCCTTCGTTTCTTCTCCAATATAGGAGCCGTACTTATCTTTCTGTTTAAGGTTGCAGGGATAGTTGTCACCTTTCGCTCAGCCATTTTTCATACGCTCCTTATTCTTTATTTTTATAATCTCGCTCTGTGACTTTTTTCTTTCTTTACTCCATCTCAGATTCGGGTTAAATGCTTGGTGTTCATACAAGATTTCAGTGCTTCTGCCATCTTTATAGCACAATTCGAGAACTGTTTCATCTTTGACGATGATGTGATCGAACTGTTCCAGAAATCGTTCATCGTCAAACCGTTCAGTTCCCATCAAATCGGAAATAATATCTTTCAGTATATCGTCACGAAGACCCATCGCTTTGCATTGCTCACCATGAATTCCACACCTCCAGTAATGATAAAATCCCGTAGGTGACTGTTTTCCGACTTGTTTTACTTTTCTAAAGTTACAACCGCAGAAACTGCACTTGATTTTTGATGTAAATGTACTCTTGTTCTTAACATATGATATATTCTGCCTTTCAGCCGACAACTCTGCTTTTTTTTCATCAGTCCAGTAATCTTCTCTCCATGTATTTTCATATTTTATCTCGATAATTCTCCCGTCTGCCATATGAAATTCTAAATTTCTATTTTCAAGAACATATATGTATTCAACCATTTCCGAAAATAATGCTCCGTTAAATTCTTCAAATCCGCATATTTCTGAGGAAATTTTCATCAACGAATGATGGTTGATGATCCAATGAATGCAAGACGGATTATTTCTATAGTTATAATGTTTCCAATAATGATATTTTTTATCATTTTGACCTCCCGACTCGTGCCAATATCTCTGACCACATACACCGCATATAATTTTCCCTCTAAACGGATCCAAATTAAATTCATGACACATCCATGGTTTTTCATTACCCCGTTTTTTCATCAACTCCTGCACAAAATCAAATTCGCTCTTATCAATAATTGCTTCGTGAGTATTTTCTGCATAATACTGCGGCAGTTCTCCGTGATTTTTCTTTCTGGTTTTTGATACAGGATCGGCGATATACTCCTTTTGGAACAATATGTTTCCCGTGTAAGTTATGTTTTTTAATATTTTTAGTATCCTGTCCGATTTCCATTTACGCCCCTTCTTAGTTGGAATATTATCATTATTTAGACCTTGTGCAATTTTATAAAAAGACATTCCTGATTCGTATTCTCGGAAGATTCGTCTGACAATGTCAGCCTCTGTCGGATTGATAACAAGCACATCATCTTTCCAAGCATATCCAAATATCTGAAAGCTGGTAACCGCATTGGGCTTTCCAGTCTGCATACTTTTTCGCATTCTCCATTTTATATTATCCGAAATGGAGCGTATTTCTTCTTGGGCATACGATGCCAGAATTGTCATCATTAGTTCTCCATCACCGGACATAGAGTTGATGTTTTCCTTTTCAAACCGCACTTCAACACCCAAGTTTTTCAAGTACCTTACATTTTCAAGCAGATCAACAGTATTCCTTGCAAATCTTGAAATGGATTTTGTGATAATTATATCTATCTTGTCATCTTCACAATCCTTTATCATCTGCTGAAATTCTTTTCTCCTACCTGTGCTTGTTCCGCTTATGAATGCATCGGCATAAATACGCACAAATTCCCAATCCGGATTGTTTTGTATCAAATTGCTGTAGTAGCTGATTTGAGCAGATAAAGAATGTTTTAATCTGTCAGCTTCTTTAGAGACTCTTGCATAAGCCGCTACCCTTTTCTTCTTTTTTATTTCCGGCAACGATACTTCTATTTTATTGATTTTCTTCATAGTATCAATCCTCCTTGCTGTTATATATCACTCTTTTTCAAGCGGAAGTCAAGGAAGGGTCGGAAAATAGTGTGCCAAATATGGGTTTATATTTTTGTGTAAAGTAGGTATCAATCTCGTTGTATTCTTCTGCCGTAATAACATGATCGGACAGCAATTTTTTTATTAGGTACATCGTAATCTGATAGTAAATTTCATTATCTGACATAATCATTCACCCCAAATCTGACTTTATAATAGCAATCTCTGCTGCAATACTTACGTTTAGCACTCGTGTAAGCTTTGAACTTTGTCCCACAACAGCAACATATAATAATACTTTTATCCCTTATATTCAACTCATTGCGATATGCATTCCACCAGAGCATTCTACACTTATCTGTACAAAATCTCTTTTTACGCTTTCCCTTAGTCTGCATTAAAATATTTCCACAGTATGCACATACGCCTTGATTATTTGTGGAACTGCTTCTTCTATAAAACGACTTGACCGTGTTTACCGATATAGACAATTTATGTGCTATATCATTAAACGATAAACCCTGTTTTCTGAGTTCCATTATTATATTTTTTTCTTGCTCGGTCATAGATAACACCTCCTACACATTGTTTCTTGCACAAAACAATACAACAACATTTCGGTTCAACTTCCAAAATGTTGTTCTGATAATAAAAAAGCCCACAAACAAGGTGTTAATCCTCGTTTGTAGGCATTTTTTATTCTGTTGTTTCAGCGGTTATGCTTTCTTGACAATGCAGTCCTTTTCGTGGAATGCAACACCGTACTTGATAACTTTATCACGCTTGTAAGCGTCCGCATATCGCTTATCTTCGATTTGCTGCAAAGCAATGTCACAGCACGACTCTAATTCTTCATCTGTCTTTGCGTTCTTAAGTTCAAAAATGGCAACCCATCTCTTTCTCGGATATTTCAGCACAATATCTGACCGTCCTTTTCCTGTTTCTCGGTTAGACTTGACAGTGATACCCTTGATTCCTGACAGCAGTCCGGCAAGGAAGGCATGGTAGAAGTTCTCGTTATAGTCGTAGTAACTGATAGTTTCGTTCAAAAATCCACTGATTTCATCAGTCATAGTTTCCGCATCACCATTCCAGATAGCATTGAACAGTTCTGTCCTATCTTCCGCCACAATACTTTTTTTGAACCACTTAACGACAGTTTTCTCAAACAACAGCTTAATTTCTTTGTTCGGCAGTCGGAGCTTAAACGGATACTCAAACAGCCCCATTTCACCACTATCATTTTCATCTCTTTCAGGTAACGAACCGGGCAGAATCGTCAGATAGCCTGTCATATAAAGTATCGACCAGAGGTTCGTTTCATCATCGATCAATTCTCCGTATGTGATATTCGGATTGATGATTTTCTCGATATAGCCACCATTTAGCAAAATTTCAAAGTCGCTCTTTACATCAAAGTCGCTCTCCAAGAAACGCTTGATAACATCATTTTCGCTCGTATTTGCCCAATAATTTATTGCCGGACGCTTCGGATTTTTTTGAAGTTCCTTTATAAAATTCAAAACATCCCAAGGGCAGTATACTTCTGTGTTTCCGAACGTATATCCATCATACCATTCCTTAAACACCGACTTTTGATAGGACAGTTCTGTATCACTCAGTAGCTTATCCATTTCCGCATTGGTAAATCCGAAGCACTCATCGTACTCTGTATCTGTGATGGAGTTGACCGAGAGGTTGTTAAGTCCCGTGAAGATACTTTCCTCTGCGATTCTCAGGCAGCCTGTCAGAACAGCCATTTTGATGTACGGATTGTCTTTCAGTGCCTTTCCGTACATTGAACGCATGATGTCGGTAATCTCTCTGTAGTATCCGTAAGTATCTCCTTTTGCCATCGGCACATCATACTCATCTATCAGAAGAATGACTTGCTTGTTGTAGTGCTGATACAACAATCTTGCAAGAAACCAAAGAGAGTCCATCAAATCAATCGTTTGTGCTTTTTCGGACTTAATACGTTGGAATTTTTCGGCATCATCTTTGTCGATTGCGTTACCTTCCAAAAGATAAATATGGTTTCTGAATAGATCTGCAAGTACAGCTTTCAGTTGACCAACTGCATTTTCAAAGTTAACCGATTCCACAGGCTTGAACGAAACCAAAATAGTCGGATACTGATTCATCCACTCATTGCACAATGCTTTATTCGCAAATACTTTCAAGCCTTCGAATATGCCTTTGCTGTCCTCTCGAATATCGAAGAAGTGCTGGAGCATACTCATGTTCAGCGATTTGCCGAACCTGCGTGGACGAGTGAAAAGCGTCACTTTTGCTCTGCTCTGCCAGACAAGCTGGTCTATCAGATCGGTCTTGTCCACATAATAGAGTCCTGTCTCTCTGATTTCTCTGAAATCGGTATTACCGACCGGCATGAAATATTTCGGCATACAATTCGCTCCCTTCTGTTTGTTTCCTTAATTTTACCATAGAATAAACATTATATCAAGCGAATAGAAAAAGATAATTTCAGCGGACACCCTTTTTAGCGAGTGTCCGCCTTATTTTTACTGCCTATTCAGCAGTTCATTAACTCTCTTCTGTACCACATCGTAGTCATATCCGGCAGAGGTGAGTTTCTGCTTACGTTCGTCTCCGTTACTCCATTTGCCCTGAATGACTTCCTTTGCGATCTCATCCACAGGCTTCAGCTGTGGCTTCGACATCAGCTCATTGACTCTTTTCTGTACAGCATTGTAATTATAACCTGCCGCCGTCAATTTCTGCTTGCGTCCCTCTCCGACAGACCACTTTCCGTCAATGACTTCTTTGGCAAGTTCATCAACCGTTTTCTTCGATGTAGTTTTCTTTGCAGTCTTTTTGTAGCCGTTGTAACCGCCGTTTTTTACAATAGCAGGATAATCGGTGTAGCAGTAGTTCATGTCCACATCGCCGCTAATACCGTTTATTCTGCCCTCAGACGAGAATTGCCAAATGCCGTACTTGTTGGCAGTGTATGTACAGCGATAGTTATACTGTGCTACCCAGAGTTCGTACTTCTTGGCAACACTGTCCGATACATAATTGTTCAGATAGTAGGTTGAACAGTACAGCCCCGCCTTGTAGCCGTTCTTTTCAAGTTCGCCGCAGAATGCCTTGATAATACTGTCGCAGAAGTTTTTGCCTTTGGCAAACTGGCTCTGTTCCTCAAGGTCAAAGTAGATAGGATATTCAAACTTCTTTCCCTTAATAACCTCCACGCAAGCCTTGGCTTCTCTTACGGCATCTTCTGCACTGTCTGCATACGAATACCAGTACGCACCTACATCCAGCCCTGCGGCTTTTGCGTTCTCATAGTTTCTCTCAAAACAGTTGTCCTTCTGACTTACCTCTCTGCCATAGCCGGCACGGATAATGACAAAATCAATACCGCTTGCCTTGACCTTAGCAAAGTCGATATTTCCCTGCCATGTCGATACATCAATTCCTTTGATCATGCTTATCATCCTCCTCAACTCTGTTGTGCAGCTGCTCCAGTATATCCTTCAGTTTCTTCGGAATCGGAAGTCCCAGATGTGCTGCGTTTTCTAAAAGTGATACTCCCTCATTTGACAGATAGAAGAATATCACTGCCGTCCTGAATACACTGCCTGTGCCGATCACCTGAATATCGATGATATTTGCAACACCGACAAGGGTAATTATTAACACTTTGCGGCAAATACCCTTAAAACCCACCTTGCTCGATAGCTGTTTATCACTGACGGCACACATCATTCCTGTAAGATAATCAACCACAACAAAGATGATCAGTGCGATCAGCAAACCGTCACAGCCGCCTAAAAAGTAGCCGAGCCATCCTCCCAATACAGTAAATATCAGCTGTATTGAGTTCCAGAATTCTTTCATAAAACATTACTCCTCCTGTATTGTATATGTTATTTTCATTGTCTTGTCTGCCGTTTTTATAACGGAGGTTTCCAAATTGTTTATCGTCGCCAGATACGGTGTAATGAGAAACAGATTCTGTCTTGTAGCATTCGCATAATAACCTCCAAAGCTGAACAGATACGGTCCGTACCGGAATAATGGTGTACTTGTGTATGTCCAAGGTGCATTGTTAGCTTTTCTAAAAACCTTGTCTTCTGTATTGATAAGAAAGTCACTGCCTACTATCCAATCTCCGATATTGGCAAGCCATATTGAACCGCTGCGATAATAATCATCGTTACTGCTGTAGTTTGATGTGAATCCGAGAGGTATTTCTTTGATATCAGCAGGATTATCTATATTTATTTTGTAGACCTTTGCTTTGTCGTAGGACACCATATACAGATATCCGTTCTGCAGAACACTTTGCACATTTCTCTGCGGATTGGTGTTATAGCTGCCGTGATAACCGACTGCCTGACAAGTCACCCCATTGAGCGTCATCCGTTCTTCTGTGAAAGAAAAATCCGATTTGTTGATTTTAATCTTTAGCATACTTGCATTGCCGCTTTTATTTCCGACGCACCAAAAGCCGTACCAATAGCCGTCTTTTCCATCAAAGAAATCATATGCACCTTCATTTTTGCTCGGATCTGACATAACAAAAGATGTAGGATTCAGCTTTATCTCAAACAAAACATCATAGTTGCTGCCGAGCATAGTGTCGTTCAGACCTACACTTGTAAAGCTTGCCCTTACCTTTTGGATAACGATCTCGTTGCTTGTGTTCAGCCCAATAGTCCAAAGAAAATTGTTCTCAGGATCTATTTCAACAGTATTGATGTATGCACTTCTTGCTGTGCCATCGCTGGAACCGCTCCTTGAACGTATACTCCATATAAAACTGCTCCCGTTATAGGTGTCACCCATATAAGCAAGTCCTGCCCATCGGTGTGTCAGTGCAACACAAGAAATAGTCCCGTTTGCCTGCGAGGTTGTGAAATCCCAAACAAATTTATAACCGTGTTCCAGCTGTTTGCTTTCCGTCAGGTTCATACTTCCACGCATGATATTGGTCGTTGCATTAACATCATTTGAGGCGTAGCCGACACACGGATTTGCAGACGGTGCGAAATACTTATCAGGGTCTTCTTCAATCGTGTCGGAGAAAAGCAAAATTCCGCCTATCGCATTCGGGCATATCGGCAGCATATTGTCTTTCAGGTCGTTAGTGTTGCCCTCAATGGTAAAGAGCATACCGTTGATATTGTGGCTGAAAAAGTCAGCCATAGCATTGGTAACAAGGTTTGTTTCGGTATATTTTTCTTTTTCTCCTGTCCTGACATCTGTCAGTTCTATTTCCGTTATTCCTTTCAAGTTTACTCACCTCAATTCAGATAGTGTACTGTAATACGGTTTACATAGCCGCCCTCACGCAGTGCAAAACGAATCTTATACTGCCTGTCCGCTGCCGCTTCATTCCACGCATCAGTACCGACTGCCTTTACTGATTCACGGTTCATTCCGCTTGTATCCTCCGATAAAGTCATCCACCTACCGTCTGTATATGCTTTCCATGTTATGCCGCCGTCAAAGGAAAAGGCGAAAAGTGTGTTATCATCGGAATCAATCTGTACGCTTTCAATGCCTAAGATCGTGCTGTCATTCATTTCTGTATTTTTTGAATAGACAAGCTGCACAGGAGGAATGGCACTGATTTTCGCACTGATCGGCGGCAGGTCAATATCGGCATCCTGCCAATGATATAGTGTGGGATTAACAAGCCGGGAGATAATAACATCCCTCGGAAAATCATCAAATCCGTACTGTCTGAAAGCTGATGCAGAAAGTCTGGTTATCGGTATTTCCTCAAGATAGGATTCAGTATCAAAGATAAGGGTTTCATCCTCATAGGAAAATTTGCCGAAACCGTTATTCAGATAGGTACTTTCCGATATGGTATTGTAAAAGCAAGCTCTGACCTGTTCGTCAACACAGGGTACAAGGTGCAGCTTTTGTTCCTCTCCCTGCCACAGATCTATGTTGTAAACGGTACCACGGAAATATCGGCTGTCGAGCTTTTCTGCTGTATTTATTGTGCCGATAACCAGTTCGCGTGATGATGTAAACTCTGCATCCTCAAAGGTCATAATGGTAATACCGTCACGCTTAAGTCCCTCAGATGATAATTCAAGTGTTAGCGGAATATCGCTATAATCATCGACTTCCTCCGTAATACTTTGTCCGCCGTAAACACAGGTGATATGTTTACTATCGGTCAAAAATACTCCGAACATATCTGTCTTGTCTGTAGTTCTTGCTCCGAAAAGAGCAGCATTGCTGAAAGTAGTTGTTTTGAAGGATACTGATATTCTCATATCATTTCCGGGCATAAGACCTGTGCGGATACATTGTCCACGGTTAAAGATAATTGAGTCAACAAACGCTTTATTGTGCATCAGCCTATAAAATTTGCCGTCCTTGTCTGAAAGCAGATACTTGCTGTCAAAGGGCGGCATCAGATCTATGAGTTTGTATTCAATATCAAACTGCTTTCCGTTATCGTCTTTGTGTAAAAAGGTTATGTACTGCTGCTGAGTTACTGAAACAGCAAAGTCCCTGTTTGTGCTGCCATTGATACGATTACTTCCGAGATAACCAGCGGCATTAGGTGCTTTGATGATATTCAGCAGCATATCGCCTGTGTCAAAGAAAAACCACTCATAATAGAGCCGCACATCCTCCGAGGTGTTATTATACTGAGCATAGCCCTCCCAGCGTAATTTCAGGAATTTATATGTGCCGTAAATTTCTCCTTCCTCACGATAGAAGCTGTACATTGCGGCATCTCTGCGGCAGACAAGGAGATGCTCGGCATTAGCTCCAAGTCCGATAAAGCTGTTACCGCTGACGAAAATATTTGATATTAGCGACCCATTAAACTTGAACCAGTCCACACCCACAAATTGCATCGTGTCATCATCGTGTCGGCTGTTATTTACAAGGCACTCCATATTTTCTCTGTTGCCCATCATATCTTCAAGAGAGTTATAGTTTGCCACT
>Ga0326512_10000957_pt1 | contig 23817 bp, 32 predicted proteins | sample 1_2617_0518_D_FD_203652 | JGI IMG/M metagenome (GOLD analysis project Ga0326512, IMG submission 203652) | Bovine rumen microbial communities from UC Davis, California, United States - 1_2617_0518 | ecosystem: Host-associated > Mammals > Digestive system > Stomach > Rumen | place: USA...
TGCGGAGGAGCTTTATGCTCCTCTTTTCTTTCGCGAAAAATTCTACGCATCTGGTGAGAGAAAACCCAAAGAAAGGAGGAAACATCAGATGAGTAAATTGAAAGGAGTATTATTCATTCTGTTAGGTATGGCTTGTTATGGTGTAGGCGCCATTGACTTGGCTATTGGAATAGCAAGCATTGGCGAAGGCACTAGCAGAATCGTAACTAAAAAGAATGGTAAATAACTATTAATTCGAGGAGCTTTTATGCTCCTCTTTTCTTTCACTTATATTTTTATGGAGGTTTGTTATGGGTATTCTTAAGGTTTTAGGTACAGTTGTTGAGACAATCGCATTCAGCCCGATTCCGGAGTATGTTGGAATTATCGGTAGTATACTTAAGGTTGCAAGTGTTGTGGATGCCGGCCGGGTCATGCCGTCTACGACAAAGATCGTGTGGGAAGACAATATCCCAAGTGTTGATGAGTACAAGAATACAACGCCGGAAGATGTACTGAAGCATCTGCATCCTGTGTATGGTGATATTTCTTTCAAGAAGGCTGGCGAAAAGTATAAAGAGCTGGACTTCGAAGGAAAGTGTGCTGTTGTTGAAGCATGCGTTTCTTCTATCTGCGGAGCCTTCTATGTATTCAACGGTATTGCCAGATTGGTATATGCCACAAAGTATTTTGGAGAGAGCGTATCCGCTAAGGCAGAACTTGATTTCATGAAAGGCACTGTCGAGGATATTTCTAAAAATGTTAAAGCGGTAGGCAACGGAATCCTGGAAGCAACAAACGGTCGGTTTACAGATGTAAACATGTATCAGAACTACAAGAACTACATGGATATTTCCAGTGCCCTCGACGATATGCTGGATCTGGTCAACAACGGAATTCGCTAAAAAATATGCGGGTATAGTAGAGAGGAGTTAATATACTTCTCTTTGCTTTCACCTATATTTCAAAGGAGGTTCTTATGAGTATCTTAAACAAGATCAAGGAAAACAAAGAATTGCTGCTGATGATATTTGGCACAGCATGCGAAGTTGGCGCTGTAGTCCTGGCTCTGAGAAATGGCTCCAGAGCTAAGAAGAAACTCAACGACATGCCGGAAGATGCATCCGCCATTGATAAGATGGTTGAAATCGCCCCTGATATTCTGCCAGTGGTAGGTCTACTCGTCATCGGCGAAGGCGCTCAGTGGTGGGCAAGAAGCATTAATGTTCGTGATATTGTATCTCTCAGCTCTGCAGCGGTGGTTGCATCTCAGAGAGCAAAGAACAAGGACGAAGCTTTCAAGGAAACAGTGGATAAGGATGTTTACGAGAAGGCCAAAACAAAGGAAGCCAAGAAGAATTATGACTCTGCAGTAAAGCGGAACGGCAACCAGGTGATGTATGCAGAGACCGGTATGAACAGTGCATATTTATTCCACGACTCCATTACCGGGTATGATATTCAGGCAACTCCTGATTGGATCGAGGCACAGTTCGCAAAGTTCCAGAGAGATTTCTGCAATGAGTACAAAATGCCCGATACCGGTCGTGAAGATGACTGGGTTCCGTACTGGTGTCTGGGTGAAGGATATTTCATGGAAACGGACGCTCAGGACTATAACAGTCATCATGGATGGCGTCGGAAAGATATTGTTGATCTTGAGATTCGGTTATCTACAGACCGCGATCCGTTTGATAATCCGGACAGGAAAGCGACGTTTATGGTAGGGTTCAACCATGACCCGGAGATCATGCCGTCGGATAGATGGTAATAACTCGCTATATTTTCCAATCCTCTAGTAGGAAAGGAGGATATAGCATGTTTAGAAAAAACTATGAAGAGGAAACCGAACTCGAGCGAGAAGTACGAGAAGCAAAAGAAGAGGCTAAAAAGGCAGTGAAAGAAGCCGGACTGGCCTGGATAGATGCTATCAGATGTCTCGCTTGGGACGAAGACTCTAATAAGAAAAAGAAATAGGTTATATTTGAACGGAGACCTGGCAGAAATTGCTGGGTCTCTTCGTTTCTCAAGAAAGGAGAACTGTTATGAAGATCGAAATCACAAAAGAGATGCTTGGTATTGGTGGAGCTATTGCAGCTGCTGTTGCAGGTATTGGCGGTATTGTTGCTGCTGTGTCTACTTCCAGGAAGGCCCGTAAGGAAGTGGAAGAGATGCGCGAAGAGATGGAAGATCAGAAGAAGGATATTCAGAAAGAGCTCGAGAGCCAGACAAGGGCTCTGAATAACATGATCCACACGGTCAACGCCTCTGTTGAAGAGCTTTCTCGTAAGACCGAGATCGAGATCTCTGATGATATTCTGCAGAGAGCCATCGACAAAGCTGCTCGTGATGCTGCCGATGAAGCTTGCAGAGAGGCTATCAAGAAAGTCAAAGAGGATATGCACCAGATCATTGAAGAGAAGGTTGCAGATCTCGTTCATGATATTGAGCCGGCTGCAAAATCTGAGATCAGAAAAACCTGGCAGAAGAAGGTTAATCAGATCAATGTATACAACATGAAGCTTGAGATTGAGCGGGAAGTCAAGAAGGAAATCCTCAACAAACTTCAGACTGAAGTATACGACAAGGCAAAGACTGAAGTCGATCTGATCACCTCCTCGTTCGCCAACCAGGTCAATCAGCAGGCAGAATTCATCAAGGCCATGAACGCCAAGATGAATGCCGCTTCGTAATCGCTATATTTTCTAAGCCTCTAATAGATGCTACTAACTGGCATCGGAGAAAGGAGAAAAAATTATGAAGCAGTATGTCGATTGTTTTCAGAAAGGCGAGTGCTTTGCCAAAAGGAAGGTCGGTAAGGCGTGCATGTGTAGGCTTTTGAAGTATCCATATGCAGCGAATCAGAAGTGCCCCTTCCAGAAGAAGGATCCTTCTTATACGAAAGGCGTTAAGTACCCATATAATGGGGCATATATCGAACGTAAGAAGAAGGAAGAAGCGGAAGAAGAGGCGGCGGCGGTTGCTGCATTTGATGCTAGAAAGCGGAAAATAGCATTAAAAGGCATGGATCTTATCGACGAAAACCATGTCGATGAGGCAATTGCTGTTCTGAAAGACAGCAAGTAATATTTTTCCAAAAGGTAGTTAGGAGTAAGAGACTCGGATAATTCTGGGTCTCTTAGCTTTTTGCCCAGAGAAAGGAGAGTTAACATGGGCGATATTTACAGAACTAAAAATGGAACATATGGTCTTCGCATAAGTTCAGGGGTCATGAAGCTTGGATCAAAAGGAAGCTTGAACTCGACGGATCATGGCACAAGACTGCCAGCATGGAAGTTCATGGATTGCGATCAGGCAATCAAGTATGCACGCAAGCCCGGAAAAACTCGTGGAACGAGACAGGGTGATGATCTGTACGGCAGAAACCGTCACTATGGCGTACGGAGCGCTTCAGGAATCAAAGGAGTGAAGATATGAGAGATATTGAAGAGAGAAAAGTAATGCGTGATATTCATGACATATCAGTATCACTTAAAGCCATCAGCAAGGATCTGCAGAAGCTGACACGGATTCTTAGCAAAGATGATACGGAGGATGCAGGCAGCGATATTACAGATCCTCACAGCCAGTATGAAGAGCCTTTGGGCATTTTGCGATGATATTTTTCGCTAAAAATTCTACATGTGTAATAGAGGCAATTACGCCTCAAGTATCCATAAAAATAATTTAGGAGGAAAATGATTATGGAAGAGAACAGAAACAACGAAGAAAACGTTATTGATGTTGAAGCAAAAGAGGTTGAGGAAGCTCCTGAGAAGCCGGAAACTGAAAAGCCGGAAGATCAGAAGAAGAACGAAGACGACAAGAAGGAAGACAAGCCCAAGAAAAAAGGCTGGTTTTCCAAAGCCAAGAAAGGCGTCAAAGAGAATGGACCGAAGGTGCTGAAAGGCGCAGTGAAGACAACAGGCAAGGTTATCCTTGGAGCGGTAACTATTGTGACCGGAGTCTTTTTCTGCGGGCTTATCAGCGGACTCGGTGCGAGATCTGACGAGAAGAAGGCTGAGGAGGACACCAATGAAAGGGACAAAGCGTCTTCTGAGGAAGCTGAGACGACTGATGCGGAGAAGGCACAGGAAGCTGAGACGACTGATGCGGAGAATGAGACGGAAGATTCGGGATCTGTGAACGAAGACTTCTGAAAACTGGATATTTGAAAGTAAGGAGAGACCTGGACGAAAAGTCTGGGTCTCTTATTTTTTCTCGGGAGGAAATTATGGAGGTTGTTTTAAATCTTATAAGTGTTGTGTCTTTTATAGGCATGCTTATTTTTGCATCCATGTTGGATTCACCGAACATGCAGACACCGCTCATTGGGTCGCTGGTTTGTGGATGCATATTTTTTCTGTCGGCAGCCCTTAACGGCTATGTAGGCGATTTTGAGGAGTGATATTTATGAGCGAAAGAGACGGCAAGAAGCCGGTATTGGAGAGGATTAAGAATTCCATATTTCGCGGGGACGACTTTGACACCTTTGTGGTTTCAACATTTGAGGATAAGGTCATGCCCGCCATTGGGGATGCTCTCGAAGATTTAGCATGCTGTACAATCAGAGCTATATTTAACGACGATGATTACTATGACGACCGCAAGCGCAGAGATAGAAAGCGGAATAAAAGCGGCCGAAAGGATTATACGCAATACAGCGAAAAGAAAAAGCGTAGAAGAGACCGGGATGATGACGATGATGATGACAGTTCAAAGTCTCTTCCGTCAGATCTTGGTCCAAGAGCCACTGATGAAGTGTTATTTGAGGATCGAGATGAGGCGTATGACGCCATTGGATATTTGTGCAAGAAATGCAAGAAAAATGGGGCAGTTACTGTTGCCGATTTCTATTCGCACATGAATGTAGCATCGACAAATTTCACCAATAGTGATTGGGGATGGACCGATGTAAAAGCGCTTGGAAAGAGCGAGGTATCGAGAGCAAAAGGCACTCAGAAATACTATATTTCTTTCCCTGAAGTGGAAGCTATCACCATGGACGATTATTATGACGAGGAGTGATATTTATGAAGATTAAGGTGTTTGACGAAGTTAAATCGATGGGTAACGGCTTAAAGACCACGATTATCGATTATGCACCAGTTATCCTTACCGCTGTAGGGTGTATATCCTTGATTGGTGGAACGGTAGCGGCCTGCATCCGGACAAGCAATCTGGATGATCTAAAAAAGAGACGTGATGATATTCTCGATGTGTTCGACAAAGACCACGATGACGAGAAGCTGGATGACAGGGCCTATAACAGGGCAGTCCGCAATGCGTATATTTCCTGGGGATGGGACATTGTTAAGAACTATGCACCGACGATCGCTCTTGATATTTTCGGAGTGGCATGCATTGTCAAAGGTCAGACCATGTGGGTTGCCAGATGTGCATCACTTGGAGCTCTCCTGACAGAGGAGATCCAGAAGAACGACTTCCTGGAGCAGAGAATCCGTGATATTTACGGCGAAGAGGCGCTTGATCAGCTTAAAAGCGGAGAGGCTGTTGTCGTAAAGAAAGGAGACGGAACAACCGTAAGAGTTGAAGAAGAACCGGAGGCTGATATTTTAGGCAGGGACTTCAGCTTTATCTGGCATGAAGGTATGGGTGATTTTTGTCCGGACGACAACGGCATGAATTACAAGATCGCAAAGTCTATCGAGAACACTATAAACCAGGCGTGTAGAAAATATGGCGGATATGCAGCCATAAATATGTTCTATGAAATGTTCGGTGCATACAACATGACACGAACAGAATATGACAAAGTAATGCTCGGATGGCCGAACGCAGGACTTATGGACCATACATGCCGGATTGTTATTGAGGAGCTACCATTTAAGATGCATGGATCAGTCGGACATGCTCCTGATCTTAAAATCAGCTTCGCTTATAAGCACCAACCGATTGTCTGCTCTAAGATGATGATCGATGCAGGTTACAGGGCCGCATAAGTTATATTTGGAGGTTCTTATGGGTATTAAGGAAAAATTGACGAGGATCGATTGGTCAACCGTCTGCACAGCTGTTAGCTGTGTGGGCGTCGTTGGCACAGGTATATTTTCAGGCATCGGCGGAGTCAAGATGTCCGAGGAATGGGACTCCGAAAAAAGCCTGGGGGAGAAAGCTAAGATTATATTTAAGCACGAGTGGCCTGCTATGATCTGTGGCGTTGTAACTATTGGATGTACAATCATGGGTCGGCATCTCGACAAGAAAGAGATAGCCAAAATGGCAGCGGAATTATCGGCTGCAACGGCCTTCAGCGCCTCACAGATGAATTCTTATCGCGCAGAGGTACGAGAAGAGGTTGGAGCCGAAAAAGAGGCTGAAATGTACAATAAGAGCCTTGAGCGGGTACGTAAAGGCGAGAACGGCAGACCTGATGAGTTTATTCATAGATTCAGAGATCCGTATAACAAGATCTGGTTTGACGCAACTATGAGTGATATTTGGCGTGGCATGGATTATCTCAATCAGAGATGCTGGAATCCTATGTGTGACGACTTCGGCTTTATGACGCTTGACCTGTTCTATGTAGGAATGGGTAAGTCTGATCTGGTTACTAAAAAGATGATGATGTCAGGTTGGACTCCTTATATTCTCGAAGAGGAGTATGGCGGGTATGGCATTAACTTCCGGCTCGATCCTAAGAAGGATAGGTTCGGGCAGACATATTATATAATCCTCTTCGACAAAGAGCCTTGCGAGGATATTGAACGCAGAGAGCAGGAACTGGATATTTACAACGGAACTTATGAGAGGTAAGAGATGAGTAAAGGTAAAATGATTGGTATATTTGCCCTCGGCTTTGCTATTGGCGGAGTTGTTGGAGCAGTTTGTGGATATTTTTATGGAGAAGACAAATTCAAGAAAGAGAAGGATGAGGAAGTAGAAGCGGAAAGAAAACGCTTCGAGAAAATCCTTGATGCTTTTGAGGATGATTCTCCGGCCAAGAAAAAGAAAGCGGAGAAGAAGGCTCCGGAAAAGAAAGAGGACGATGTAGTGACCGTTGGCGGTGGAGTTCCTGAAGGGAAGACTGTTGATACTCACGCTACGGATTATACCAAGATGCACGGCAGGGTGAAGGATATTCAGGAAAGGGTCGAGAACGAGGCTGCTCCAAGTGAAGATGATGACGAAGAGGCTCAGATATTTGAGGTCTCAGGTACCAGATACGGAGAAAACCCATATTTCGATACCGTTGAGATGTATTTTTACACAGAATCTGAAGACATGAAAGTCTCATCATGGGGAAGCATCCTTGATCGATATTCTGACACGCCGGATGACAAGTTCATCGAAACCGAGGATCTGCTGATACATGATGTCCTTCCGTATCTTATGGATCATGGGTTCCTCAAGAAGCCCTACGATGTAACTTATATTCGAGACAATAATCTCAGCATCGATGTGAAAATTACAAAGGTTCACAGGAAGCTGGTAGAGTCCGAGAACTATTAATATAACAGCAATATAAATGGATATAGCTGGAATATAACAGCATTTATATTTAGAAAGTGGTGCTAAAATGCCCGAAAATGGAACTAAGAACAAGAAAACCGAATACGAGTACAGATGCATTGACGGGAATTGGACGAGGCATCCTGAAGCATTCTGCAACTTCCATAAGGGCGTGTTAACAAGAAGAATGATGAAGGTGCATAGATGTAGCGAAAAGAATTGCCCACGTCTGATCACAAAAACACAATTTGAGTAACTTATATTTTAGAAAGGAGACCACATGAGATATGGAGAATTCGACTGGTTTGGATATTTTGAGTGGCTAGTCAACAACGTAGATATCGGAGAGCATGAGGACATGTTGCCCGTGCTCTCTTATTTATTTAAGAAGGACTATATTTGGTACAAGGATCTTGACGGCACACAGGCAATGAATGGTGTTGCCCTGAGAAAGAAATACGCTAATGAATTCTGCCCTGAGAACGACGGAGATTTTAAATCAAAACCCTGCAGCGTGCTTGAGATCCTTGTAGCACTTGCTCTTGCCGTAGAGGATGATATTTGCGGCGAACCTGGAGAGGAAGACCCTGGTCGTTGGTTCTGGGAGTGGCTTGAGAATCTTGGAATCGATGAGAGATGTACTGGGAAGGGATATTCTAAAGACTATCTTGATCAGTGTATCGACGACTGGCTCGAAGGAGATATTACCAAAAACGGTAAGCGCAGCCCATTTCCGGTTAAACGGAAAGGAGTGGACATAAGGAAGAAGACATTGTGGATGCAATGTATGGCTTATGTTAACGAGAATATGTGATTGATATTTTGAAAGGAGAACCAATGACTGATACGGAAAGAGAAAGAATAAATGCTATTTGCGAAGTCGCAGGCGTAACTGAGATTGATGATTTATCCGATGGATTTCACACATTCAGACAGCTTTACTATCAGCGTATGGTGTTGTTTGCAACAATCGTAAAGCAGAACAAGGATAAGGCATGGAAGTCGCTCAGGCACGAAGACGGGGAACTTTGCTTTGGTGGTGGATGGTTTATCGTTGGCATTGATACGCCGGAAGGAAGTTACACGTACCACTATGAGGACAACTATTATTTCCTGTTTGACTGCGAAGAACTTGAGCGTAGCAAGCATTGGGACGGACACACTGAAAAGGATGTAACAAGGCTGCTATCATTGCCAAAGGCACAACTTTCTCAGGAAGGCGCAACTTCCGACCAGATAAGCAGACAGGCGGCAAGACACGCGCTTTGCAAAGCCGTTCATAATGGAGAGGACGTTCCATGCGAAAATCAGACTGCTAGTTGCTTATGGACGGGAACAAGAGTATGTGATTTTGTGCGTGAAATTGATGCACTGCCGCCCGTACAGCCGGAACAGCGGTGGGTTCCATGCAGTAAGAGACAACCGGAGCCTAAAAAGTATGTGATTGAGAAGGAAGGGTACAGTAGCATTATTGTAAATCTTACGGAGCGAGAGGCTAGGGCTATCGAAAACTTTTTGGACTGGGCTTGTTTAGATGATGATTTCTATATCACGTCAGTTGAAGAATTTGACGCAGACGAATGGGGAAAAGAATGAGCGTTTGTTTGAAAGGAGAACTGGAATGATTGAAGTAAGTAATGTTGATGTGTCTGGCTGGGAAGCAGCTATTCGAGGGATGAGAAACCCTATGAACAGCTGGGACCGGTCTGATAGCACGTTTTGGAACAAAACAAAAGGGTCTACAGTTATGGTTTTGGGAGAAAATGATCTTAAGCTTATGAAAGGTCTTACAGTAGCCGGTCCTGAGCATCGTAAATTCCTCAGAATGATTCATGTCACCATGGATATTTGTGCACCGCTTTACTGGTGGAAAGAATACGACACCTATAAGGTTGGGACAACGGCAAACTCCTGCAGTACCATGCATACGATACACAGAAAAGAGTTTGCAGCCGCTGATTTTTCATGTGAAAAAATGCATGACGACACTTTAACGATCTTATGGATGACGATCAAAGTACTTAACAACCTTAGAAATCGGTACATTGAAACTAAAGATAAGGATGTTTGGTATCAGATGATCCAGCTCCTGCCCTCTTCGTACAACCAGCGCCGGACTGTCGACTTTTCTTACGAAACGGCGATTAACATGATCCACCAGCGTAAGAATCACAAGCTGGATGAGTGGAGAAAATTCGTTGATATTCTTAAAGATCTGCCGTATATGAAAGAGCTTTTGGAGGTGTATTCCGAGGAGGGTGTATGAGTAAAGGTTTGTTTGAACCCCAAGAATTTATTGAAAAATTACTCCCTGATGAGGTATGCCCTGATGATCTGATAAGCAGGCGAGCAATCTTGTTTGATATTTTAAAAGTCATGCCATACGACATAGACCAGGACCTTAAAAAGGGGGAATTTATAGGTCTGATGATGGCGGCAAAGAAGGTTATAAATTCGAAGAGGAAGTGTGGGGAATCGATATTCTGTAAAAACTGTAAGCACTGGGATAGAAGAGATGATTTTGCTCCCGGATTGGGTGTTTGCAGCATTCATCAAAGAGTTCGTAGCGAAACGTATTTCTGTGCAGATGCGGAACGAAAGGATTGATATTTTATGATCGCTTTGATCGACTGGGCTGCTTGGATTATGCGAATCCTTGCGGCCATAGGTATGTGCACACTCATTGTGTCCATTATATTTGTGATTATGGTTCAGGCTCATATGGATGATTGGCCTGAATATGATGAAGAGGAGGACGAATGGCCGTAAACGCCATTAGATTAGAAAGGAGAACTAATATGTCCACAACAATGTTTAATCATGCAGAAATCAAGAACGAAATCAAAGATATTCTGATGCAGAACCGGAAGCTCCCGTTGACATCTACAAAATTGGTTGGGATGCTGTCCGAGAGAGATCCGAAGCCTGGCAGAAACTTGGTCAAATTGTTGGCAGGAGAGATTGTTAAGGAAAATCCGAGAGAATTCCGGTCCGGAAGAGCGTTTGGTTATATTTATGATCCGATGACTGCCCCGGCTGTAAATACTCAGAATAATCCGATGCCGACACAGAGAAACCCGAGAAGAAATGCGGAAGGTTACTATGACCCGACAGCGTATCAGGCAATCTTGGATGTGGAAGGATTCGCTGAAATCGGAGATGTCTGGGCGGTAGCTGCGAAACACGATTCGACCACACAGGAATGCTTCTTGATATTAGCGTCAAGACCGGATGCATCTACTGGAGTACGCCTGTTTGAACGGGAAAAGAACAGCAAGTGGATTCCTGGAACAGAACCCGTTATCCCGGTTACAGTAGACTTGGGATCATATGGATATTTTGTTGGTGACGCAGTAAAGATTACGACGAAGCCTAATAAGTATCTGTTAAGGAAATACGATGAACTGTCATATGCTGAGCTGGCCAGGGTTAAGGCCGCATTGTCGGTTTATCTTGATGTTCCGAAGGTTCTTGAAGTACCAGTAGTTAAGGAAGTTGAAAAGGTCATTGAGAAGCCTGTGGAAGTTGTTAAAGAGGTCGAAAAAATCGTGGAAGTTCCGATTGAAGCGGCCAAAGAAGATGCTGACTACATTCGCATGAAGGCTGAATACGACATCTATAAGGATTTCTATGAGAGAGTAATGGGAAAGAGGTGATATTTATGACAGCTAACGAGTACCAGGTATTGGCAGCGAGAACTATTAGCAAGAGTCTCACATCGTGGGGCGCTACACAGCATGCATTGTTCGGTATGGCGTCAGAGGTTGGAGAGCTCCATGGGATATTTCAGAAAAAGCTCCAGCACGGGTATATTTTGGGGTTGGATAGTGTAGACCCCGACGCCGAGCATGTAAAGAAAGAGGTTGGTGATATTCTCTGGTTTGTTTCAGAGTTCTGCACTGCTAACGACTGGGATCTTGAGGATATTATGCAGATGAACATCGACAAGTTGAAGGCTCGGTACCCGGATGGGTTCTCTGTTGAAAAGAGCCTTCACAGAAAAGAGGGTGATATTTGATGGTGTATGATGGCAATGTTTATTGCGCATACGAATGCGATCCGGATAAGAATGAAAAATGTGATAAAACCGGTTGCATCTTTAATTCTTCTGCTTTATATCCCTGCTGTCATCTCACCCTCAATAAAAAGTACGAATGGGACAGGAAGAAGGAACGGAAAGTGAAGAACAGATCGAAAGAGATTATTGAAAATCCGGAGGAGAACTAAAATGAGTAAGAAACATTATCTTGGCGTGGACGATATTCGTCCGATATATGGCGAAGGTTATTCATCATTTTGGAGCGACTGTGTTAACAATCTTGAAGGAATCCGAGTGAGAATTGGAAACCAGGAAGAATATTTTCCTTGTGATGAATATAAGGTGTTATATCCTGACGTATGCTGTAAGCAGGCTCATGACGAGACTTGGGAGTTTGTGAAGAACTGCATGGGCATGAGCGAATTAATGCGGATGTCGTGCTTTGGCTGCTACAGTGTAAAAGCAGTCCTCGATAAATATACTTACGAAGAAGCAAAGGATCTGTATGACGCTTGGGTAAAGAGGAACACGGTCAAGGAAATGACGGTTGAAGAGATCTCAGAAGCGCTTGGATACAATGTAAAGATTGTAGGAAAAAAGGAGTGAGCATAATGGGGCCTAAAAAGTTCGTGTTTGAATGCGATCCGGACAAGAATGTAGAGTGTAATAAATATTGCTGTGAGTTTAACAGTGCCTCTGGTTACCCTTGTTGCTCTATTACATTTAAAGAAGAGTACAAATGGGATGGTAAGACAGAACGAGAAGTTAAGGATCGAACCGAAGAAGTCGATGCAGATAAACTCGTTGAAGCTTGGAAAAAAGAAGCTGAAGACATGAAGCTTGCTAGGGCAATTCTGCTTGGCGATGGATGCCAGTCAGATGAGGGAAACAAGAAACCGCATGGATCTTGGATGTTTCTTGATACTTCAGATGTTTTTAATCGCGGGGCATATTGCTCTAGTTGTCATGTCAAGATTTCTCACTTAGTGATTGTACCTTCTGGGGGATGGATGAATTTTAAGTATTGCCCATATTGTGGCGAGTACAAAGGGGAAGAACCTGTTATTGAAATTTTGAGAGGTAAGCATAATGCAGCCAAATGAAATGAAAGAGGTCCGGTTCGATCTGTACTGCCCGGATTGTGAGTGGAGAACGACCTATGATGATGAGGAACCGTGTGATACATGCCTGCATCATCCGACAAATTTGCACAGTCAGAAGCCTTTGAAGTTCAGAAAGAAAGAGGAGAACAAGGCATGATCAGAGATTTTATTCATGTAGATGATGGTTTTTCTGTTGATGACACAGTGAGGAAAGTCATTGTTAAGCAGGACGATTGTCCCACTTACGTCCCAAAAAATCCCACTTCTGTCCCAAAAAATCCCAAAAAATCCCATTTTTTATGCTGGTGTCCCAGCTGTGGAGCGGCATTTTTTGAGAATTCTGCCCGTTGGGGAGCCGAAGTTTGCGGTCATTGTGGGCAAAAATTGGACTGGACTGACGTAATTCAGTGATTTTTTGAAAAATAAAGTGGGATTTTTAGGGGTAAAAATGGGATTTCGTGGGACAGACATGTCTCAAAAATGGGCAAAAATGGGCCAAAAAGGCCCTAAAATGCCTGTTTTTCAGCTATTTTTTGCTAAAAATCCCAAAATCCCAAAAATCCCACTACTTTTAAAAGTTATTAAAAGTTAATATTTATATATATAGAAATATGAAAAAAATAGTGGGATTTTGGGACAAACCATTTTTGCGGTGAAAATTCGTGCAAAATTCCAGTCCTGTAGTAGAAGGGAGGTAATGTAATGAAGTGAACATTTATGACTTTACCTTGAAATACGATTATGATTTTTTGATTCCAAAGGCAAGCGTGACAAAATCTGGGATTGATATTTTTCTCGACTTCAAAGTTCGCAATTCAAAGTATCTGATGATTCGTGGTGGAAAGCCTTATGCCATGTACGACTTCGATACCGAATTATGGACAACGGACAAAGACAGAATGATTGATATTCTCGATTCGATTGTTCTTGACCTTGCAGATCAGTATAGAGACGCAATGAGCAAAGCCCCACCTGACAATAGGACATTTCAGGCAGTTCACCCGCTTATATTTTCAGACGCATCCACGAAGAGGATCGACGCCTGGAAGAAGTATACTGAGAAGCAGATGTGGGACAATTGGCACCAGCTTGATCAGACAGTGATATTTCAGAATACGGAGGTACATAGAGATGACTATGCTTCTTTCAGGTTAGATTACTCTTTAGAAGATGGATCCATTGAGAATTACAAGAACCTGTTTGAGCCATTATTTGCTCCTGACGAATTGAGAAAGCTCGAATGGGGAGCCGGTGCAATTATATCTGGAGCATCAAAGCGCATTCAGAAGATGTTTGTTCTCTTTGGAGAAGGTGGAACTGGCAAATCTACATGGATGAATCTCTTGAAGGACGATATATTCTCAAACAAGTCTGATAAGAAGGGATACACTTCCGTCGTCAGTGTAAAGGCATTATGCAATGGATTCACGTTTGCTCTTGAACCGTTAAAGAACGGACCATTGATATCTGTAGATGATGATGCAAAACTCAATAAGATTGAGGATAATACTGAACTTAATAGTGTTGTCTCTCATGCAACGAAATCACTTAATGCAAAGTATGAGTCTCTTTATGAGACTAGATTCAACACAATGATATTCTGTGGCACTAACACTCCTGTACAGATTTCGGATGGAAAGTCTGGTCTATTGAGACGAATCATAGATGTGCAGCCTACAGGATTCAAACATGATTACAAGTCTTATATGAAATATCTCAGAGGCATGAAGTTCGAGAAGGGTGCGATTGCCAAGCACTGTCTTGATGTTTTCAATGAACTTGGCGAAGACTATTATGAGTCATATGTTCCGATTCGAATGATGTCGGCAACCAACTATTTCTATGACTTCCTCGATTACAACTATGACTACTTCAAGGACAATGAGTTTGTACTCCTGTCTGAGGTATGGAAACGCTATCAGGATTATGTCACAAAGTCAGCTTTGAAGTTTAGTCTTAATCGATTGATGGTTAAGAATCAGCTTCAGGACTACTTTGATATTTACAAGAAGGAAGCTCGCATTGATGGTGGAAAACATGTGCGAGATTATTACTCAGGATTCAAGTATTGGAAATTTGATTATGTAGAAGAGGATGTAGAGGAAAAGAAAGGAGAAGAATCTGATGAGGGGACCGTAGAAGAGGAGTTTGAAAGCTGGTTAAAATTTGATAAACGGGAATCCTTATTCGATAAACAGTATGCGGATTGTCTTGCTCAATTGGCGAGTAGCAATGATATTCCTATGTATAAGTGGGAAACAGTGACTACGACCCTGGCTGATATAGATACGAGTAAAGTCCACTATGTAAGGATTCCTCTGTATCATATTGTAATAGACTTCGACCTTAAAGATGAAACAGGCCAGAAGTCTTTTTTGTTGAATTGGAAAGCGGCAAGTCAGTTTCCACCAACCTATGCAGAGCTGAGTAAAGGTGGAGAAGGAATACATCTCCACTATTTATATTCAGGAGATGTAGACAGGTTGGCAAGGCTTGTAGATAAGGACATTGAGATTAAGGTGTTCAAGGGAGGCGCAAGTCTGAGGAGAAGACTTAGCAAGTGCAATGATATTCCAATCGCCACTATTTCAAGCGGCCTCCCCTTAAGGGAGGTGAAGAAGACGATAAGCGATTTTACGATCAAATCTGAGCGAATGCTTAGAAAGATGATCATTAGAAATCTTAAGAAGGAATATCATGATTCAACGGCATCGTCGGTCAAGTATATTTACAAATTACTTGAAGATGCATATGAAAGCGGTCTCAGCTATGATGTCAGTGATTTGGAGAAAAAGGTAATATCTTTTGCTGGAAACAGTACGAATCAGTCTCAGATATGTCTTAAGCTGTGCACTCAGATGCATTTTAAGAGCGATGAGCCCAGCGCTAATCATGAGCCAGGCGAAGATGTAGACGACAGATTGATATTCTTCGATGTGGAAGTCTTTCCGAATCTGTTCGTCATTTGCTGGAAGTTTGAAGGCGGCGACAATGTATATTCTATGATCAACCCTTCAGCTCGAGAAGTTGAGGATTTGTTCAAGTATAAACTCGTCGGCTTTAACAATCGTGGATATGACAATTATATTCTGTATGCAGCTTCTATGGGCTATACAGTACACGAACTGTATGAGCTTTCGCAGGACATCATAAACGAGCATAAGAAACCGTTTAATGAAGCTAAGAATCTGTCATATACAGATGTTTATGATTTCGCTTCTGCAGGCAATAAGAAGAGTCTTAAGAAATTTGAGATCGAACTCGGAATTCATCATCAGGAGATTGGCATTCCATGGGATAAACCGGTATCTGAGGATTTGTGGTCTCTTGTTGTTGAGTATTGCGGCAATGATGTTAAAGCCACCGAAGCTGTATTTCACCATCTTAAAGGAGATTGGACAGCAAGACAGATTCTGGCTGAGCTTTCTGGTCTTACCGTTAACGATTCGACAAATGCTCATTCTACAGCTATTATATTTGGCTCTGATCCCAATCCCCAGAGTCAATTTATCTATACAGATTTAAGTACAATCTTTCCTGGATACACATATACATTTGATAAGGATAAAAATCGATATGTCAGCATGTATAGAGGCGAGGATCCAGGAGAAGGCGGATATGTATATGCAGAACCAGGCATGGCTACAAATGTATGTGTGTTGGATATTGCGTCTATGCATCCGTCAAGTATTAGAGCGCTTAACTTATTTGGAGATGAATACACTCAGAGATTCGTTGATATTTTAGACGCTCGAGTTCTTATCAAACATTCGGAATGGGATAAAGCTAGAAAGATATTGGATGGCAAATTGGCTCCATATCTTGATGATGAAACCCAAGCCGATAACCTTAGCAACGCATTGAAAACGGTCATAAATTCTGTTTACGGTCTTACTTCTGCCAAGTTCCCCAACAAATTTAAAGACACCAGAAATGTCGATAACATCGTTGCCAAACGTGGTGCATTGTTCATGATCAATCTGAAACATGAGGTTCAGGAACGAGGCTTCCAGGTACTTCATATTAAGACCGATTCCATAAAGATTCCGAATGCTACTCCGGAGATCATTCAGTTCGTTATGGATTACGGTAATAAATATGGATATATCTTTGAGCATGAGAGTACTTACGAAAAAATTTGTTTAATTAATAATGCTGTCTACATCGCTCAATATGCGTCCCCAGAGAAATGTGAACATATGTATGGATATGTTCCCGCCAAGAATGCTAAAGCTTTCAAGAAAGGAAAGTTTTGGGATGCTACTGGTGCTCAGTTTGCTCAGCCTTATGTATTTAAAACCCTGTTCTCTCATGAAGAGATTGAGTGGACGGATTTGGCAGAGACAAAGTCGACGACAACCGCTTTATATTTAGACATGAATGAAGGTTATCCCAATGTCGAATATGAAGAGAAACAGCTTGATAAAATCAAGAAAAAATGGCAGAAGAGTCAAGCGGAATCGACCGTTTATAACAATGACACATTTGAAACAACCACGGATCCAGAAGTAGCTGATATTCGTGATGAATTGATGGCGAAGATAGCTTTAGGTCACAACTATTCGTTTGTTGGACGAGTTGGGAGTTTCATCCCAGTTAAGAAAGGTGGCGGACTTCTTCTCAGAAAGAACGGAAACAGCTTTGCTTATGCTACTGGAGCTTCCGGTCATAGGTGGCTTGAAACCGAGTCGATACCTATTGATATTTCAAATGTGGATACCACTTACCATGAGGCTTTGGTAGATGCAGCTATTGAGGCCATGGCTAAGTTTGGTGATGTGGAGTGGTTCTTGAGTGATGATATTTCTCCGGAGCCACTCCCGGATTTTATGTGTCCTGATTTTATGAACATTCCGGAAGGAATGGAAGCGGATGAAATTCCGTTTGCAGTTTAAGGAGGTTTTTTATGAAGAGGAAGATTCTCGGTGTTGTGCTTGTTGTTGGCGGCATTGCTTTTATCGTCAATGCTGTAAAGCTTCTGTTCGATTGATATTTTTGTTTAAGGAGGTTTCGCTATGAGTAAGTGGATTGAGAGACAGACGTTCAAGGGGTTAAAGCCTACAGATTTATATTTCAAGAACTTCAGAGGGGAGAATCGGTTTAATCCGAAGGACAAGAGGCCGACATTTGCTATCAAGCTGGATCCCGTTCTTGCTGAAACACTTGAGAAGGCCGGCTGGTATGTACGCTGGACTAAAGTTCGTGAAGATGCTCCTGAAGATGTTGAGCCCATTCCGTATCTGAAGGTTACGGCAAACATGGAAGGCAAGCGTCCTCCTCAGGTAAACATGATCATCGGCAAGAAGGTCACGTCTCTTGATAAGGATACGATTGCTACTCTTGATGGTGCGGCCATTGAGAGAATGACCGTAAAGATCAGACCGTATCTGTGGGACGAGAGTGGTAAGTATGGAGCAGCAGCCATGCTCGATGGAATGAATGTTTATATTGAGCCGGACGACCTTGAAGATGAGCTTCGTCAGTACATGGAAGACGAAGATGAGGACGACGATGAGTCCGCTCCTTTCTGAATATAAATTTAATATAACAGTAATATAACAGCATTTATATTTGATATGGAGACTTATGGAACCGCTATATGAGCATCAAATAGAAGCCCTCAAGAAGATGCATAACGGATGCATTTTATGTGGTGGTGTTGGAAGTGGTAAAAGCAGAACTGCCGTTACCTACTATCATTTGTCATGTGGCGGAACTATTGAGATCAATGGGGTTGGTTCATACAGTCGTATAACTAACCCCAAATCTCTTTATATTATTACCACTGCCAAGAAACGAGATAGTAAGGAATGGGAAGATGAATGTCATTTGCTTAAAGTGAAAGACTTTACTGTCGATTCATGGAACAACATCAAGAAGTATACAAAGGTTCGTGATGCATTCTTTATATTTGACGAACAAAGAGTCGTGGGCGCTGGCGCATGGGTTAAGGCGTTTCTACAGATAGCAAAAAGAAACAAATGGATTTTACTATCTGCAACACCAGGCGACAATTGGTCGGACTACATTCCTGTATTTGTAGCAAATGGTTTCTATAAGAACAGAACCGAATTCCTGGTTATGCATGCTGTATGGAGTCGCTTCTCAAAGTACCCTAAGATTGAGCGATACGTCGATACTGATATTTTAGAGATGCTTAGAGACGAAGTCCTGGTTGCAATGCCTTATGAGCATAAAACCATTCATCATCATATAGATGTTAAGTGTGGGTATGACAGACCCAAATATGTACAGGTTTGGAGAGATCGATGGGATCCGTATAAAGACGAGCCTATTGCTGAGCCCTCCGCCTTATTCTATTGCATGCGGAAAGTCGTTAACGATGATCCTTCAAGGATTACAGAAACTTCTAGAATCATGGATGAGCATCAACGAACTATTATATTCTACAATTTCAACTATGAACTTGATAAGCTTAGGGCGCTTTGTGAAAAGCGAAGTCTTCCTTATGGAGAATGGAATGGTCAGGTTCATAGTGAGATTCCTAAAACTGACAGCTGGGCTTACCTGGTTCAGTATGCAGCAGGTTCTGAAGGATGGAATTGTATAGACACAGACACGATCATCTTCTTTAGTCAGAACTACTCGTACAAAGTAATGATTCAGGCTGCCGGACGAATCGACAGATTGAATACGCCTTTTGAGCATTTATATTTCTACCACCTTAAAAGCTATGCGCCAATAGACATAGCGATTATGAAGGCGTTAAAAGAAAAGAAGACATTTAACGAAAACGCCTTTTTAAGAAAGCACAATTTTTAAAAAATTCGCGCGTTTTTCTGGGCTATTTATGGAGAGAGGGGTAAGATACCGAATTTTAGGTTCTTATTCTTCTCTTTTTCTTTCTTAAAAGGAGGTTTTATGAAAGAATCGAAGTTCCAGCATGACTTGATTAAAGAACTGAAAAGTCGATTCCCTGGATGCATAGTTCTGAAAAACGATTCCTCTTATATTCAAGGAATACCTGATCTGTTGATCCTTTATAAAGACAAATGGGCAGCCCTTGAAGTAAAGCAGAGTGAGACCGCAAAGAGACGGCCTAACCAAGACTATTACGTAGAAATGATGGACGCGATGAGTTTCGCGTCTTTTATATTTCCAGAGAATAAGGAGGAAGTACTCGATGCTTTGGAACAATCATTACAAGGACGTGCCAGAAGGGGCTCACGCAATGTTGGGTGCTAGTCAGCATGCATGGTTGAACTATGACGAGGAGAAACTATTTATTTACTATAAACGTAAGTATGCTCAAGCGATTGGTACATGGACACATGACTATGCTAGAAGATACATACGTTGGGGACAGAAAGCAAGATCTGGAGATAAGACCGGGCTTTTTGTTCATCTGTTAGACAATCACATTCCGGCTAATGCAATAAATATTAATGCCCTGTTCGACACATGGAAGCTGTATGTCAATGATGCAATACAGAATCGCATGCGCCCTGAACAGGTTTTATATTTTAGCCGCAATTCGTTTGGTACCGCAGATGCCATCTCTTTCAGAAGAAATAAGTTAAAGATCTTTGATCTGAAGACTGGCGAAGGTAAAGCGTCTATGGCTCAGCTTTATATTTATGCGGCACTCTTCTGTCTTGAGTACGAATACTCACCAGGAGAGATCGAAATGGAAACTCGAATCTATCAGTCAGGAGACTATGTGATCGAGCATCCGGAAGCCAGTGATATTTTACCAATCATGGATCAGATCGAAACTTTTGACGACTTATTGGAACGCTATAAGGAGGAGGGCAGATATGAAGCGTAAGGTTCCTGGACGGTATTTGAAGCATTATGGAATGCCAAGACGAAGCGGTAGATATCCTTGGGGTTCTGGTAAGCAGCCTCAGAGAAATAAGAATATCTACAATGTCTACAGGCAGCTTCGTGATGAAGGCTTTACCGATAAGGAAATAGCCGAACAGTGGGACATGTCTCAGAGCAAGCTCAAGAAGCTCAAAGCGGCAGGCTTGATGGAGCAGAAAGAGCTTAATATGGAGAGAGCGTTGGCTCTAAAAGCAAAAGGCTATGGTCCTACCGAAATCGGTCGTCGAATGGGGATTAGAGAATCCACAATTCGTGGCTGGTTTAAAGAAGACAAGATGCAGAAGATTGCAGAAGCTAAGGTTACTGCTGAGACCATTAAAGAGTTCGTTGATAAGAACAAGTATGTTGATATTGGTAAGGGCACTGAAATCGCTTTAGAGGTAACAAGAGCTCGAATGGATGTTGCTGTTGAATATCTTAAGTCTAAAGGATATGAGGAGCATACCATTTACATGGATCAGATGGGTACCAACTACCAGACAACGTATAAATGTCTTGTCCCTCCAGGCGTAACGTATGCTGAGCTTAAAGAGCATCGTCATGATATTGTGCCAGTTACCAGTACAATTATAAATCCGGATGGACTCAAGCTTGCTAAATCAGAGCCTCCTACAAATATCGACGTTAAGAGAGTAGCCGTCAAATATGCAGAAGATGGCGGTACAAATATGGATGGCGTCATTCAGATAAGACGAGGTTGTGAAGATTTGAACCTCGGAAGAGCTATGTATGCACAGGTTCGAATCGGCGTTAATGGAACCCATTATGCTAAAGGTATGTGTGTATATGGTGACGATTCTATCTTTCCTCCTGGCTGTGATATTCTTATCAACTCAAACAAGAAAAAAGGGACTCCTGTCTTAGGTAAGGGTGATGACACTGTTCTGAAAGAACAGAAAAAAGACAAAGATAATCCGTTTGGAACGTCCATTAAGGACTCCGATAAGATGGAAATGGTACAGAAGTACTATATAGATTCAAAAACAGGAGAACAGAAGCTTTCTGCTTTGAATATTGTCAATGAGGAAGGCGATTGGGCCAAATGGACAAAATCGTTATCTTCTCAGTTTCTGTCAAAACAGAGGACAGAGCTTGCCAAAGCCCAGCTTAACCAGAAGTACACTGAAAAGATGGATGAGTTCAATGATATTTGCAACTTAACTAATCCGACAGTGAAAAGAATACTCCTTGCCAAGTTCGCCGATTCTTGTGATGGAGCAGCTCAGGATCTTAAGGCTGCGGCGTTACCCAATCAGACATCAGCTGTTATATTACCTGGCACTACTCTGAAAGAGAATGAAGTATATGCGCCTCATTATGAAAATGGAACAAGAGTTGTACTGATTCGACATCCTCATGCTTCCACTTCTGAGATACCGCAGCTTGTTGTTAATAACAACAATAAAGAATGCCAGAAGATGCTTGGAAAGCATCCTACAGACGCTGTTTGCATTCACCCTAAAGCGGCTCAGCAGATGTCTGGAGCAGATTTTGATGGTGATTCGGTTCTTGTTATTCCTGCCAACAATCCTGGTGGAAAGGTCAAGATTAAAACACAGAAACAGTTTGACGATCTTGTTGGATTTGATACTGGAAAATACAAGTACACGGATGCTGATCGCGAATCTGGAAAAGCGAAGATCATGACGGATAAGCAGAAGGGTAAAGAGATGGGCAAAGTCTCGAATCTTATTACCGACATGACTCTTCAGAACGCTCCAGAAGAAGACATGGTTCGCGCCATAAAGCATTCGATGGTGGTTATCGATGCTAAGAAACACGAACTTGATTGGAAAAGGTCTGAACGAGAGAACAACATTAAAGAACTTGTTCATCGTTACCAGAAGTCGTACAACCCTGAGACTGGAGAGGTCCACTACGGTGGTGCTTCTACCATTATCTCTAGATCTAAATCTAAGATAGACATCCCCGAAGTTAGGGCCATCACTAACATCTCTAAATACTACGTTGATGAAGAAGGTAAAGAGCATGGTAATACCAATCCTGAGACCGGCGAAATAGTCAGGATTAAGACCGACAAGTCTTTTACCTACATCAACAGTAAATCTAAAGTTCCTAGGCTGTATAAAGATAGAAAAACAGGGAAGATGTATACCCTGGATCCTGATACCAAAGAGAGAACGTATCGTTCTGACTCTGAGGTCAAGGCTATACAAGAAGCTAAGAACAAGAAGAATGTTAAGATGACGGTATATACTGACAAGAAGACGGGGAAGATGTATACCATAGACCCCGATACCAAACAAAGGGTATACCGTACCCTTGATGAAGTGGCAGAGGAGGGGAGGGTTCAGGGCAGGACCACCTCTACTACAAGAATGGCCGTGGCCAAGGATGCATACGAACTTACAAGTGGTGGATCTAAAGAGGATCCAGGTCATCCGATGGAAGCAGTGTATGCGGACTATGCTAATAATATGAAAGCCCTTGCTGACCGTACCCGTCTTGAGTATTTAAAGACCCCTCCTTTAAAACAGGATAAAGAGGCTCGTCAGAAGTATCAGAAAGAATACAAGGAATTACAAAATGCTCTTTTGTTGGCGAAATCAAATGCTCCTAAAGAAAGAAGAGCCCAAGCTCTTGCCAATAAAGAGGTGGATCTTTGGAAAGAAAATAATCCTGGTTTTACACAGGATGATCTTAAGAAGGTTAAGGGGAAGGCTATAGCCAAAGCACGCCCTATAGTAGGGGCAAAGAAAGAAAAAGTGGATTTTACAGACCGTCAATGGGAAGCCATTCAGAAAGGGGCTATATCAGACTCCATGCTGGAGGAGCTTCTTAATAATGCGGATATAGACAAGGTCAGACAGAGGGCTATGCCTAGACAAACTACTTCTTTGCCACCTACAAAGGTAGCTGTAATAAAGGCTATGGCTAAGACCTACACACAAGCAGAAATAGCTAAGATCTGTAATTTGTCTGCTTCTCAAGTATCTAAAGCAATCAATAGTAAAGATTAAAGTTAAGAAAGAAAGGAAAGAAGATTAATTATGGAAAATCCAAATAGTTTCTTTCCAACTACAATTGACAATCCATTTCATCCATTAAATGAATTCGATGATTGGTTAGCTTTTGACAGACGAAAAGGTTACAACACTTTGGAAAAGCTTGACAAATTCTACAAAACTTCTGATTTAATTTCAGATTCGCTTGATGAATTTTTATATGGGGAAGCTTTGAACAAATTTTTGGACCTATTTCCTTTTTACATCATAGTTGACAAAGAAACTGTGATAAAACCAATCGATTTGGATGAAGTTGAACGAAATTTAGGCTTGAAAACAGGTGAAACGCCTGTGGAGAGCTAACTGAAACAGGGGGAGGGGGTTCAAAAAACATACCCCCCTCCCATAT
>Ga0326512_10000959_pt1 | contig 23776 bp, 28 predicted proteins | sample 1_2617_0518_D_FD_203652 | JGI IMG/M metagenome (GOLD analysis project Ga0326512, IMG submission 203652) | Bovine rumen microbial communities from UC Davis, California, United States - 1_2617_0518 | ecosystem: Host-associated > Mammals > Digestive system > Stomach > Rumen | place: USA...
AGCGCCAATTTACACACGAATGTTGAAAACTGGCCCGCGGAGGTGCCCGATGGACGCGAAGACCATGCGCGAGGTCACCGAGAGCGGCACGAGGCTCGACCAGCTGCGCAATCTGGCGCTCGTGCTCGCCGTGCAGATAGACACAGGCGGGGACGGGCACAGCATGGCGCAACTCGTGCGCCAGTACCGCGAGACCATCCGCGAGATATCCGAGCTGGAGGGCGACAATGGCGACATTGACGAAATCGCTGCCATCCTCGCTCGCCGTGACGCGCGGAAGCCAGATTCCGACTAAGTTCGTCGTGCCGCCGTTCGAGTACAGCGAGTGGCGGGAGTGCCACGCGCTCAACGCCGCTGGCGGGCTCGAGATGATTGAGTGGCAGGACCGCATCATGGAGGGCTGGCTCGGTCGGAACCACTTCGACCGATGGAGCGCCCCAACCTGTTCGGGATCTGTTCCTCGCCAGAACGGTAAGTCGCTCGGCGTGGTCGAGGCGCGCGCCAACTACGGCATGGTCGTGCTCGCGGAGCAGGTGCTGTACACGAGCCACCTGCAGAAGACCTCGACGGAGACGTTCGAGGACATGGCCAGCTTCTTCGACCAAAAGGCCCTGCGCAAGTACGTCAAGGACATCAAGACGGCTCTGGGCAGGGAGCAAATCATCCTCAAGAACGGCGGGCGCATCAAGTTCCTCGCGCGCACGCGCAACGGCGGACGAGGGCAGCACGGCGACCTGCTCATCTTTGACGAGGCGCTGGAGCTGGACGCAGACTCGCAGGCGTCGTTCCTGCCCGCCATATCGGCGAGCCCAAACCCGCAGACCATCTACATCTCGACGCCGCCCACCGCCAAGAGCGTGGGCACGGTGCTTCGCAGTATCCGCAGCCGCGCACTCAACGGCGAGAGTGACAACACGGCGTGGTTCGAGTGGTCGGTGGACGAGATAGGCGACGTGCGCGACAAGGCGCGCTGGTACGCCACGAACCCGTCGCTCGGCATCCTCATCCAGGAGTCGACGGTGGAGGGCGAGGTCGAGCAGATGGATCCCGACACGTTCGCCCGCGAGCGTCTGGGCTGGTGGTCCACGCCCGCCAGCGAGGAATACGTAATCGACCAGTCCGACTGGGACGCCTGCCGCAACGAGAACCCGCAGCGCGGCGGCATCGTCTGCTACGCGGTGAAGTTCAGCCCCGACGGCTCCGTGGGCACGCTCGCGGCCTGCCACAAGGGCGGCGATGGCTCCGTGCCGTTCGTGTACGTGGTCGACTCGCGCAGCCTGTCCCGCGGGCTCGCGTGGTTCGTGGACCAGCTCGACGCGGTGTCCGCCGACGCCGCGCAAATCGTAATCGACGGGCAGAGCAACGCGCAGGCGCTCGTGGACCGCCTGCTGGAGCGCGGCGTGAGCGCGCGCTGCATCATCCGCCCGCGCACGTCCGACGTGATAGCCGCGTGCAGCGGCATGGCCAACGCCGTCCGCGAGCGTCAGGTGACACACTACGGCCAGCCCGCGCTGGACGCGAGCGCCACGCGCACGCGCAAGCGGCGCATCGGCACCAACGGCGGCTGGGGCTTCCAGTCGACCGACGAGGCCGACGCGACGCTCATAGAGTCTGCCGCGCTCGCGCGCTGGGCGGCAGTGACCACGAAGCGCGACCCAAGGAGAAAGGCGGTGGTCTGGTGAGCGACGAGACTCCCATGAGCTACCCGAACGGTCAGGGTGGCCGCAAGGTCAACGACAGACCGCAGCCGAACACGTGGCACGCGACCGCCGTCGCGCCGTACCGCATCCCGCTCGCGTTCGGCTCCGACCTGCCGCGCGAGTGGAACGACATGCTGGGCGACCTCTTCGCCCTCTGGGCGGCGAAGCTGGGGCGCAACCGCTTGCGCATGCGCTACTACAGCGGCAGGAACGTGCTGAAGGACTTCGGCATCTCAATCCCGCCGCAGCTGCTGAACGTGGAGACGGTGGTCGGCTGGCCGCAGAAGGCCGTCGACACGATGGCCGTCCGCAGCCGCTTCGACGGCTTCAGCGCGGCGGACGCGGAGACGCAGGCCATGCTGGACGAAATCACGGCCAGCTCGCGCCTGCGCGTCAAGTACCGTCAGGCCGTCCAGTCGACGCTCATCCACTCGTGCTCCTTCGCCACCGTGGAGGTGGGCGAGGATGGCGAGCCGCGCATCGACATCCACAGCGCGGAGACCGCAGCCGCCCGCTGGGACGACGCCAAGGGCCGCATCGCCTACGGCATGACCATCACGGGATGGCTCAAGGGCAGGCCCGCGCTGGTCAACCTCTACACCGACGAGTACCGCGTGACGCTCCGGGACGAGGGTGGCTCGTTCTGGCGCTGGGAGGCGCAGCCCTACAGCATGGGGCGCCCGACGATGGAGGCGCTCGTGTACCGCCCGACGCAGCGCAAGCCGTTCGGCCAGTCGCGCATCACGCGCGCAGTCATGAGCATCACCGACAGCGCCGTGCGCGAGTCGCTGCGCACCGAAATCAGCGCGGAGTTCTTCACCAGCCCGCAGAAGTACCTTCTGGGCGCGGACAAAGACGCGTTCGAGAACAAGACGAAGTGGGAGGCCTACATCGGCAACATCTTCGCCGTGGGACGCGACGCCAACGGCGACCTGCCGGAGTTCGGCCAGCTCACGCAGGGCACCATGCAGCCGCACACCGACTACATGCGCGCCCTCGCCACGCGCTTCGCGGGGGAGACGAACGTCCCCATCTCGCAGCTGGGCATCATCCACGACCAGCCCGCGAGCGCCGAGGCCATCTACGCGGCGTCCGAGCCGCTGGTAATCGAGACGGAGGACTTCAACGACTCCGCCCGAGAGACCCTGCGCAACGTGGCCCTCATGGCGCTCGCCGCGAAGCTGGACGTTCCGCTGGCGGACATGCCGCCCGAGGCCACCGACTTCGTGGCGGACTTCCGCAACCCCGCCATGCCGAGCGTGGTCAGCCAGACCGACGCGATGGTCAAGATTGCGTCCGTCGTGCCGGGCTTCGCGGGCACGGGCGTCTTCTTCGAGCAGATCGGCTTCCCCGAGGACATGCGCCGCAAGGCCATAAGCGAGATGGAGCGCAACGCAGGCGGCTTCGTCTTGAGCCAGGTGTTCGGCAATGGCGACGCCGACGTATAGCGACATCAGGCGCTACTCGAAGATGGCTCGCGACGTGTCGAAGTCGGCCCGCGAGGAGTTCGTCCGCCGCGCGTCGGAAATCGACTACAGCGACTGGGACCGCGCGGCGCAGGAACTGCGCGAGCTGTGCCGCGCGATGGTGAGCCTCTACGGCATGGCCGCGTCGACGCTCGGCGCGCAGTGGTACGACTACTGCCGACGCCTCGCCATCGGCGAGGGCGAGCCCGCGGACGCGCTGACGCCCAACGACGGCGCGCTGTCCTACGACATGGAGCGCACCATCCACGGCCTCTACGCGGGCACGACCAAGCCCGAGGAGATGGCCGAGAGGATGGGCGCGACGGTCGAGAAGCACGTCCACGAGCTGTCCCGCAACACCGTGAGCGCCGCACTGCAGCGCGACTACGAGGCGCAGGTGGCCCGCGGGGCCAGCGAGCGCACCAAGAGCCGCTACCGCTGGACGCGCGTCACCGTCGGCACGTCGTGCGCGTTCTGCACGATGCTGGCGAGCCGCGGCGCCGTCTACCTCTCGCGCGAGAGCGCGGGCGGCACGCCGTCGCATAAGTTCCACGACGACTGCGACTGCGTGGTGCTGCCGTTCGCGGACAGCGGCGACATACGCGGCTACGAGCAGACGCTGGACGCCTGCAGCAAGGCGTACTACGACGCCCGCAACGCAATCGCCAACCACGAGCTGCCCGACGAGCTGGAGCAGCGCATCGCGGAGGCGCGCAGGCGTCACACGGAGCGATTCGAGGCTGGCGAGGTCAGCGAGCCGTGGCGCGAGTTCAACGAGATAACGATGGTCATGCGCTGGCAGAACCCCGGCATGCACTGACCAGCACCTGAGCACCAAGCGAAATCGGCCCCCGCACGGGGGCTTTTTTCATATCCCGACACCGCCCCGCACGGGGCACACCGACTAGCCCGCACGGGCGAAAGGAGGCCGACATGGCCGAAGAGAGCACCGTCACGCAGGAGGCGACCGAGCAGGAGCCGCAGGGCACCGAGCAGGTCGACTGGGAGGCCAAGTTCAAGGAGCTGCAGGCGCAGGCCCGCAAGTGGGAGGAGCGCGCCAAGAGCAACAAGGACAAGGCCGACAAGTGGGACGAGTACGAGCAGCAGGGCATGAGCGAGGCAGAGAAGCTGGCCAAGCGCGCCGAGAGCGCGGAGGCCGAGCTGGCGAAGCTCAAGGCAGAGGCGCAGCGACGCGCCGACGCCCACGAGGTGGCGGAGGCCAACGGCGTCCCCGAGCACCTCCTGTCCTTCTGCGCGAACCGCGAAGCCATGGAGGCATTCGCCAAGGAGTATGCCGCGCAGGCCCACGTGCCCGCTGCGGCGCAGGCTGCCCCGAGCCGCGTAATCCGCGGCGGCGAGGGCAAGCAGTCAACCCGCGACAAGTTCGCAAGCTACTTCGAGTAAGGAGGCACCATGCCTGCCATCGACATCAACCGTGGTACCACCAACGTCATCAACGACCCTGAGATTTCGCAGGAAATCTGGGGCGCAACTCTGAGCGAGTCCTTCTTCATGAGCCACGCCCGCCGCGTCTCCCTGCCGGGCGAGGGCGTGAAGATTCAGACCATCACCGGCGAGCCCACCGCCAACTGGGTGGCCGAGACCAACGCCAAGCCCATCAGCACCCACACGTTCGGCACCAAGACCATCACCCCGTACAAGATGGCCGTTATCGAGCCGTTCTCCGACGAGTTCGTGCGCGACAAGCGCGCCCTGTACGACGAGCTGGTCCGCCGCCTGCCCAACGCCATCGCGCGCAAGTTCGACAGCACCATCCTCAGCACCACCGCCCCCGGCACCGGCTTCGACGTGCTCGGCGGCGCCAGCAAGGTCAGCCTCATCCCCGCGTCCGGCTCCACCGTCTACGACCAGTTCCTCGCCGTGGACGCAGCCATCGCCACTGGCGGCGGCATGATGGACGTGATTGGCCTGTCCCCCGCGGGCAAGACCAAGGTGCAGGCCGCCGTGGACGCCAACAAGCGCCCGCTGTTCACCCCCGGCGTCGACTCCGCCGCCATCGGCAACATCCTCGGCGCTGGCGTCGAGTTCAACAAGCACCTCTACGTCGCGGGCACCGCTGGCTCCCCCGGCACCCCCGCCATCGTCGGCATCGCCGGTGACTTCTCCGACGCCATCTACGGCGTGGTCGAGGACATCACCGTCGAGTTCAGCCGCGAGGCCACGCTGGTCAACGGCAACACCACCATCAACCTGTGGCAGCAGAACATGATTGCCTGCAAGGTCGAGTGCACCGTGGCGTTCGCCGTCAAGAGCACCGCAGAGTTCGTGCTGCTCACAGGCGACACCCCGAGCGTGTAGCCATGCTGCTCACCCTTCCGGGCATCGGCGTGATTGACGCCAGCGACGAGCAGGCACCATCCCTGCTCGCGGCTGGCTGGAAGCCCGTCGAGCAGCCCAAGAAGCCCGCGCCGCGCAAGCGCACCACGCGCAAGGCGGCACCCAAGAAGACAACCGAGTAATAGGGGGCGGTGGCCATGGCCTACGCGACCATCGACGACCTAGAGGCGCGCTACGGGGAGGTTCCGAGCGAGCTGTCCGACAGGGTGGACGCCCTGCTGGAGGACGCCGCGACCATCCTCGACGCGCAGGTAGTGGTCGACATATCCGACCAGCAGCAGCTGGCCCGTCTCAGGCTCGTGTCGTGCTCCATGGTCAACCGCGCCCTGCAGGCGGCGGAGTCGGACGCCTACGGCATCTCGCAGGCGTCCATGACCGCCGGATCGTACACGCAGAGCATGAGCTACGCCAACCCCAGCGGCGACCTGTACCTCACGGGCACGGAGAAGCGCATGCTGGGCATCGGCACCGGCTACATCCTCTCGCTCAGGGCTGGCTCCGGCCGTGACTGCCGATGATTAGGGGCATCACGGCCACGGTCCTGCGCCCGAACCCCACGGGCAGAGACAGGCTCAACAACGTCACCTACGGCGAGCCGACGCGCGAGGTCGTCCAGAACGTACTGGTGGACTCCCCGAACCCGCAGGACATGGAGGCGGCGCGCACGAACGGCGTGACGCTCGCGCTCACCCTGCGGTTCCCCAAGACCTACAGCGCGAGCCTGCGCGGCTGCTCCGTCGAGCTGCCCGCGCCGTACTCGGACACCTACCGTGTGGTCGGCGACCCGAAGCCGCTGCTGGACGCGAACTGCCCCACGCCGTGGCACATGGACGTGAACGTGGAGGTGGGCCATGGCTAGGACGGCGACCTGCCGCGTCGTGTTCGACATGGACGCGCTGCAGCGGGCCGCGGCACGCTCCGACGAGACGCGCTCCGCCCTCATCGCCGCAACCGACCGCATCGTGTCGCGCGCCAACGCCATGGGGGCGGGGACGCGCAGTGGCGGCCACGGCTACGACACCAAGGGCACGGGCAGGCCGCGCAAGGGCCAGGGATGGCTCCAGCACGAGAACTCGCCCGCGCCCGTCAACGGCCCGCAGGCCGCATACGACGGCAACGTGCGCATGCAGCGCGACGGCTACATGGGCATCGTCTACACGGCCAACCACGCCGCGCAGGTGGACAACCACAGGAACAACACGCTGCTCAAAGCGAAGGGGTGATGCTGATGTACTCGGCAACCGAGGCCTTCGTGGCGCACCTCCTCGCGCTGGGCTACGACGCCTACGCGAACGTGCCCGCGGACCCGCCGGCGTCGTTCGTCACCGTCGAGCGCACGGGCGGCTACGTGGCCGACCTCGTGGACCACCCGACTCTCGCCGTCCAGTGCTGGGCGCCGACCGACGAGGCTGCGGAGCGCATGGCCAACGAGCTTCGCGTCCAGATCGTGACGGGCGCAAGGCCGCAGGGCGTGACGCGCGTGGCCGTGAACAGCGGCCCGTACCGCTTCTACGACGAGTACACCCGCTGCCCGCGCTACCAGCTCGCGCTGGACGTGACCTGCCAGCTCACCGACTAAGCAAAACCGAACAGTAAGGAGGCCACATGGCCACCATGAACGCCGCGCAGGTGACGGTAGGCGCTGCCGCCGCGACCGGCGCAATCTTCGTAGCCCCGAAGGGCACCACGCTGCCCACCGACGCCACCACGGCGCTGGGCAACACGTTCGTCCTTCTGGGATTCACGTCCGACGAGGGCGTGCAGATTTCCGAGGACGGCAACACCGAGTCCATCCGCGCGTGGGAGGGCCGCAAGCTGGTCTACAACGTGCGTACCGAGTACACCGAGTCCATCAGCTTCACGCCCATCCAGTGCAACGCGGACGTGGCGAAGCTGACCTGGGGTGACGACATGGTGGTGGCGGGCGCGGACGGCGCGCTCACCATCAAGCACCACGGCGGCACCATCGAGCCCGTCGTGATTGCCATCGAGACCGCCCCGCGCGAGAACATCGTGCGCCGCTACGTCGGCACCTTCCAGCTCAAGGAGCGCGGCGAGGTCACGCTCGACGGCACGCAGGTGGACGGGCGCCAGCTGTCCTTCGACGCCATCCCCGACGCTAGCGGCGTCACCATGTACGAGTACTCCGCGACCACCGAGTAGGGGGACGCCAGATGCCCACTGTTGATATCAACGGCACCAACGTCGAGTTCGACCCCAAGTGGGCCAACTCGTGGGAGGTGGCCGAGCTGATTACGAGCGCGCAGGACGGCTCCGGCATCAGCGAGTACCAGAAGCTGTCCGCCATGTTCCGCGTCGTGGAGCTGTGCACGGGCCTCACGCACGACCAGTTCATCGAGCTGGCGGGCGGCGCCGACACCGACCGCGACGAGATGGCCCAGCGTCTGGGCAACACCATCGCCCATCTCGTCTCAAAAAACTAGCGACGCTCGCCGCCGAGCTGCGCACCCACGAGGACGAGCTGCGCGCGGACCTGCAGCAGTATTACGGCATCGACCTCGACGCGGCGATGGCTGGTGGGCACTCAGCCCGCCACATCGCCGCGCTCGTCGTGCAGCTGCCGCGCGACTGCCGCATAGCGCGCGCGGAGGACGCGGACGCGGAGTGGACGCTGCGCGACATGCTGCTCGCGCACATCGCCAACGCGCTCAACAGCCTCATCTGGGGCATGGGCGACCCGAAGAAGCGCGGGCCGCGGCCCAAGGTAATCGGCCCGTCGTGGGCGAGCAAGGGCAGGACGCGCAAGCTGCCAGCGCGCCTGCTGCCGATTGACGAGCTGATGGCAGAGCTGGCCAAGCCAAGGAAGGGGTGATGAGCCTATGTCCGAGTCGGTGGGCAACGCCTACGTAAACGTCCTTCCGCAGCTGGACGAGGGCGCCGCGCGCAACGCTGGCGCCAATGCGGGCAGCACAATCGGCAACAGCGTAAGCTCCGCTCTGTCCGCCAAGTCGGTGGCCATCGGCAACGTGCTCTCCAGCGCCATCGAGAGCGCGGCGGGCAAGGCCGTGGACATCGGACGCGACCTCGCCAACGGCGTGTACGAGGGCTACGCGGCCAACGAGCAGCTGGTCGGCGGCATGCAGAAGCTGTTCGGCGACTCCGCCGACACCGTGATTGCAAACGCCAACAAGGCGTTCCAGACCGCGGGCATGTCCGCCAACGACTACATGCAGAACGTCACGAGCATCGCCTCCTCGCTGGTGAACAGCGTGGGTGGCGACACCGCGGAGGCGGCGCGGCTCGCGGACGTGGCCATGCGCGCCATGAGCGACAACGTGAACACGTTCGGCACGGACGCGCAGAGCGTCCAGAACGCGGTCATGGGCATCGCCAAGGGCAACTACTCCATGCTCGACAACCTGTCGCTCGGCTTCGCGGGCAACCAGCAGGGCATGGTGGACCTCATCAACGCGTCTGGCGTGCTCGACCACGAGCTGACCAAGACCAGCGAGCTTGCGGACGTCGGCTTCGGCACGATGGTCGAGGCCATCCAGAAGGTCCAAGAGAACATGAGCATCGCGGGCACCACCAGCAAGGAGGCCATGGGCACGCTGGAGGGCTCCGCCACCGCCGTCAAGTCGGCGTGGGACAACGTACTCACGTCCATCGGCACGGGCGACCCCGCGCAGTTCGACGCCGCGGCCACGGGCCTCGTGGACTCGCTCTTCGGCGCAATTAACGAGAAGACGGGCGAGCGCGAGGGCGGGCTGGTCGAGAATCTTACGGGGCTGGCAAGCCGCGCGTTCGCAACGCTCGGCGCGGCCCTGCCAGGCATGCTCGAATCCGCGCTCAACGCCCTGCCGCCCGAGATAGGCGGGCCGCTCAAGGAGTTCTTCGACACCATGGCCAAGGTGGCCACGAAGGTCGCGCCGATGGTCGCGCGCGCCGTCACCACCATCGTGACGGTCGTGGCCAAGGTCGCGCCTGTTGTCGCGCCCATCCTGCCCATCATCGCGGGCGTGCTCGCCGCGGTGAAAATCGTCGGCGTAATCACCGCCATCGTGGGAGCCGTTACGGGCTTCATCAGCACCGTAGGCGCGGCAATCGGCATGATTGGCAGCATACCTGGACTCATCGCGGTAATCGTCTCCGTGCTCGGCGGACCCATCACCATCATCGCGGGCATCGTCGGCGCCATCGTCGCGTTCATCGCAACCAACGAGGAGGCGCGCGCCAAGGTCGTGGCGGTGTGGAACGCCGTCAAGGAGGCGGTGACCAACGCCGTCAAGGGCGCCACCACGTTCATCACGACGGCATGGACCACGGCGCAGACCACGGTCACGCGCACGGTGACGCGCATCAAGGACACCATCACGCGCACGTGGACGACCATCAAGACGAAGGTCACGTCCACCGTGGGCAGCATCGTGTCCGCGGTGCAGAGCAAGTTCCAGAGCATCGTGAACAGCGCCACCAGCAAGTTCAACGCTGTCAAGTCCGCCATCACAGGCCCCATCAACTCCGCGAAGGACGCGGTGAGCGGGGCCATCGACCGCATCAGCTCCGTGGTGCGCGGCGTGAACCTGTCCCTGCCGCACATCAACCTGCCGCACTTCCACGTGAGCGGCGGCAAGGCGCCCTACGGCATCGGCGGCAAGGGCTCGCTGCCCACGTTCAGTGTCGAGTGGTACGCACGCGGCGGCTACGTCGACCAGCCCACGCTGTTCGGCGCGGGCGAGCGCGGCGGCGAGTTCATCTGGCCGTCGTATGCGCCCTACCTCGACCGCTACGCGGACGCGCTGGCGGAGCGCATCGGCGGAGGCGGCGTGAACGTGTATCTGACCTACAACGGCAGCGGCGACGCGGACGAGCTGGTGAGCACGCTCACGCGCGACCTGCGGATGCTACGCATGACGGGGGCGATTTAGCATGGCGACACCCACCAAGCGCCCCACGGGCGCCGTCACGTCCCTCGCCGTCGCGCGCCAGAGCCCGCGCTACCTCAAGGCGACGTGGAAGATCCCGCCCGCTTTGGTCAAGGACTCCGCCAAGGACCACGCCACGCAGTTCGTCGTCCAGTGGTCGCTGGGCATCGCGGGCACCGACCCGAAGCGCACCGACACCAAGAAGGGCACGAACGTCACCGAGTTCACGGTCAACCTGGACTCGCTGAAGATGGGCAGCACGACCTACACGCGCAGCAGCTTCTACCCCGTGAACGACAAGCGCCGACTGTCCTACGTCACGTGCGTGGTGACGGCGAGCAACCTCAAGGGCAACAGCCCGAAGCACGCGAAGGTCACCTACAAATTCGCCAAGCCGAAGAAGCCGACCATCGGCGCGTTCTCGCTGGGCGAGAGCACGGGCATCGTGTCGACCACCATCAACACGCCCGCGGACGCGGGCCAGTACGAGCGCTACGACACGGAGTACTACTTCATCATCAAGCGCTCCGACACCAAGCAGGTGCTGCGCAACGTCCACGCCACGTCGGGCAGCACCACCATCAACCTGAGCTACAACCTCAGCAACTACCAGTCGCTGCCCTACGGCGCGTACATCCAGTGCACCGTCAAGGCGCGGGCGCGCGGCTACGCTGGCCCCAGCGACTGGGTGCAGAAGACGTTCTACGTCGGGTACCCCTACAAGCCGACGGTCACCAAAATCACCATCAAGGACAAGCGCACCACCACGCCCGTGCTGGTCGGCATCAAGACCAACACCACCGCGGCGCATCCCATCACGCACGTGGAGCTGCAGGCCCTCGCCAACGTGGACTACGCCACGGTGGCAGAGGTCGAGGCGGCGACCGACGCGTGGACGCAGGTGGGCGCAACTGACGACGGCGCGTGCACCGCTCTGGGCTGCCTCGTGGGCGACCTCGCGTGCGACCCCGGCAAGCACTCGTGGGTGCGCGTCAAGAGCTGGTACCTCGTGGAGAGCGTGTTGGTGGCCTACAGCGCGCCCATGGAGGCCAAGGCGCTGTACGTCGAGGCCGTCACCGAGACGGACGACTCCGTGGACATCATCGGCAGCTCGTCCGGCGCGGACGGCACCACCGCCGTGGTGCAGCTCGCGTGGGCCAAGCGCGGCACGCGCGACGACAGCACCGGCACGGAGCTGAGCTGGTCCGACCAGCTGGACGCGTGGCGCTCCACCGACGAGCCCAACACCTTCGAGCTGACCTACGACGACGGCCCCGTGTCGCACGGCGGCAAGTCCTACGCCTCCAGCGCCACCATCTCCATCAAAGGGCTGGACGAGGGCGCGACCACCTACGTCAAGGCGCGCCGCTACAAGGAGACGGACAGCGGCACCGTGTTCGGCCCCTACGGCAACACTGCCACGGTCATTCCGTCCGTGGCTCCCGCGTCCGTCGTGCTTGAGGCGCCCGCGTTCGTCCCCGAGGGGCAAGGCATCGCCTGCCGCTGGACGTTCTCCGGCGGCTCCACGCAGACGGCGTGGAAGCTCAAGACCTCCGCGGGCAAGGTCGTGGCGAGCGGCACCGACGCAATCGGCGCGGCCACCATCGCCGCGTCCCGCGCGGAGTCCGTGGCCGTCAACGGAACGCTGACGCTAATCGTGTCCGTCTCCACGGGCGGCGCGTGGGTGTCCAGCGAGCCGGTCACCGTCCACATCGTGGGCAGGCCGGACATGACGGTCACCCCGTCCGCGACCTATACGGCGCAGCCCATCGGACTGCCCGTGGCGTGCGAGACGCCCGACGCGTCGCTCGCCATCATCGTGACCTCGCGCGGCACCGACGGCGACGGCCCCGCTGGCATGGTCATGCAGGCGGAGGGGGACGTGGTGTGGTCCGGCGTGGTCTACCCCACGTGGTCGAGCGGCGCCGCGACGGTGACGCTGCCCTCTGGGCTCGCGCTCATCGACGGCACCGCCTACGACGTGAGCATGACCGCCACCGACCCCGCCACGGGGCTGGCAAGCGACGAGGCCACGGGCACGTTCGCCGTGGCGTGGAGCCATCAGGCGCCCGATCCGGACGGGTTCGTGACGCTCACGCCCATCGACACGGTGGACGCGGCGGGCAACCACGTGCAGGCGGTGACGCTCACGATGGAGCCGCCCACTGGCAGCGTGGCCACCGACGTGTACGACATCTACCGACTGACGGGAGACGGCGCGCAGCTCATCGGCGAGTCGTGGCCCCTTGAGAGCGCCGTCACCGACCAGTACGCGCCGTTCGGCGCTGGCATGGAGCACGCCTACCGCGTGGCCTGCCGCACCGCGGATGGCGACGTGTCGTGGGCGGACTTCGCGTACACCATGGGCGGCTCGTCCCTGCGCATCGACTGGCATGGCGGCACCGTCGAGCTGCCGTACAACATCGCCATCAGCGACGGCTACAGCAAGGACGTGGACGTCCACCGCTATCTGGACGGCAGCACCGACGCGTTCTACAACCAAGGCATACGGCGCACCGCCCAGCTCGCCACGAGCGTGCTGCGACTGGACGACGCCGACACCATCGCCGCCGTCAAGGAGCTGGCGCACTTCGTCGGCCCCGCGTTCGTCCGCACGCCGGACGGGAGCGCCTACGAGGCTGACGTGCAGGTGAGCGACCTCACGCCCACTTACGAGCTGTCCGCGGTGACCATCAACGCAACCGAGGTCGCGCTCACGCCCGCCTACGCGCTGCCGCCGCTTGAGGCGGAGGAAGAGACGGAGGGCTGATGGACTGGTCACGCAGCTATGCGGCGCACTGGCGCGTCTGCGCCGTGAACCGCGACACGTGGGCGGACGGCGAGGCGCTCGCGGGCGTCGATGCCGTCAGCGTCACGCGCGACGTGACGGGAGACACGCCCCTCATCGACTCCGGCGAGGTCACCACGACCAACGTGGAGGTGCCCCGCGGGTACTACCGCGTGGTCATGGTGGCCGAGCAGGACGGCGACATAGAGCGCGTGGAGCTGGCCACCTTCGAGCTGGTGCGCACGGACGGCAGCGTCGACCACGGCGCGCCGACCGAGAAGGTCACCGCGCGCGGCGTGCTCTTCCCGGCTTCGGTCTACAGCCTGTCGCCGGGACAGTACGCACCCGCTGGCACCGACGGCGCGCAGTACGCGGCGTCGCTGCTGCGGCTCAACTGCGTGGCGCCCGTGGTCGTGGAGGGCGAGGGCTTCGCGCTTCGCGGCAACGTCGTGCCCGAGCAGGGCGCAAGCGCGCTCGACCTCGCATGGAAGGTCGTGCGGGCGGGCGGCTACATCATTCGCACGGACGGCCACGGAGCCATCCACGTGATGCCCGAGCCGTCCACGCCCGCGCTCACGCTCGACAGCGCGGGGGCCGCGCTTCTCGAGAGCAAGGTGGACTACGCCGACGGCTACGACGGTGTGCCGAACCGCTACCGCGTCTGGGAGGGCGCGGCCTACGCGGAGGCGTCCAACACGGACCCGAACAGCCCCACGGGACGCCCCGTGGTCGGGTACTGGATTGACGAGGGCGACGCTAACCCCGTGCGCGTGGACGGCGAGACGCTCGACGCCTACGCCGAGCGGATGCTCCAGGAGCGCTCGGTCGTGCGCCGCGAGCGGACGTACCGCCGCAAGTGGTGGCCCGACGTGCACCCCGGCGACCTCGTGCACGGCTCGCTCGCGTCCGTGCGGCTGGACGGCGACCTGCGCATAGAGCGCCAGTCAATCGCGTGCGGCAACGGCATCACCGTGACCGAGAGAGCCGCGATGGAGGTGAGCACATGGACCTAGACCCGTCCGTACTCTGGGACTTCGCGGGCGAGGTGGTCGGCAGCGTCCGGCCATCGGCCCGCAGGGTACCCGCCACCGTGACCCGCGTGGACGCGGACGGCACCGTTTGGGTGACCACGGGCGACGGCACCGAGGCGCCAGCCGCCACGTGCGGCGCGGGCGTGTCCGTCGGCGACGTGGTGAGCGTCGAGTGGTCGGGTGCGCAGATGGGCGTCACGGGCAACGTGAGCGACCCGTCCGCGGGCTCGCGCGCCGTGGGCGCGGTGCAGCGTGCCGTGCGTGCCGCGCGCAGCGTGGCTGACGGCGCGCAGGCAATCGCCAACGCAATCGGCCAGCACTTCTGGGCCGACGACAACGGCGCGCATGTGAGCACCGAGGCGGGCAACGCCATCGGCGCGCGCAACATCCTCATGAACTCGCTGGGCATCCTGCTGCGGCAGGAGGGGACGTGGCTGGCTTCGTTCTCCGACTCAGCCGTGGCGTTCTTCGACGGTCTGGGCAACACGGCGGCGAACGTCGTGGCAACCTTCGGGCTGGACGGCGCGCGGATCGGGCGCGAGAGCGAGAGCCACATGCTGCTCGACTACCACAGCATGCAGATGGTGGACAAAGAGGGCAGCACTTACTTCCACGTGAGCGACCTACGCGGGCCGGACGGGACGCTTGCGGCGACGGACACGTTCGTGGGGGATGGCAGTACGAAGCGCTTTGACCTCATGTACCAAGCCGCATCGACTGACTACACCGTGACTGTCTCGGACGGAAGCGGTGGAACAATCTCGAAGCAGCTACTGTGGGTTACCTTCTCAAACCCTCCGACAAACGGCGCGACTATCACCGTGGAATATACAACCACTGTTTCATGGGCAAAGGCGTACACGTTGGGTACACGGGGCGCAGGTAATGTTGGCGCGATGAGCGTTGCTTCTGGCTATGAGTGCGTTGCGTCTAATGAGTATGCGCACGCGGAGGGTTTCAGCGCCACCGCCAGCGGCAGTATCTCGCACGCGGAGGGCGGCTACACCGTCGCAAGCGGCTCGTACTCGCATGCTCAAAACAACAACACGGTCGCTCGTGGAAACTCACAGACCGCCATCGGCAGGTACAACGCCAACGACCCCAACAACGCGTTCGAGATAGGCAACGGCGCAAGCAGCAGCGCACGCTCCAATGCGTTCGCCGTCGACTGGTCGGGCAACGTGACCGCTGCTGGTGACGTGACCGCAACGGGAGATGTGACCTCATCCGGCAACCTCACCGCCGCCAATTTCTGCGACGCGGCAATGACGCGCGACCTCGGCAGCTCCGGCACCGTCCGTGCGTGCCGCATTGGCAGCATGGTCGTTATGAGCGGCGTGCTGGGCGGCTGCACTGTGTCTGACACGTACACGTGGACGCACCTCGCGCACATCGACCCAGCAGACCTCGGCATTACGTCGGTGACCTCGATGGGAGCGACCGTGGAGGTGAGCGGCGGCGGGCCTAGCTACGCGGGCACCACCAATGCTGGCGGTACCGCGCGCATAGTCGATGGCGTGTTATACGCCGAAATGCAAACCAGTGCGGCGTTCAGCGCCAAGTACGTCAAGTTCGTAATCACGGCCTACGTGGAGTAAGGAGGCGGCGACATGATCTCTTGGACCACGCCCACGCTGCCCGTGCACGTGCGCAACGCCAACCTTGTGTCGACGGGATGCCACGTGGCGGTGACCATAGCGCAGGGCTGCCACAGCGTCACCGTGGAGGACCCGCCGATGGAGTACGACTCCGAGACGGGCACCACCACGCTCTACGTCGGCCTGTCGCAGATGCAGAGCGGCCCCTTCGCGGCGGGCCGCGTCCGCGTGCAGGTCAACGCCAAAGACTGGATGGGCTTCCGTCCAGCGTCAGACCAAGCCACAACCTACATCGGCAGCAACCTACTGAGAGAGGTGATCTAGCATGCCCAACGACGTGACCGTGGACCTCGGCAACGCTTACATCGGCAGCGCCTACAGCCCGCAGGTGGCCATCACCGAGACCGAGACGGGCCACGAAATCGACTTCACCTTCGCCGACAGCGAGCACCCCGGCCAGACCAAGACCGAGGGCTTCGAGGTGCCCAACTACGTCAGCGAAGAGGCGGGGCGCGAGGCGGCGGAGGCTGCACGGGCCGCAGCCGAGAGCGCACGGGCCGCAGCGGAGCAGGCACGCACCGCAGCGGAGTCCGCCCGCGTATCCGCTGAGACAGGCCGCGCCACGGCAGAGAGCGACCGTGAGGATGCCGAGACCGCCCGCGCGTCGGCGGAGCAGGCGAGGGCTGCGGCAGAGACGGCCCGCGCAGGCGCAGAGGCATCGCGTGTCAGCGCCGAGCAGGCCCGCACGAGCGCCGAGCAGGCCCGCACGAGCGCCGAGAGCGCCCGCGCGTCTGCGGAGGCGGGGCGTACCACGGCTGAGAGCGCCCGCGTGAGCGCGGAGCAGGCGAGGGCCACGGCGGAGAACGCCCGCGCATCGGCTGAGGCGGCACGCGAGAGCGCCGAGGCCACGCGCCAGACCAACACCGCTGCGGCCATCACACGGGCCGACGCTGCCACGGCAGCGGCGAACACCGCGACCACCAACGCTGACGCTGCCACCACGGCGGCGCAGGCTGCGACGGGCGAGGCCGAGACGGCAACCGACGCGGCCAATGCGGCTGCGGCGCTTGCCACGGCTGCGGCTGAGACCGTGACCGATGCCTACTTCCCGATGTTCACCGCAGGCGCAGCCGAGGGCATCACGGGCGGAGGCCCTACCGACACGGCGGCGTGGACGTACCGCGCATGCCCCGGCACGGACGGGCCTGCCACCATCGAGAGCATCCACGGCAACACCGTCGTGGAGAGCGGCGAGCTGCTGAGCGTGCAGATGGAGGGCATCGAGACGGTGGGGTTCAACCAGTGGGACGAGGTGGCCGAGGACGGCTACATCTCCGACACGACGGGCGAGAACATCGGAAGCAACACTGCCTACCTGCGCTCAAAGGGCTACATCCCCGTGTTCCCCAACACGGAGTACCACTTCACGCGCACCACGGGCAGCGCGGCTGGCAAGGTCTACTACTACGACGCGGACAAGGCGTTCCTGTCCTTCGAGAACGTCTGGTTCAACGTCAGCAACATGACAACCCCCGCCAACGCCCGCTACATGCGCTTCTGGTTGAACTACCCCGGCTCCTACAACCACGACATCTGCATCAACCTCAGCGGGCCACGCAATGGCGAATACGAGCCGTACTGGAAGAGCGAGCGCACCATCCCAGCGACCGACCTGCGCTCCGCTGGTACGGTGTACGACGAGCTGACCGCTACGGAGCGCATCACGCGGGTGGGCGAGCGTGCCTACCAGAGCGGTGACGAGAGCGACCCGACCGTGACTACGGACGGTACCACCACGCACTACCCGCTCACATCACCCACGGTCACGCCCATCGACCCGCCGCTGAACCTCACCTACAAGGCCGCAGCGGGCGGCACCGAGCGCATCACTCACACCAACCCGACCGCAGCGCCGACGCTGGTGGTCACCTACGGCAGCACCGCAGACGGCATCCGCGACCGTGCGCTGGCGTGCATCGCACCAGTGGAGAACGGCAAGGCGAGCGCCAACTACGGCATCGGCAGCTACCTCATCCACGCGGGGCAGCTATGCCGCGTCACCACTGCCATCGCAGCGGGCGAGGCTATCGTAATCGGCACCAACGTCACGGCCACGACGGTCATGGCGGAAGTACTCTCACTCGTTCAGTAAGGAGCTAAGCAAATGGCAAAGTACGTGGTTATCGAGATGCAGAACGGCAATATCGGCGGCAACACGTGGGCCTACGACACCCGCGAGGACGCGGAGGTAAAGCTCTATCAAGTGCTCTCCGAGGTGGTCAAGAGTCCCGTGGCAACCCACACGGCGATGCTGGTCACCGACGAGGGCTTTGTGCTCGACGTCAAGTGCTACAAGCACGAGGCGCAGCCTGAGCCTGAGACCGAGCAGGGCGAGGAATAGCATGCACCCGTTCGAGGTGTTCATCCGCCCCATCGCAGACCCCAAGGCGCAGGTGGCCGTCATGGCCCTCTGCGCCCTCGCGCTGCTGGACGTGGTCTTCGGCGTGCTCAACGCTTGGTTCTTCCAGCACGACTTTTCCAGCCACGAGTTCCGCGAGGGGCTCATCCGCAAGCTGAGCAACCTCGGCATGGTAACAGTGGCCGACATCGTGGACGGCATGCTGCTGGGCGGGCTGGAGCTTGGCTTCCAGCCCGTGCTGCTGGCCGTCACCGTGTCGCTCGCGCTGATGGAGCTGATGAGCCTGTTAGAAATCTTCGCTGAGATGCACCCCGAGATTAGCGAGTCGGCGTGGTACCAGATGCTCGCGCACAGCAAGGACTCGCTGCACAAGGAGGGCTGATGGCTACGATCCGTGAGAGGCTGGTCGAAACTGCGCGCGCACAGCTGGGCGTCCCGTACTACTCCATGAACTACAGCGCCAAGGATGGCTACGCGGGGAGCATGGGCACCCACTACGTCGGCAGGGGATGGGGCTGCGCGCAGTTCATGGCGTACTGCTTCAACACCGTGCTGGGCACCGCCTACGTCGGCTCGTGCTGGAACTACGCGGGCGACGCGCTGGGGCAGTCGGTCAACCAAGGCGGCGGCGAGTTCCGCTTCATAGGGGCCGACGAGGCACTCCCCGGCGACTGCGTGCTCTACTGCGCAAGCGGCCACACGGGGACGGACTACGACGACTACGGCCACATCGCCATGTATCTGGGCAATGGCCGCGTAATCGGCGCGATGGGCCGTGGCACTCCCGGCTCGGGCGGCTACCTCAACATCGGCATAAAGGAGACGAACACGGCAGGCCAGTCCATCGGCGGCATCATGCGGTTTATCCGATGCACGAGATTGGATAAGGAAGAGCAGGGGGTGTTCCCATTGACTGCCACCATCAAGTTCAAGACGGGCACCTACGTCCGCGTGGCCCCGTCCATGAAGGCCAAGATCGTGGCCAAGTACAAGAAGGGCGACACCTGCCGCATCGACGGCGTGGTGTTCGGCGAGGGGGACGGCTACATGTGGGGCCGCTACACGGGAGCGTCGAGCGGACAGCCGCGCTACGTGTTCCTCGGCACCCACGAGCGCGTGACGGTGGTGTGACATGGCCCGCAAGTACGACCTGCCCGACAATGGGCCCGAGATTCCGTCCAAGGCAATCAGCGGCCTGCTGCTGGTGACCATGTTCCTCGTGATGTGCGGCGTGTTCTTCGGCACCGTGGCCGCGCTCGCGTGGATGATTGACGCGGTGTGCGCCCTCTTCGCGTAAGGCAAGACATAGAGACTTGAGCCGTCACCCCCTCGCGGGGTGGCGGCTTTTCTCATGCCGCGCGAGGGAACGCAAACGCCAGCAGACCGCCCACCAGCGTCAAGCGCCGTTCGCATATCTGCACGTCTGGGCTACCAAACTTAATCTCTGCGAACCCGTCACGCCTGTACTCCAGGGTGGCGGGTTTGCCGCTTTCTACGTCGTAGTTCAGAATCACAATCACCAGCTCGTCGCCGACGATTACCTGCCACACGAACGCGTCCAGCAGCTCGCGGTCGGCGAGCGTGAGGCCAACCTGCAGGAAGTCGGCGAAGTCGTCGGGGTCGATGGTGGCGCGCTTGGACCATGCCGCGGCCTCCGACTCGCCGCGGGCCCGCTGCAGCTTGAGCTGCGCGAGGCGGTCGGCCACGTCCGCGTAGGGCATGCCCGCCTCTATGGCGGACATGATGTTCTCGATGCCGCGCTGGGCTTCGGTGGCCGACCTGCGCGCGGCGTCCGCCTTCGCCTGCGCCTGCCTGTCCGTGACGCCCTCGCAGACGCGGATGGCAATCTCGCGCGCCGTCTCGCGGTTGGCCAGCATCCGCCGCAGCTCGTCCACCACGGCGTGCTCCAGCCAGTCCGCGCGGACGGGCCTGCAGCCGCACTTCTTTCCGCAGCGGTAGTAGTCGTAGCGCCTGCCGCTGCTGCCGTGGGCGGACGTGCCCACGAGGTTCATGCCGCAGCCCATGCAGACCCCGCGGCCCGCGAAGGCGTAGTCGCCCCACTCCTCGTCGCCGCGCACCTTCTTCGACCGCACCTTCTGCGCCATGTCGAAAACCTCCCTCTCCACGATTGCGGGCATGCCGTTTTCGACACGCACGCCGCCCCATGAGTACGTGCCCACGTACTTCTCGTTCCTCAGCATCGCCGCCACCATCGCGTGGCTGCACGGCCTGCCGTGGCTGGTCTTGACTCCCCTGCTGGCGAGGTCGCGCGCGATGGACGTGGGGGACTCGCCGTCGCAGCGGCGGGCGAAGACCTCGCGCACGACTTCGGCCTGCGCCTCGTCCACCTCGTAGCGTCCGTCAGCGCCGAAGTGGTAGCCGAACACCGGCACGCCGTTGTGCAGGCACTTGAGCGCGTTGCCCTCCATGCCGCGTCTGGTGCGCTGGGACGTGTGCGCGGACTCCATCGCCGCCATCGCCTCGTAGATAGACTCCATGAGCAGCGCCTCGGGGCCGTCCGGCATCGACTCGGTGGCGCTGACCACCCTCACGCCGTGGTCGCGCAGGCGCTTCTTGTAGATTGGCGCGTCGTAGATGTCACGCGAGAATCGGTCCATCATGTAGACCACGCACAGGTCGGACTCTCCCGCGTTCTCGACCATCCGCTGGAACTCCGGCCGCTCGTCCGTGCGCCCGCTGGCGGCTCGGTCGCAGTACTCCGCCACGACCTCGTGGCCCTCGCGCGCGCACCACTCGTGGCAGACGCGCAGCTGGTCCTCGATGGACGCCTCGCGCTGGCGGGAGCAGGAGAAGCGGGCGTAGATTACGGCGCGCATGTCAATTTTCCATATCAGTCATATCGGCAAGCACTTGCAGGGGTACACCAAGCCCGTTTGCAAGTGCTTTTGCTTTTGTAAACGTCGGCTCTTTTGAGCGGCCTTTCAGCAGTTCGTTTATGGTCTGCTTGCGTATACCGCTTCGAGCTGCCAGCTCTGACGGACTGATGTTTTTCTCCCTCATGATTTGGATTAGAGCCTCACCAAACGTCATTTCAGGCACCCCCTGCCGCATTAACTCCGTAATTGAGAGTTTACAGAGTTCTGGACGAATTTACAAATAGCTATTGACACGTACAGAGTTCTGTACCATACTCATGCAGGAACGGTACAGAGTTCTGGACGGAGGTGAACACATGACTCAAACCGCAATGAGAACAGCCATTCAAGAGCGTGTCGCGCTCTATGTCGCTCGCACCAAGAAGGACCGACAGTCAATCGCAGAACGGCTGGAAATGCCAGTTTCGACGTTCTACACGAAACTCAACGGGCCGTCCGAGTTCTCCTTCAGCGAGGGCAAGCGTCTAGCCGAAATCATCGGCTGCACGGTTGATGAAATGTTCATTCGACCTTCGTAGGACGGCTGGAGAGACAGCACCGCGCGGTACAGGAAGGGCGTGGAGTTCACAGCGCCAAACTGCAGGGCCGAAAGGCCGACGAGAACCGAGAAATACGGAACCTCACGAGCGGAATTTAGACGGCTATCAGTTCTCAAATCGGCAAGGACTGTTGCGCAATGAAAGAAGCCCCCGCTGGGCCAATCAGCGAGGGCAAAAGCGGTCAAGATTGGAGGTTCCAAAATGACCAACACCAGTATACAGACAGCGCAGCCAAATGGTGGCGCATTGAGTGCAGAGCACTACCAAAGTTTTGAGCTGGCAAAGGAGAACGACGATGTTCTGGGCGGTGACAACATCGCCCAAATTCGTTCATATGCAGCCTATGCGCGAGCACAGGCGCAAGCCATTCACAAGACGATCGCCGCAACCAGCGGGCTGGACGATGTGGCTGCAATCAAGGCGGAGGCCACAGAGACGGCGCAGACATTCGCCAAGGTTGGCATTTATGCAGACCAGCGTATCGGTGAGATTCTGCGCGAGCTGCCAAAGGGAAGTCGCTGGAAATCAGATTCCCCAACGGGGGAAAGTGAAACCAAGGCAGGCGCCCTGCAAAGCGCTGGCATTTCACGTTCGGAGGCCTATCGACTCGAAGAGTTAGCAGCCAACCCCGAAGTCGTGCAAGCCGTGCTCGACAAGGCAGAAGCAGAAGGGCGCATCCCTTCGCGCAAGCAGGTGCTGGATGCAATCCGCGAGCGTGACGATGCGCGCGAAACCGTGAGCATGGTCAAGCGCGTCGGCGACACGCTCAAGGAGCAGCGCGACAAGGCGCAGGCCGACCTAGAGCGGGCACGCGAGGAAATCAAGGCGCTTGAGCGCCAGAACGACCAGCTCTATGAGCAGGCCAACGCGGCGAGCGCACCGCAGGTGGTGGAGCGCACCGTCGAAGTCGCGCCAGCAGATTACGAGTCAGTGAAGCACGAGCGCGACGTTTACCTCGCGGATATCCAAAAGCTGCGCAAGCGCAACGAGGATATGCGCCGCGAGCTGGACAAGGCGAAAGACCTGCTGGGCATGGATAAGACCATGCAGGACGTCCGCAAGGACGTTCAGTACCTCGTAAGCGCAACCAACCAATACGTGCGTCACTACGGCGGCCTCACGTGGACGGCGGCAAGCCTAGAGCAGCTGGACCAGCAAACGCTCGAAGAGTTCCGCAAGGCAGCTATCAATCTAGCGACCTTTGCAAACGCCCTCGTGGCGAGTCTGGAGGATACGAAATGATGAATCCCGATCACGAGATTACCCCGCATGAAACCAGCGACCCGATGGAGCTAATGCAGCTCGCGGCCATGAACATCAACGGACTTTCGCAGCAGATGGGCCTTATGAACAAGGCCGTTACCGCAATCAAGGACGATGTGAGCGACCTTCGCGCTCAAATGGTCGATGCCAAGGCCGACATTCGTGGACTCAAGGACGACCAGTTTGTCGACCTCATCAAGGCGGACAACATTCGGAAGTCTGCGCAGGACAGGGTGGCAGAGCTGCTGGACATTGAGTTCGACGAGCGTGGTGGCGTTACCGATGATTGCCGCTACGACTACACGCACTACTACGCAAAGTTCATCGGTCGCCTGCATGTTGATGCCCGAAACGCGGGACTGGAAGGACCGCGTATCTATGCGACACCGCGAAAGACGTATCAAGCACTCATCGACTTCATCAACGATTGGGTGCCATTGCGCGGAGTTGAAGGGCTCAAGTCTTACTACGACGGCCTAAGCGAAGCGCGCAAGCGCAAGAAGCGCTAGACGTCAGCGCATCTGCGAGCGTCACACGCGGCGCACGCCATGGGTGGCGGACTTGTGGTCTTTCGTCCGCCCACGGCACTGCGGACAACCTTGTGCCGGACCCATGCAACGGAGTGCAGGGCGCGCGGGACGACCTCTCCAAGCCCGCGCGGTACCAGCCCGCCACTTCCGACAGCGGGTGCGCGATGCGGACGTGACGCGTGCGTCGCGCGGGGCGCTCGCGGAAAAGCAAGCGGCCCGAGTCCGCAGGGCAAGGCGGACACGGGCCTCAGAAGGTGTCACACAAGGGAGGGTGACACCCCGATTCTAGCAGAGAGGGGAG
>Ga0326512_10000960_pt1 | contig 23766 bp, 22 predicted proteins | sample 1_2617_0518_D_FD_203652 | JGI IMG/M metagenome (GOLD analysis project Ga0326512, IMG submission 203652) | Bovine rumen microbial communities from UC Davis, California, United States - 1_2617_0518 | ecosystem: Host-associated > Mammals > Digestive system > Stomach > Rumen | place: USA...
AAGCCACGTAGCCCGGTGTCATAATAATAGTAGTCGCAAGTGTAAGTAGAATCAGAACTACCAGTGGTTAGTGGAATTAAATAACAATTATTATAATCTTGGTCGGTTTTATGCCAGTTACTATTAGTCGGTGTATATAAGCCAGTACTCTCATAATCATTTGTTATTGAACTAGCATAATTTGCTCTATCATTACAAATATAAACTAATCCATCTTGTATTAATATTCCATCAATCCAATTCCATACATTACCCCATAAGTTTTCTATCCATCTATATTGTACAGCACTTACATTATCAGCAGTTCCATCCACTCTACCAGTATGATAAGTAAGAATATCCGTTTCGCCAATAGTTAAAGCTGCACCACCAGAGGTAATACCTGCACCAATTTTACTTTGTGTATTTAAATGTGCAAATTCTACTATATATAATAGTTCTAAAGCTGCATAAGTATGTATATCATACTGATAATGCTTATTGTCAATTGCAGTAATACCAGTTCTAAATCCACCTAAGTTAGTATTAACTTTTGGAGCAGTGCCTGGTGCAGATAAAAAGTTACTATTACATTCATAACGACTCATATATTTTCCACTACCAGGGTGTAATGTAAGTCTAGAGTCTTGAACAGCAGATATATAAATATACATCTTACTTTCTTCTGTATTATTTATAATTTTACTCCAAAATTGTGGTATGTATACGTAAGTTTCTCCATTTGAATAATCTACGAAGTTAACTATTTGTCCGTCAACATAATTTTTTCTAACCATCCCAGCCCAAGGCATATAATCATCAAACCAAGACTGACCAGCGGTAGTTCCAATACAAGCGGTTGGTTCAATCGTTGGGCTATGAGTTACTATATGATTAGGATCATTTTCTCTAGTAAGACGAGTTAATACTGGAGAGCTATCGCCATAATTCCAGATTACTCCGAAACACATACCATCTAAAATTGTTAAAGGAATTAGTACTTGTTTGGAGTTATAATTTAAAGTTTCAGCTACATTTACAATAAGATTTGTTTCTCCTTTTGCAACAGAAGTTATAGAAACAGTACCACCATTGTTTGAAACTGTAGCTAAAGAAGTATTTTCAACACTAAAACTAAAATAACCGCCACTATTAGAAGTAAAAGCTACTTCTTTTGTTTCATTTAATGTATCAACGGTTATAGTTGATGGTCCAGTAATTGTTGGATTAGCTTTAGTTATTGTCCAATTAACTTCTATCATACCTTTATAATCATTAATTCCATAAATTTTTAAAGAATAACTTCCAGCGTTTGTAGCAGAATAACTACTTATAGTATAATCTTCTTCATAAACTAATGTAGTACTATCTAATACAACACTAGTAACAATAGGCTCTTTTGCTGTACCATCATATGTAAAACTATTATAATCAATAGTTACAGTGCCACCATCTATATCCATTCTACCACTTATATCTACTTGACTTAATAGAGTACCATTCTGATCTATTAAACTTAATATAGAATCTGTAACATCTAATGCCGCACCATATCTAATATTATCAGCATCTTCATCTATCCAAAGAACTTGTTTTCCCTCTGGGGCGTCGTCACCAATAAAAATTTCTTCATTCTCTATAAATTTATCATTTACCCATGTTTTTTGAGCATAGTCGGTTAAATCTATATCGGTTACTCCTACCTGCTCCCAATTATTATTTGTATAAACAAATTCATCATATCCATCTTTAGTTTTTTGTGGATTTTTAGGTAGAAAATAAAAGATTTTCTCTTCACCAGTAGTCTCTAATATACTTCTATCTTGTTCTATTTGAACTCTAAATCCTTCTCTTTTTGCTTGCTCTACCTGTTTTTTAGTATATCCTAATGCAACTGCAAGAGTTGATACATCCATAATCTCACCACCTTACAGCTCAACCCAATCGCCAACATTATTTTTCATCTTAACAATCATACCATTATCTGTTAAAACGATTGCTATTGAGCCGATTGGTGCTTTAGAAGGAATTGAACTAACTTCTTGCTCTGTATCACAAATCCAAGTTTCAATTGGAGTATTAGGAGTATTTCCTTTTTGTATTAATTGCATATATAATTCCTCCTTTATATATATTTTGTATTATTCTTCTTCATAATAAGTTTCTGAATTTTCTTCTAACCGTTTTTTGTCTACACTAGCCTCTGCAAGAGTATAAACACATACGCTACCAAAGGCAGTTATAATTGAGCCTACTTGAGTGGCAGTATTATCACTTGCATTAAAAAAGACTAAAATAGATAATACAAGTGCTGCCACTAAAGCCCAAAATTTACGAGAAGAAAGTTTTTCTTTCCAATTTATTTTCATTTATTTAGCCTCCTTAATTATTAGATAATTTATTAAATCTTGTTTATTGATCGCTACCATTATCTGTTTCCTCCTCTGAAGCATAAACTTGTGATAATATATCCTCATTAGAAGTAATATTACCTTTAATTTTTTCTTTATTCTCCATAGCAGATTTAATTAAATATCCAATTATTCCGCCCGTCATTGGTAAACCAACATAAGCGTAAAGTGGATCAACCGCTACTACTTCTGGAGTCATTGTATTTTTGAGTTGATATATATTAACTCCAATTCCAAAAAGAGCTACAGCAAACCAAAGTACGATCATCGCCGCAATACAGCGTTTACTATATTCTTTTAGTTTTGAACTTTTTAATTTTTTCATTTTTATCACCTTAGAAAATATTTTCTTTAGCATTTATATAAGATTTTAATACATTTAAATACTGCGTTAACCAGCCATCAGAAGAAATATCTTGTGACGCATTTTCAGAATTATTATTAGTTTGTTTTTTAATTAAACTATCATTACATTTATAATCTGTTAACCTTGCAGCACTTTGTCCTAAATCTAAGCCTGTTGTGTGTTTTCCAAAAGCGTGATCCTCTAAGTGTGAAGCATTAAGAAATCCTTTAACATCATTAATATGATCATCAAAACCATATCTAACTAAATCATTTAATGAGCTAAAACCAGACACATTAAAAGGATAAAAACTTGGGTGACGGCTTAATAGAAAAAATAATCCCATCACGAGTCTCAAATACTTATCATCAGTTCCTGAATCGAAGCTGGTTTCCTGAGATTTACTTGCGGGAGCGTTAAAATAATATACACAAGCACATAAAATACATAGATAACTTTTTACCCTCATTATTTCTGTTAATATAGTATTCAATACATGTGTATATTGTTGTATAATAGTAGTAGCTACTTCCCAATTAGCCTTACAACTTGTACTATCTATTATATCATTTTGACTAATTTGAGTAACATAACTCATATATAAATTCCTCCTTATAACTCCAACCATTGCTCTTTAGAATTTCTTAAATAAATTGTTGCAGGATAAACTACAATAGCTAAATCCCCTAAAGAACAATCGCTAATTTTTTCTAAATCTTCCTTGCTATCACATACAAATTCTTTTTGTACGTGATAACCTTGTTTTTTCTCTGACAAAACATAAAACAATCTTGTTTCACCTCTCGTCCCACCTTACTTATAAGTAAAATCTGTTCGTGATGAGTCTATAAAATCAAATAAAAATTGATTTTTTAGAAAAAAAATGATATAATATAGATAGAAATAAATAGGAGGTTGCTTATGGGAAAATATGATAAATCTGGCGGCTACGCCGGATATAATAAAAATAATGAAGAACGAGAACCCTTAGATTATTATGCTACACCACCCGAAGAAGTAACTAATGGTATATTAACAGTAAAACCTTGGAACTTAAAAGATACTAAAAATATTACCATTCTTGAACCTTGCGCCGGCGGTGGCCATATGATAAAAGGTATTCGTGATAGTGGTTTTGAAGGAGGAATAGTTGGAACAGATATTGCCGCTCACCCAAAAATTGAACTCCAATTTGGTGATGTAATTTTAGCTGATGAAATTTATGACTTTTGTTCAACAAACTACCCTTATGAAGATGGTATTGATTATATAGTAATGAATCCACCTTTTTCTTTAACGATTCCTTTTGTTAATCACGCATTAGATATAGCTAAAAAAGGAGTCTTAATGTTTAATAGACTCCAATTTGTTGAAAGTCAAAAAAGATATGATTTAATTTTTAAATATAATCCACCCAATAAAATTTATCAATATGTTGATAGAATTAATTGTGCAAAAAGTGGAGATTTTTCCAAGAAATTGAATGGAACACAGGCATACGCTTGGTTCTTTTGGGATAAGACAAAGGCATACAGTTCAACTGAATTTTATTGGATAAGAAAGGCAGGGAAGACAGATGAGTAATTATAGTGCTAAAGATATTGTAACTTTAAGCCCTGGACGAGCATTCCGAGAAAAAATAGGAATGTATCTAAGCGCAGATAGACAAGAAGCTATTAATTTAGGCTTACGAGAACTAATTGTTAATGTTCAAGATGAATATGAAGTATATAAACCAGAAAAACCATATATTATAATAGAACTTAATTCTCACGAAAGAACCATTAAAGTTAAAGATAATATGCGCGGCATTCCAGTTGGCGCAAGAGATGATGGAATGAACTCACTTACTGCTGCATTTTTATTGCCGCACTCTGGTGGAAAACACCAAGAAGGAGCATATAGTAGTGCAGTTGGAATTAACGGTGAAGGAAATAAGGTTGTATGTCATACCGCTACTTTCTTAGAAGTAAGAGTACGTAGAGATGGACACATATGGTATCAACGATTTGAAAGTGATGATGAGGGCGCGAAACCGGTTACAGAAGTAGAAGATATTGGTACTTATACCGGCGATACAGGTACAGAAATTATTTACCAACCAGATCCAAAAGTTTATGGGGATATATTTATAGATGTCCCCAGTATAGAAAAAATGTTGCGAGAATTGTCTTATTTTACAAAAGGATTAAAAATTTATTTTATAGCTGACGATTATGGAACAACTATTTATTCTAAAAATGGATTGGTCGATGGATTAAATAGTGAGAACAGTTTGAGCCGTCCTTTCTCATATTTTTATGAAACTGATGATTGTAAAGTTGAATTAGCTCTCCAATGGGTAAGTTCTAAAGGTAATATTAAGGGTTATGCCAATGGATTATATATGCCTGATGGTGGCGCTTTTATAAGTGGATTTAAATCTTCTCTTACCAGAACTTTTAATTCTCTTTCAAAAGGAAGCTTTAGTGGTGACCAAATTAGAGATGTCTTAGATGGCTTTGTTTCTGTTAAGGTTAGAGTCGGTCAATTCTCAAACCAAGCTAAAACCGCTTTAGCAAATCCAGAAGCAAGAACAGCAACTTCTTCAGCAATCACAAACGCTTTAAAAGATTTTGCAATTAGAAGAAAAGGTGATTTTGAAAAAGTCGTAGAACTTTTAACAAAAGTAGAAAAAGCTGAAAAAGCGGCTGAGCGCGCAAGACAGCAAGTTTTGGGGGCTGCAAAAGAAATAGAAAGGAACCAAAAGAAAAAAGTCTTTCACTCTGATAAATTAAAAGACGCAGAATATCTTGGAGAAAATTCTATTCTACTATTAGTAGAGGGTAACTCTGCCGCAGCTTCAATGGCAGCCGCACGTGATATAAGTCGCTATGGTATTCTCGGATTAAGAGGTAAGTTAATAAATTGTCTTTCAAATTCGGAAGAGAAAATTTTTAAGAATGAAGAGATTAAGCTTCTCTTATCTGCGTTAAACATTACTCCCGGAAAATATGATACAAAAAAGCTAAGATATGGAAAAGTTGCTATTTGTGTCGATGCCGATTCAGACGGTTATCATATTGGTTTACTTATAATGGCAGCACTTCATTATTTATGTCCACAATTTATAAAAGAAGGACGCTTACTGTGGCTTCGCTCTCCTTTATATATTGTAAAAGATAAAGGTAAAGAAAGCTATTATTTTTCTGATGAAGAGTTTGAAAAAGCTCGTAAATCAATAAGGGGAGAGGTAACACGTGCAAAAGGTTTAGGTGCATTATCTGCAAGTCAAGCAGCTCATTCGATGTTTTCAGAAGAATATCAAAGAATGGATACATTAGAAGTAGATAATGATGCGATAGTAATGTTGGAATCTTTAATGGGAGAAGATATAGATCCTCGTAAGGATTTCTTATTTAATAAAATTGATTTTTCGGAGATAAAAGAATAATGTTGCGTTGTGATGTATGTGGAAAAATAAAAGAAGAAAATGAGATTAATGTTCACAGTGCAATAAATATGCCAATAAGTTTAGGCTATTGCGCTGATTGCGATAAAAAAGGATATATTACACTTTTAGAATTATTAAAATATATGTCGAAACCAACTAATAAAGAAAGAATAATAAAAAATTTAGATGTTATAATTGAAAATTGTAACGTTCTATTTAATGCTTTTTTAAATAATGAACGCCCGGAGGTGGATGAAAATGAGTAATTTAAAGAATATAATTGAAGAATCTTTTGGACAATACGCTGGTGCAGTTACTCAAAGTCGTGCATTAGTTGATGTAAGAGATTGTCTAAAACCTTCAGCTCGACAAATTTTCTATTGTCTTTATACAGATAAATTCCTTCATTCCAAACCTTTTAAGAAAACTTTAAAAGCTGTCGGTAGTGCTATGCGTATGTATATTCATGGCGATAGTTCTTGTGAAGGAGTCTTAATGCGTTCTGGACAACCTTTTGCTATGAGATATCCATTAATAGAAGTGGAAGGTTCTTATGGTAATTTAATGGAAAGTGGTAACTGGGCGGCAAGTCGATATACTTCTTCAAGACTTTCTGAAATTTCTGAAAGTTTATTTAACGATATAAAGAAAGAAACTATTTTGGAATGGAGAGATAACTACGACGATACAGAGCAGTATCCCTCAGTTCTAACTTCAAAAGGCTTCTATAATATAGTTAATGGAACTATGGGTATTGGAGTCGGCGCAGCTTCTTCAATTCCAGCTTTTAATTTAAACGATGTAAATAAGGCTTTAATCCATTTATTATGGAATCCTGATTGTAGTTTTGAAGAAATCTATTGCGCGCCCGACTTTGCAACCGGAGCTATTCTTCTAAATGAGGAAGAAGTAAAAGAAAGTTTAAAGAATGGTACTGGTTTTGCTTGTAAACTAAGAGCCGTAATCGATTATGACGTAAAAGAAAAAGTCTTAATTGTAAAAGAAATTCCATATGGTGTATATACTAATACAATTTGCGGAGAGCTGGAAAATATTTTAAATGGTGATGAGAACCCCGGAATAGACCGTTTTAATGATTTGACTGGTGAAAAACCTTTAATTAAAATTTATCTAAAGAAAAATGCTAGTCCAGAAAGAATTTTAAAGTATTTATATAAAAAGACTTCACTTCAATCTCACTATGGAATTAATATGACTATGCTAAAAGATGGAAGATTTCCACAGATTTTTACTTGGAAAAGCGCTTTGGCAGAACACTTACGTCATGAAGAAGAAGTCTATATTAGAGGTTTCAATTTTGATTTAAAGAAAATCAATAGTAGATTACACATTGTTGAAGGTATTTTAATAGCTTTAAATAATATTGAAGAAGTTATTGAACTAATTAAGAAATCTAAGACGACTGCCGCAGCTAGTAAGAGTTTGCAGGAAAACTTTAATTTAACAGAAATCCAAGCGAAAGCAATTCTTGAGATTAAATTAGCTAGACTAGCTAACCTTGAAACCCAAAAATTTATTGACGAAAAAGCTAAACTAGAAACAGAAAAAGCTAGAATTGAGGCTATTCTTCACGATTCAAACCTATTGAAGAAAGAAATAGAAAAAGGTTTTATAGATATAATGAATAAATTTGGTGACGCCCGCCGCACCCAAATAATGAATATAGAGGGTGACGATGAAGAAGAGCCAAAAGAAGTTAAAACTCTTTCTATTAGTTTAACAAATAAAAATAGTCTTTATGCAACAGAAGTTTCAACTTTATATGTACAACGCCGCAATAGCGTTGGAACAAAGTTTAAATTAGATAAAGATGAGTATGTAATTTCAAATATTACTGCAAATAATAATGATACAATTCTTTTCTTTACGAAGGGAAACTCTTGTAATTGTTATCATTTAGCTGGAATTAACGTACCTATTGAAGTAAAAACTCCATTAGAAGCTTTATTAAGTTTAAATCCTAATGAGTCAGTTTTTGAACTTGTGAATTTTAACAAGAAAGATGTTAAAGAAAATATTATCTTTGTTACAAAACAAGGTATGTTAAAAAAGACAAAGTTTGCAGAATATAATATAAAACGTAGCGGAGGAGTGAAAGCCCTTGAATTAAATAAAGATGATGAACTTCTTGACGTTATATTTACCAATGATGAAAACATAGGTATGGTTACAGAAAAAGGTCGTTTATTAATTTGTCCTACTAAAGATATTAGAGCTATTAGTAGAGTTGCAAAAGGTGTAAAAGGAATTAAATTAGACGATGGAGATGCTGTCTCTGGAGTACATACCGTTCCTAAAGATACAAAAGAAATTGTTTCTATTACTAATAAGGGATACTTTAAAAGAACAATGTTTTCTGAATTTGGAGTCACTAATAGATATACTAAAGGTCAACGTATTCAAAAATTAAAAGAAAATACAGAATACATAGCTGACTTCTATCCAATAAAAGACGAGCAAAATATAGTCATTATTTCTTCTGGCGCGCAGCTTAAAGTTTCAGTAAACTCTATTCCTTTATTAAGTAAGAATACTCTTGGAGTAAAATCTATTAAGTTAAAAGAAAAAGATACTGTAGTAGCTCTATCGAAAGAATAAGACAAAATAAAGCATTAGTTAAAATTTGAAAAAACTTTAAATTTTGTTTATAATATATATAGAAAGTTAAGGAAACTTTCAAAAGTCGATTAAGGCTGTATATAAATAAAATTTTATTATGTGAGGTAATGTAAAATGAAACTAACAAAAATGTCAAATGAAGTATTCGAGTATGTGAGAAATAACGGTGGTAAGGTTTCTATTGAGGAGCTAACTAACGTTACTGGTCGTGGAGCAAGAAGTGTAGGCGCTAATGTAACTGACCTAAAGAAGAAGGGCTTAGCAGAGCGTGTTAAGGAAAAGGTCGAGGATAAGGAAGTAACTTATGTTGTCCTAACTGAGGCTGGTCAGACTTTTACTCCATCTGAGGACTAATTGTTCTAAAGGTAGTGGAATAGAGAAGTCTATTCCACTTTAAGATACCTTTAATAAATTAAGATTAAAGATTAAAGAATAAATTAAACTAAATTAAACTAAAAAAAAGAGAGGAAAAAATTATGGTACAAAGTGAAAATATAGTAAAAATTGAAGGTATTCTGGCTGAAACTGACTTAGAAGAGAAAAAATTTTTAAAAGATGGAAAACAGTGTGAGGCAATCGGCGGTTCAATCACTATTCGTGTAGAGCAGAAGATTGGTGAAAGAGATGTAGTTTCTGATGTTCCCGTATATATGTTTGCTACAAAGCTAACAAGAAAGGGTTCAATCAATCCGGCATATGAAAATATTAAGAATATTAAGGATAATTATATCTCCATTGGTGCATCAGATGAAGCACATGCAGATAAGGTAAGAATTACCAAAGGAGAAATTCGTATGAACGAATATTATGGTAGAAATGGTAATTTGGTATCTTTTCCTCGTATTAATGCTTCTTTTGTAACAAGAGTAAAAGAGTCTGAGGAATTTAATCCAAAGGCAGAGTTTACTTGCACAGCTGTTGTATTGAAGCAAGATTATGAGCAGGATAAAGATCAGAATGAAACAGGTCGTTATTTACTCCAGACTGCAATCATTCAGTATGGTGATAAATTAGATGTAGTTCCATTTATTGTAGAAAATAAAAAGGCTATCAATTATATTTCTTCTAATTGGGAATCTGGAAACACAGTTAGAATTAATGGTAAGTTAAACTTCAGTTATAAAGTAATTAGAGAAGTTAAGGAAGGTGCTTTCGGCGACCCCGTTGTAAACGAGAGAACTGTAAGTACAAGTGAATTAATTGTAACTGGTGGTAGTGAACCAGTTGAAGGCGAGGGCGCATATGATGCACAAGACATTAAAGCAGGTTTAGCTAATAGAATGGCTAGTCTGGAAGCTATGAAAAATAAGACTAACGAAAAGAAAGCCCCTGCTCCTTCAAACTCTATTAATAGTGATGACTTAGGATTTTAATCCTAAGTTCATCTATTAAATAGAAAGGAGGGTTATAAATGATAGATATTTTAAATATCGAGCCAACAAAAGTAAGTAAAGATTTACAAGGAAAATATATTCTCTTATACGGTGCGGCGAAGTGTGGTAAAACAACTTTTGCTACTCAAATGCCAGATAATTTGTTAATAGCGTTTGAGAAAGGTTATAATGCTCTATTTAACGTAAAGGCTGTAGATATTGATAAATGGGCAACTTTTAAACAAGTAATTCGCCAATTACGCCAAGAAGAAGCACAACAAATGTATAAAACAATTACTATTGATACAGTTAGTATTGCATATACAATGTGTGAGGAATATATTTGTAAACAACAAGATGTTAGCAGAATCGGAGATATTCCATATGGCGCGGGCTATGGAATCGTAGAAAAAGAGTTCCAAGAGTGTTTAAGACAAATTACTCAGTTGGGATATGGATTAGTTTTAATTGCACACTCCGTTCCAAGAATTGAAAAAACAGCTGATGGTAGTGAAATTGAAATTGTATCTCCAGATATTCCAAAAAGAGGCTATAAAGTCATAAACCAACTTGTCGATATTATTGGATATATTGATATAGTATGGGACGCTGAGGGAAATTCAAAGCGAGTTCTTTATACAAGAAAGACTCCAAAAATTATGGCTGGTAGTAGATTTAAATATCTAACTCCTACCGTTCCTTTTAGCTATACTGAATTAACTAAAGCGATTGCGGCGGCGGTTGATAAGGAAGCAAAAGAAGTAAACGGAGTTTTGATTGATCATAAAGAAGAAAAGAAAGAAACCGAGCGCACTTTTATAGAAATTAGGGAAGAGGCTCGAGAGATATGGGAAAAACTTGTCAAAACTGATAAGAGTAATGTAGAAAAGCTTAATAAGATTATTATTGATACTTTTGGTAAACAGATTAAGCTATCTGAAATTACAGAAAATCAAAAAGACCTGTTTGAAATTGTTCTTGCTGAAATGAAAGAACTCTAAATAAAGATATGAGGAAGAGGTAGTTTAACTACCTCTTTTTAATTTGACTTTTTCTTAAAAATGTGTTATAATTATAAGAGAAAGGTGAAATGTATGGAAAAGAAAATTCAAATGGGCGTATGTCCCGGTTGTAAAAAAGCTGTAGAAAAAACACAAGAAAACAAAGTTGAAGGAAAAAATAACCACGTAAGATATTGGCATCCAGAGTGTTTAGAAAAAACAAGAAAAGAAAAAGAGAAAAAAGCAGCAGAAGAAATGGGCAGAAAGGCTATATTTAATTACTTAACAGCGATAGGTATGCCACCAAATTATGCGTTCTGGGGCAGACAACGTAATGATTATATAAATAAATATGGATATACTGATAGTGGAATTTTAATGGCATTAAAGTATTGGTTCGGAGAAAAAAATAATTCCATAGAGCGCGCAAATGGTGGTATGGGTATAGTACCTTATATATACGATGAAGCCCAAAGATATTATAGGAATATAATATTAAAGAAAAAGAAATTGCTTGAACAAGCAACGAAACAACAAGAAGAAGAAAAGAAAGTCGTAACTGTAACTAAAATAAAAGAAGAAAAAAGAAAGAACTTTATTGATTTAAGTCTATTAAGTGGAGATGAGTAAATGGTAGATAAAAATACAATTTATCAAGTACTGTGTGGATTAATGCTTAATCCCAGCTATCTTATGGATTCAGAAAAGTATAATCTTTCAACCGATGATTTCTCTTCTCTATTGGAAAAATATATTTTTGCTGCAATTTATAATCTTCAACGAAACGGCGCGCAGTCCATAAATATTGTTGATATTGATAATTACTTTGATGCTCACTCAGAAGCAAAAGATTTATTTGAAAGAAGTAATGGTATCGAAATATTACAAGATGCTTTGGATATTGTACAACCTGATAACTTTCCTTTTTATTATCAACGTTTAAAAAAATTTAATATTATTAAAGATATTAAAAGAATGGGTTTTGATACATCTCAATTATATTGTGAAGATTTAGCCAATCCAAAGGCTGCTGAAATAAACGATAATTTTGAAAATATGCAGGTTGAAGAAATCTTTATGTTTTATAAACGTAAAATAATGGGTGTGGAAAGTAAGTATCAGTCAGGTTCGAGTCGTCCAAGTGTAGAAGCTAGTTCTGGTATTAGAGAATTAATTAAGAATATGAAAATTCACCCAGAAGTAGGTTCTAGATTACAAGGACAAGATTTCAACACGATTTGCCGCGGCGCTAGAAAAGGAAAGTTTTATATTCGTACTATGGCTAGTGGCGTAGGTAAGACAAGAGCTGCTGTTGGAGATGCTTGTATGTTAGCTTATCCAATTAGATATAATAGTTTAAAACGTATGTGGGAATTGACTGGAGCTACTGAAAAAACTTTATTCATTGCTACTGAGCAAAAGCTTGAAGAAATCCAAACCTTAATACTTGCTTATCTTACTGATTTAAATGAGGAAACTATTCTTTATGGTTATTATACAGAAGAAGAGGAAGAAAGAGTTGAAAAGGCTATTTTAATAATGGAAAAATATTCTGAAAATTTAATTGTAAAAGAAATGCCAGATCCAAGTATCACACAATTAAAAGCGGTTGTGAGAGAAAATTGGTTAAACTACGATATTCAGAATGTGTTTTATGATTATATTTTTTCAAGTCCTAGTTTATTAGCTGAGTTTAGAGATTTAAAAGTCCGTGAAGATGTGGCGCTGGGTATGATGTCATCTGCGTTAAAAGAATTGGCAGTTGAATTAGATATATTTGTGATGTCCTCTACACAAACTAATGCAAAAATTGAGGAAGGAAAAGGAATAAAGAACGAGGCTGTTATAAGAGGCGCAAGAAGTATTATTGATAAATGTGACGTTGCGTGTATTGTTTGTAGAGTGACACAAGAAGAGGAAGAATTAATATCTGATATTCCAACTAATATTATTCCAAATCAAGTAATGGACGTCTATAAAGTAAGACGAGGAAGATATACAAACGTAAAAATTTGGAGTTATGTAGATTTAGGAACTTGCAGAAAAGAAGATTTATTTGTAACAACAGCTGAGTTTGATACTGTTGATGGATATAAACGAGTTGATTTTGTGTTTACAGATGAAAATGAGGAAGATTTAGATTTTCTATCAACATTAAATAACGGAAAAGATATACTTCCAACACAAAAGAAAGAAGAAGAAAAGGTTATAGATTTAAATAGTATAAAAGCTGAAACAGAAAAGAAAGGACTATTTGATGGGTTATATTAATAATTATTTTGTTATACATAAGTATAACATTTCTTACTTATATAAGAAGGTGATATTATGATTAATCAAGATAAAATAAATCTAATAAAAAAATTATATAAGGAAGGAAAATCTAAAACAGCTATTGCAAAAATAACGCACAGTGGAATAAAAACTGTAAAAAAATATACAGAAGATATAAATCAAGCAGATTATGATACAATGATTGGGAAAAAATTTGGTAAATTAACTGTTTTAAAAAGAGTTGAAAAAAATAAAAATTTTGCAAATAGATGTTTTAGATATCTATGTAAATGTGAGTGTGGAAATATTACAGAAGTGAACGGAAATTCTTTAAGAACTGGTCATACAATGTCTTGTGGCTGCTCTAGAAAAAAGAAAAATATCAAAGATTTAACTGGATGCCGTTTTGGAAGTCTTAATGTACAAAAATTTATAAATGTTGATGATGAACGAAGAGCAGTTTGGGAATGTATTTGTGATTGTGGTAAAACTATAACAGTAAATTCTCATCAATTATTATCATATTCTACTACTAGTTGTGGATGTAGAAAAACAAGTATTGGTGAACTTCGTATAGAAGAATTATTAAAAAATTTGTTAATTGATTACAAGAAAGAGTATCGCATTCAAGACTGTAAAGATAAATTACCTCTTCCTTTTGATTTTGCAATTTTTGAAAATAAAAAATTAATTGCTCTTATTGAATATCAAGGTAATATACATTTTACCTATGGAAATGGATGGAACACAAAAGAATCTTTTATAATTAGAAAAGAACACGAAAAAATAAAACGAGAATATTGTAAAAAAAATAATATCAAATTAATTGAAATAACATATAAAGAATATAATTTATTAAATGAAGAATACTTAAAGGAAAAAATATATGAATAATTATAAAATAATTTGTGACAATTTAGAAAAAAAAGCTATAATTAACTTATTATATAAGCTAGGAGTTAATGATATAATTGAAAAAGAAAATTGTCTTATTACCAATACAATTTGTCATAATGAATCAAATGGAAGTTTAAAATTGTATTATTATTTTGATACTCATCTATTTTATTGCTATAGTAATTGTTTATCTATGAATATCTTTCAATTTTTAGAGCATTATTATGAAACTCGAAATATCCCATATGACTGGTTTCAAGATGTTTATTATGTTGCAGAACAATGTACCGTAATAAAGGATTTTGAAGATTTCGTTCAAATGACTAAATATGTAAAAAAGGGAGATAAATATAAAAGACAAACTCTTCCAACATTACAAGTCTATGATGAGGGTATATTAGATTTGTTTATTAAAAATTATCCAATAGAATGGTTAAATGATAATATATCTAAAAAAGCTATGGATAAATTTAATATAAGATATTCTATTTCTCAAAATAAAATAATTATACCTCATTATAATATAAATAATGAGTTAATTGGTATAAGAGGTAGATCCTTAAATGAAGAAGAAGTAAAATTATATGGTAAATATATGCCAGTTAAAATAGGGAATACTTGGTATGCTCACAAATTATCTTTAAATTTGTATGGATTAAATAAAAATAAAGATAATATTAGGAAGAATGGTATAGCGATTATCTGTGAAGCAGAAAAGTCAGTTTTACAAGCCGAAGAGTTCCAAAGAGATAATTGTGTTGTCGCCACGTGTGGAAGTAATTTAAATAAATACCAACTAAAATTATTAATAAAAGAGTGTAGACCAAAAGAAATTATAATAGCTTTTGATAAAGAAGAGCTACCTCAAGAAGATAAATATTTTAATAAGCTATATAAAATTTGTAAAAAATATGAGAATCTTTGTAATTTTTCTTTTATTTATGATACAGAAGGCTTGTTAGAATTAAAAGATTCTCCGACGGATAAAGGAGAGGAAGTTTTTGAAAAATTAATAAAAAATAGAGTGAGAGTGAAATAAAATGCAAATTAAATTAGTGAATCCAAATTATACTGAAAATTATTTAGAAAATTTACTGCACTATAGAGGTGTAGTTAATATAGATGAATTTTTAAATCCAACAGAGGATTTATTATCTGATCCAAAGCTATTTAAAAATATAAGTCCTGCCGCAACCGCTTATAAAATAGCTTTAGACACAGGTAAACCAATCGCACTTGTTGCTGATAGTGATTGTGATGGTTTTACTTCAGCTGCAATTTTTTATATATATACTAAACGACTATATCCTGAAACAGAAATAGATTATTTTCTTCATACAAAAAAGCAGCACGGTCTTGAAGATATGTGGGAAGAAATTATAGAAAGTGATAAAGATTATTGTTTAGTGGTGTGCCCAGACTCAAGCAGTAATGATTATGAGTATCACGAAAAAATTTATAAAGAAAAAGGTTGTTGTACTTTAGTATTAGACCACCACGAATTAGATATAGAAATAAGTAATTCTGCTTTTGTTGTAAATAATCAAATCTCTCCTGATTATAAAAATAAGGAGTTAACAGGAGCTGGGGTTACCTATCAGTTCTGTAGATATTTAGACCAGATTAACGGAACAAATTATGTAGAAGATTTAATTGACCTCGCCGCGCTCGGTATTTGTGGAGATATGGGTAGCGTCTTAGAGTTAGAGAACCGATATTTTATGAAAACAGGTTTTAATAATATTAAGAACAAGTTTTTTAAGGCGCTAGTTGAAAAACAAGATTATTCTATGGGAAGTGTAGTTAATCCAACAACAGTAGCTTTTTATATTGTTCCTTTAATTAATGCTATGATTAGAGTTGGTACTCAGGAAGAAAAAGAAAGAATGTTTCTTGCATTTATAGATGGAGATAGAATGGTTCCTTGTAATAAACGCGGTGCAAAAGGGACTATGGAGAGGGTTTGTATTGAAAGTGCGAGAGAGTGTACAAATGCAAGAAGCAGACAAAATAAATTGTTGGAAACTAATACTGATAAGCTGGAAATGAGAGTTCATAAGCTAGGCTTACTTGAAAATAAAATTTTAGTAGTTTCGCTAGAAGACGAAGACGACTTTCCATCAGAACTTAATGGTTTAATTGCAATGCGACTTTCAGCAAAGTTTAAAAAGCCTACGATGGTAGTTAGATTAAACGATGAAGGATATTTAAGAGGAAGTATTCGTGGTGTAAATAATTCTCCATTACCAGATTTTAAACAGTTCTTAACTGACAGCGGTTTATTTGAATATGTATCGGGGCATGCTAACGCCGCCGGAGCATCATTCCGTGAGAAAGATCTGGAAGTGCTTAATAAATATGCTAATGATGAATTAAAAGATATGGATTTCGGAGAGGCTTATTTCGATGTAAACTTTATTCGTTCTGCCGCTGACGAAGATGTTAAAGATTTAATTTTAGATTTAAGTAAATATCCAGAAGTATGGGGACAAAGAAATCCAGAAGATAAAATTTGTATAAAAGATATTAATATAACACAAGACGATATTCAGGTAATAGGTTCCCGCTCAGATACTTTAAAGATAGAAAAATTTGGTATTGTATATATTAAATTTTTTGCAAAAGATTTGATTTCAGAATTGCGCTCTTCTGGTAATGAATTAAAATTAAATGTTGTCGGACACGCTAATTTAAATAATTGGGGTGGAAGAACTACTCCTCAAATATTTATTGATGCTTGTGAGGTATTAGATGGAGAATACGGATTTTAGATTTAGAGAACATGATTGTCTTTTTTATAGTAAAAAAGAAAATAAATCTTATTATGGAAAAACTATTGTCGATATAATTACAGGAAATTTACTTAATATTATAGTGTATGAAGACACTGCAATATGTGATTTAGATAATGAATTTACTAAAACACATAATTTAAAAAGAGTTGAAATATAAAACAAAAGGAGAAAGATAATGAAAGTATTAATAGCCTGTGAAGAATCCCAAAGAGTATGTGAAGCCTTTAGAAAACTTGGACATGAGGCATATAGCTGCGACATAATTCCTTGTAGCGGAGGACACAACGAGTGGCATATAATGCAAGATGTTATACCATTATTAGAAGAAAATATAAGTTTCAAGACCTGTGATAATACAGAACATTTTATAGATAAATGGGATTTAATTATAGCCCATCCACCATGTACTTATTTAACAACAACAGGAAACCGTTGGTTTAATATAGAAAAATATGGAGATAAGGCAAGAGAAAGAATAAAGCTAAGAGAAGAAGCTAAAGATTTCTTTATGAAGTTTGCTAATGCAAAATGTGAACATATTGCTATTGAAAATCCTGTGGGAGTAATGTCTACTACTTGGAGAAAGCCCGACCAAATTATTCAGCCGTGGTGGTTCGGAGATCCTTTTGAAAAGAGAACTTGTTTATGGTTAAAAAATTTACCATTGTTGAAAAAAGATAATGAAGTTACTCCAGAAGAAAGAAAGGTTTATAATAACGGTTCTTGTACTATGCCAAAATGGTATGCAGAAGCGTCAAGACTACCAAAAGAAGAAAGAGCAAAAGTTCGTAGTAAAACCTTTCCCGGATTTGCAAGAGCTATGGCAGAGCAGTGGAGTCAATTCCTACAGAGCGAAACTTGACTTTTAATTATAAATATGTTATAATATATATAGAAAGTAAAAAAGGTAGTGATATTAATGATAAATGAATATCCTGGTTCGCTACATAATCATACGGATTATTCAAATTTAAGATTAAGAGATTGTATTAATAAAATTGATACACTTATTGATTATGCTATTGAACTAGGTCATCAAGTAGTAGCTATCACAGACCACGAAACAATCTCAAACGCAGTTAAAATAGAACAATATTATAAAAAGATAAAAAAAGAGTATCCTGATTTTAAAGTAATAAGAGGTAACGAGATTTATCTTGTAAGAAACGGTTTAAATAATAGTAATTTTAATCGTGAGTTTGATAGATATTATCACTTTATTCTTTTAGCTAAAGATGAAATTGGGTTTAAGCAATTATGTGAAATATCTACACGCGCGTGGATGCGCTCATATATGTCAAGAAGAATGAGAAGAGTCCCAACTTATTATCAGGATTTATTTGATATAGTTGGGGTCAATCCTGGTCACTTAATTGCGTCAACTGCTTGTCTGGGTGGTACTCTTCCTACTCAAATTTTAAGAGCGCAAAAGAACCCTGAGCTTCTTCCCAAGATTGAGAATTGGATTTTAAGAATGAAGGAATTATTTGGAGAAGGAAATTTCTTCTTTGAAATGCAACCATCTCATAACCACGAACAAGTTTATGTAAATAAAGTACTTCTCGACTATAGTCGTCAATATAATGTTCCTTATATAATAACAACTGATAGTCATTATCTAAAAAAGGAAGATAGACTTGTACATAAGGCTTATCTTAATTCTCAAAACGGAGATAGAGAGGTAGATGAATTTTATGCTACAACTTATATGATGAACACAAAAGAATTAGAAAGTTATTTTTCATATTTTTCAAAAGAAGAATTGTCAAAAGCATATGAGAATATTTGTTTTATTAAAGATAGTTGTCAAGATTATTCTATCTTGAAGCCCTTAAAGATTCCTCAATTGCCTTGGAATGTATTTAAAAATAAGGATAATCCAGAAGATTATTATGAGAAAATTCCTTATCTGAAAACTTTTATGGAGTCGGATTATATTGGAGATAAGCAATTATGTTATGCGGTAGTAGAAGGAATAGAGAAGCATACAGACTTACAGAATCAAGAAGCATATGATGAAATTAATTCTAACTTAGAAATGACTTGGATTTCTTCTAATGTAAATAAAACACATTGGAGCGCATATTATTTAAATCTACAAAAAATAATAGATGAATGTTGGAACTCTGGAACTATTGTCGGTCCAGGTCGTGGCTCTGGTGTAGGTTTTATTCTTCTATATGTTTTAGATATAACTCAGATTAATCCACTTAGAGAAAAAACAAGATGTTTTTCTTGGAGATTTTTGAATCCAGACCGTGTATCAGTACTTGATGTTGACTTTGATACAGAAGGTACAAAAAGAGCACAAATGTTACAGCATCTTCGTTCAGTATATGGAAACGATAGGGTTGCTAATGTTGCTACTTTTAGAACAGAAAAATCAAAATCAGCTGTGTTGACCGCCGCAAGAGGTCTTGGAATAGATGTTGACGCGGCACAATATATAGCTAGTTTAATTCCTTCTGATAGAGGAATTTTAAGAACTTTATCCCAATGTATGTATGGAGATGAAGAAAATGATTTGCCGCCAATAGCTCAATTTAGAATAGAAATGTTAGAAAATTATCCTGAATTGTGGGAAGTTGCAAAAAATATTGAAGGACTAATAAATGGTTCTGGTATCCACGCTGGCGGCATTGTTTTTGTTGATGAACCATTCACTAACTCAACAGGATTGATGAGGGCACCTGATGGTACGATTTGTACGGCTTTTGAGTTACACGATGCAGAGGCGGTTAGTCTAATTAAATATGATGCTTTATCTGTAGAAGCTATGGATAAAATTCATAACTGTATTGATTTATTATGCGATTATGGTTACGCTGAAAGAAAAGATACTTTAAAAGAAACCTACGAATCCATTATTGGTATCTATAATATAGAACGAGATGCAGAAGATATGTGGAAAATGATATGGGATCATAAAATCTTATCTTTGTTCCAAATGGAGAAACAAAGTGGATATAGTGGTATTGAAATTTTAAAACCAAGCTCTGTTGACGAATTAGCGATTTTAAACTCTACAATTCGACTAATGGCACAAGAAAAAGGTGGGGAAATGCCAACAGAAAAATTGGCACGATTTAAAAATAATCCAGATGCGTGGTTAGATGAAATGAAGAGATATGGTCTAACCGAAAAAGAAAAAGAAATTCTTGAACCTATTTTAGGAATGTCTTATGGGTTATGTATCGCACAAGAACAGTTTATGGAATTGGTCCAGTTGCCAGAACTTGGCGGCTTCTCACTATCTTGGGCAGACCGTTTAAGAAAGTCTATTGCTAAAAAGAATCCAAAAGAATATGAAGAATTGACTAAAGAATTTTTTAGAATAACCGAAGAAAAAGGAATTAGTAATGTCTTTGCGCGCTATGTGTGGTATGTACTGATAGCAATGAGTCGTGGATATGGATTTAACCAATCTCATACTTTGGCATATAGTCTTATCGGCTTACAAGAAATGAATTTAGCATATATCTATCCAATAGTATTTTGGAATTGTGCTTGCTTGATTAACGATGCCGGTGGTAATGATGTTAATGAGGATGAAGAACTCGATGGAGATATTGATAATTGTGTAGAAGAAATCTACTATAATGAAATGGAAGAATTCGGTCCAGATGATGATGAAGATGATATTGAAGATTCATATGACGAAGAAGACTGCGACGGCTATCCTGTAGAAGTAGTAACTTTAGAAAACGGAAAAAAGAAAAAGAAAAAAAGAACTACAAACTACGGAAAAATAGCTACAGCTATTGGAAAAATGACGTCAGCCGGAGTAAAGATTATTCCTCCTGATATTAACAACTCTACATACACTTTTTCTCCAGATGTTGAGAGTAATGCTATAAGATATGGATTAAGTGGCATTAGTATGATTGGTCCAGATATTGTTAAAGAAACTATTAATAATAGACCTTATACTTCATTAGAAGATTATCTTTCAAAAGTAAAATTAAATAAACCAAAGACAGTAAGTCTAATAAAAAGTGGCGCATTTGATTCTTTTGGAAATAGAGAGCAGATAATGAGACAATATATTGGTTTAATCGCCGATCAAAAACAAACAATTAATCTTCGTAACTTACAAATGTTAATAAATTTTGGTCTTATTCCTGATGAATTTGATTTACAGCGTCGTTATTTTAATTTTAATAAATATTTAAAGAAATTAAAAATAGATGATGTTTTCTTATTAGACAATATTGCATATAGATTTTATGAACAAAATTGTGATGTTGATGACTTGTTTCCTGACGAAAGAGCTGAAAGCGGTTTTGGTATCATAAAAGATAAATGGAATAAGAAATATTATCAAAAACAAATGGATATAATAAGACCTTGGGTTAAAGAGCATTGTGAAGAATTGAAGGAAAAAGTAAATGCAAGATTATGGCGAGATATGTGGGAAAAGTATAGTTTAGGTTCTATAAGCAAATGGGAGATGGATTCAATTTCTTGTTATTTTCACAAGCACGAATTGGCAGATGTTATAGAAAGTAATTATGAATGTGAAGATTACTTTAGTCTTCCAGAAGAGCCTGAAGTAGATAGAGTCTTTTATAAGAATGGAAAACCTATTCCTCTATATAAGATAACTCGTATTATGGGAACTGTGTTAGATAGAGATAAAAATAAAAACACAGTTACTCTCTTAACAAAGAATGGAGTTGTTAATGTAAAAATATATGGAAACGCTTTTGCAAATTATGATAAGCAATTATCAGTAAAGAATCAATTAACTGGAAAGAAAACAGTTGTAGAAAAAAGCTGGTTTAAAAGAGGAAATAAAATTATTGTTACTGGTATTCGCCGCGGAAGTAATGAATTCGTATGTAAGAAATATAAGTCAACTCCATATCATATGGTTGAATTAATTACAAAAATAAATGATGATGGAACTTTGGAAACTAAAACAGAGAGAGATGAAATAGAATGAGTGTAGGATTATATGACGCAGATATGGCTACCTATATCCATACTGCGCCAAATCTTGAATTAATGAAATATTCTGCATATTATAAAAATAAAGGGGAAATAACTGTATTATCTCCCCTTTTTAATCCTGCCCTTTTTAATACATTTGTTTATAGAAAAGACTATGATGACGGGGATTTTCCAGACTTATTAAAATACGATAATATTCTCTATGGTGGATTGAGCTACTCTAATAATAAATATATTCCTTTACCAAAAAAAATTGAAACTTTGGTTCCTGATACTTCCATTTATGATAAAATGATGGATACTTTCGGAGATTTTAAAAAGAATAGAGAAACTTTTAAGAAATGCTTAAATTGCCGCCATATGCGTTTATCCTTAGATGGGGAAACGATTTGGGGCGATTTTGAAAAACAAATTGATATGTCTAAAGGGTATAATTATTTCTTTCACGACTATGATTTAAATAAAATAAAAGATAGTGAAATAGTAATTAAAAAAATGTTAGAGAAGAATCCAGAGAAACAAGTGGGAATAAATGCGATAAGCACAAAATTTCCAATACAAATTTATAATGAAGAAGATATGGAGAAATGGATATATTTTCGAGGTTCTGCCGCCTTCTTTAATCTAAATTATTATGGATTGATGTCAACAGATTATTTTAAACATTTTTTAAAGGTTTCTCCTCTTCAAAACAGCTCAAAGTCTATACAATATATTGTTACTTATGGTTTTAAAGATCAACAAGATTTTGTGGATAATGGTGTAGAAAAAATGTACGATCAGTTTATAATTGCTTGTACGAACCGTAAAAGAATTTCACTTATTTATGATGATAACTTCTTTACAGATAAGATTTGGGAAGATTTCTTTCTATTATTAGATTTATTTAACGGTAGTTTATGTGAAATGAATCCTGTCTTTTTTACAAATGGAAGAAAGAAAAATTCTTTATATAAGTTTGTACAAAATTTTAAATCTGAATATAGATATAAAAGAAGTTTGACAATAGAAAGAGCAAGAGAAATCTTTGCTTATATGAGAGTAGCTAATTATAATTTATTTAAGAAATTTTATGAAAGCTGCTTAACAGAAATATTATAGGAGGAAAAAGGAATGACTGGTTTTCAAATTAGAGAGCAAATAGATAAGAATAATGCAAAAATTAACCAGAGTTTTAGACCAGAAGTTTTTGTTTTGGATACTAAAGTAGCTGAACTTATACAAGAGAATAGATTATTAAGAAAACAATGTGAGCATAAATTTGAAAATGGAATTTGTGTTTATTGTGACTATGAGGAGGGATCAATATGATAAAATTATACACAATTGGTTGCCCTGCTTGTAAAGTACTGGAGCAAAAAATAGAACAGTTTAATATAGACGTAGAAAAAATAGAAGATGAAGAAATTATTTCTTCAAAAGGAATTATGAGTGTTCCAGTAATTGAGCTGGAGGACGGCACTCTTTTGAACTTTCAAACAGCCAATCAGCTTTTAAATGAGAAAGGGGATAAGGCTTTTCAGGAGGTAAAATAATATGGCAGATATCCATATCGGTTTAAATCGAAATTTTACCGCAATGTACAATAAGCTACAAAATGAGTACGGAGAAGAATTTGCAAGAATCAATGGATTTGATGATGCACAATTAAATTATACAGATTT
>Ga0326512_10000961_pt1 | contig 23755 bp, 29 predicted proteins | sample 1_2617_0518_D_FD_203652 | JGI IMG/M metagenome (GOLD analysis project Ga0326512, IMG submission 203652) | Bovine rumen microbial communities from UC Davis, California, United States - 1_2617_0518 | ecosystem: Host-associated > Mammals > Digestive system > Stomach > Rumen | place: USA...
GTCACGCGGCGAATTGGTGTCCCGTCTTGCGTTCGTGTTCACATTCATCATCCTCGTATGTCCGTGGAATAGTTGCAAAGTGACCCGTCCCTACGCCGTCGCGGAACCGGCGTCAAGGCGACAAAGAGGCCGCCTACCCACCCGCAGATGTCACTCGTCGATCAGGTCTTCCCGGCCACGGGCGATGAGCTCGGCCCGCACCGCTTCCTTCAATTTCGCCGGGGTCTGATGGAAGGCCCGGCGGCCATCCACGATTGCGTCAGCCCAGAACTTCACCATGATGATTGTCCTCCTTATTCAATGATCAGGTCTTCGCAGCCGGAATCCACGAGGATTTCCCGCACCGCAGCCTTCAGCTTGGCAGGAACCTGAGAGAAGGTCTTTTTGCCATTGATGATCTGAATCGCCCACAGCATAGCCAGCATGGTCACGCCCTCCTTTCCGTAAATGATGGTATAAATAAGCGAGATTATCTTATTCACCATAGATAATCTCGCTCATTTCAAGGATGCACTCGGTCAGCATGTCGATCTGGCCTTCCATGTCCTTGACCTGCTGCTCCTGCGTTGTAAGCTGCCGCAGGTTGAACAGCCAGCCCTCCGGCCAGTGGATGATGCCGTCGCAGATGGCGTTCTCCATCGTCGTCTCGGTGGTATCACCGGCGTCGTCGGTCTCGACGATGGTGACGGATTTCAGTGCCTCTGCAGAGAAGTCTTCTACTGTGACCTCGGTCTGGCTGACAAACATGCTGCCATTCATGGTCAGGTCGTCAAGTTGCTTTCCATCGTTCAGAGTGATCGTATACTTGCTCATAAGCGTCCCTCCCGTAAATTGATAATACTGTGAGTTCTATTGTGCGTAGCTGCTGATAGCTCATGCAATCCCGGCGGGCGCACAGCCAACTCCTTACCATGCCGGTCACGTCGTCGAGTGAAACCTTGTCGCTCTCGATCTTGCCTTTCAGCTTGCGGATACGGCGTTTAATCCGTGTGACGGATTTCGGTTTCAACTTCATGCTCACGGTGCCGTCGTCGTGAAGGCACACCTTGCGCTGCAACCAGATGAATCCTTTGTCAATGCGGGCGATGCAGGTCTTCCGAGTATTGGTGTACATTCCAAGCTTGTCCGCTTCTGCGTCGATAGCAGCGCCGCGTTCACGGAGCCGGTCGATGTCCTTGTCTATGTCCGCAGAATCGTCCATGTATCGCTCGTATGTCTTGCTGCCAAGCACGGTCTTGGCGAGGCTGTCCACCCTATAAGGGTAGACGATGCCAGCCGTCTGCGAAAACTGATCGCCCACGTTCATACCCTTATCCAGCTTCTTCTTTCCGGTCTTTGGGTAATTCGCAGCGCGATAGGCTACGCGGTCGAATTTGACCTCCATACAGTGAGAGAACTCTTCATCTGTCATGTAGCTGACATCAAGCCGACTTTCCTTCAGAAGGAGATCAACCAGTTTCAGCGAGAGTGTGTCGTCAGTGAATCGCCGGATGATCTCGCGCATCTTGTCATGTCTGATGTTGTCGTAATACTTGGATTGATCTTTCAGCCGGATGTAACCGACATTCGTTCCCTCACGCTGGTAGTAGCGTTTCAGATGACAAACCATTCGCTTCCGAGCAAAGTCAACGCCTCTGTCTTTGAGACTGGCGGCGTTGTCGTAGATCAGGTGTGGCCGGATGGCCGGGAGCAGCACCGCGTCGTTGAGTGCGTGGCTCACAACCCTGTCGTCCACGACCTGGCCGCAGATGGGTCTCATGCGGCCTCGCTCGTTCAGCATGAATTCAAATCCTGGCTGCGGATGGTATGGATTCGGCAATCCGTGCTCGAGGCGGTATAGTCCATCCTGCATCACCGTGATACGAGAAAGCCTGTACCACCAGAATTTCTGGACGCTCTCCTTCCATGCCGTTCCTTTTCGTGCCCGTACCGCCGCATCCCATAACGTATTGGCGTCTGAGACGGTGCTGTAAGCTCTCGGGGTTCCGAGACAGTCCCATTCGTAGGCGATTCGCTGCGTGTCTGGCAGACTATCCCACGATAAGGTGTCCCTGTTAAATACACTCACTGTAAAAATCCTCACCCTTCCTGTCAGCGGCCATAGCCGGACGATGGGGTTACATGCTCTATTCGCTGGATTGCTCCAGGCTGGATGAATCTTCCTTTCCTTCGCTCTCTGCCTCAATTACTACAGGCAGGGCAAGCGGACGGAAATCGGGCGGACGCCATTCGAGTTCGACGCGCTGTTGTTGTTGGCGTTGCCGTTGTTGTTGACATTCGCCGCGTTGGTCGCGGAATTGACGGAGCGAAGCCACCAGTTGGCACGTACAAGATTCACCCGTGGACGTGGTTATGTGTTCGGCGTTTCCCTGTCCTTCTTGTCCAGTTCGCGCCGTTCCACGCTGTTCAAAAAGGCGTGGTAGATGCCCTTGAGCAATTCGCCATCCGGGCTGTCTACCACGCACTTTTGCAGGAATTTGAGCCAGCGCTTCGCATCGGTTTCCCGGATGGCCCGCCGCATTTCGTTGTCGCTCTTGCGCCATGCTTTCAGCAGTGCAATTTGAGACGCGATCTCCGGCTCGATGTGTGTCATCCAGTTCTTGTCGATTGGCAGCGTGTCCATGATGTCCTGCAAGTCGATACGCATATCTTCGCATGCGGCAATAGCCCTGTCCTGATGGATTCGCCGTTCGTCTGCCTCTGCCATACTGGACGGGCGCTTGATGCTGTTTGCCGCGCTGATGCCGTGCATCATCCGACGGATGTCGTCGTCCACGGCTTTCCGAGCGTCCATCAGGAAGTGCTTGTCCAACCATTCCAGCTTTTTCAGCCGTGCTTCTTCCTGCTGCTTCCAGCGTTCCCGGCTCTTTTCGCTCCATTGATCGAAGTTCCGGGGCGGCTTGCTTTCGCGCGCCTTATAGCCAAAGTTTCGCAGGATGCTCAATTCGCGCAGCTTGTTCTTCAGCACGACGGCATGGTCCAAAACCTCAAATCGGCTTTCGCCTCTGTCGGCCTTGTGGACTTGGCTCATGAGATTGCCTCCATTCTGGCGGGATGTTGTTCGTTCTTCATTCCCGCCACAGGCGGGTGGATTATGCGATCAAGGAAAGCGGGCGGACGCCACGCGAGGTCGACGCGCTGTTGTAGTTGGCGTGGCCGTGGTAGTTGACAAGCGCCGCGTTGGGCGCGGAATTGACGGAGCGAAGCCACCAGGTGGCACGGATGTTGCAGAAATCGGGACGCAGGCGGAAGATCGAGAGCTGCCTCTTATTGATGCCGATCTCATATCCGTTGCCCTTGCCGTTGTCTGTCCAAGCCTGCGTGCCGTAGACCTCGACTTCGTTGAGCAGCTCGACGCGAGCATCGACCCAGGCCCAACCTGTCGCAGAGCCGCTGGACTGCGAGGACGGATACAGAGCGCGGTATTTCAGCACATGGCTGCTGCCGAACGCGCTGATGATCGTGCCCTGGACGCCGGACGTGCTGTCGGCATTCGGGGTGCTCCCGCTTTCCTGGCCTTGAATCGTGACGATACGGATGTCGGAGCCGACATACATCTTGCTGGTGTCGTTTGTATCGATGTTCCATGCGGCGCTCACCATGTTGCTTTCCGGAATGACAGCGACGTGATGGCCGAGCGAGATAGTGTCGCCGCAGCGGTAGTACGGGTCGAAGTCTGCGATCACGTACTTCACGCCGTTGATCGTCCAGTAGTCACCTATGAACATATCTTCAAAGGTGCCTGCCTGAATCTGTGCGCTCTGTGCTGCGGTAAGGCTGCTGCCAAGGCTCTTTCCTCGGAAGATGCTGTTGTGGAACCCTGCGTTGTTCGTCACGCTGTTCGCATAGAATGTGATTCTATCCGGGTTCTCCAACAACGCCGCGAAAGCCTTGCTCAACAGGCCCTTGTTGCTGCTCGTCGCCAGCTTGATAAAGCCGTTGGCGATGGCCTCGGCGTCCGGGGCCAGCTTGCCAGCCTGCGTCGTGGTGACAAGGCCGGGTTCGAGCGCCTGGAGGGCGGCGACAACCTGCTGCAGCGTCGCGTCGGTTGCAATTCTCTTGTCTGCGGAACTCATTCAGTATTTCATCTCCTTCTTAACTGTCGGTGCTGATGCGCTGACAGAGATAACCTTCATTGTCGATGTAGAGGCCGAGCACACCGGCTGACAGTTCGTCGTAGACCGTTTTCACCGCCTTCGGCGTCGCGGCCAGCACCTCGCTGTTACTGTCGATGGCGCTGGAGAGCTTTGTCTTGCCGTAGTAGGTGGTGGACGCTACCCCTCCGCTGGTAATCACGAAGCAAGTGCCGGTGTAGGAGAACACGACGAGCTGTCCGGCAGCCCATTCGTACCTGGCGGCGTTTTTGCCGTTTATGCGCTGGATGTTGACCGCATCGAGCGAATTGATTTTCAGCTTCGGCGTACCGTTATAGGATTGGGCGTTGGTCATGAGCACGCCGAATATGTCACCAGCCTGCAAAGCGGACAGGCCTGTGATTGAGACGGCCTTCGTCTGTGTAGACGCTGCCGTATCGCAGGTGCCGTAGAAAATACGGATATTGCCGTCAGTTTTGTCGGCAATCGCTTCCTCAATGGCTCCGGCAACCAGACCGGCGAGGTTTGCGATCTCGTCCTGCGTCCGTTCGGCTACCCGTTTCAGGTGTTTCAGGTTGACGACATTCGCCTCGTTGTACGAGTAAGCCAAAGCAACCCCTCCTTTCGTCCGAAATAAAGGGGGCTGCCTCGTTTATGAGACAGCCCCGTGATGGTTACTTTCGGTCAGGAGAGATTAGGTCTCCGGGTCGCCCCAGACGTCGTGGATCATGTCATCCACGTTGGTGTCGGAGGCCAGGCCGTAGCCCGCATCCTGCGCGAAGCCGGTGGCGTTGCTGGTGCGGAAGTTGCCGCTGGTGAAAGCGCCGGAAGCCAGCTTCTGCTGCACGTCGCCGACAGCGACGCCAGCATCGGCGATCTTGCCGTTGGAGTCCTGCTTGACCAGGTTGTTCGCGGTGGGAGAAGCGATCTTGGTGACCACGTCGCCCTTCGCGATGCCGGAATCCACGGGCTGCTTGTTGCTGTCGAACGCGGCCAGGTTGTCGGTGGTCGCGGTGGAGGGCTTGACCAGCACGTTCGTGGCGGCGATGCCAGAATCGGTCAGGTTGCCGTTGGAATCCAGACCGGCCAGGTTGCCGTTGGTCGCGGAATCGACCTTGTCAGCCTTGTCGCTGTGGGTGTGGTCGGCGGTCGCGAAGTCGGCGGCCTTGCTGCCGCTGTCGGTCAGGTTGCCGTTGCTGTCCAGGCCGGCGAAGTTGCCGCTGGTGGCGTTGGCTACCTTGTCAGCCTTGCCGGAGATGTCCACGCGCAGGCCCTTGCCGGAGACCAGCTGCAGGGCGTTGCCAGCGGTGGAGTCGATCTTGACGGCGATCTTGTAGCTGCCAACGGTGACGGAATCGTCGTTCGCGGTGTAGGTATCGACCAGCGCCTCCATGTCGAGGAAGGAGTAGGTCGGGTTGGTCGCATCGCCCTTGACGGCCAGAACCATGACAGGCTTGCCGTCCAGATCGGGGTCGGTGGAACCCGGGTAGTCGGTGGAGCTCCACTCGAAGTCGGGCACGAACTCGGTCTTGGTCTGGTCGAGGAACATCTCCTCGGGCAGGTTGAAGGTGAAGGCAGCGGTGCCGGTGGTGTCGGTGCCACGGAACAGCTTCAGGGTGTTATCGGAATACGATGCCGCCTTGATGGCGTTATCAAGGGAGGAATTGATCGCATCCAGTTCGGTCTTAACGCGGGACGCCAGCTTCTTCAACTGGCCCAGATTGGTGAGGTTGGAAGTATTGTAGGTGTAAGACATGGTATGTACCGCCTTTCTTTATGTTGGTTGGTGTTATTAGCTGATCGTGCCGAATACGTCGTTGATCATAGCATCAACTTCGTCGTCGTGCTTTGCGGCTTCCGCTTCCATAGCTGCCGCCGCCGCGCTGCCCGGCACATACAGACCCTTGTTCGGCCCGGTTTTCGTCCGCAGGAGATTGTCCTTCTCTGCGGAGACGCGAGCCCTGATCTTCCGGCCATCCGTCACTTCAACTGTAGCGTCCTGTTCCGTCACGCTGTCCAGCTTGCGGTCATAACGCTTTTTAATCCAGTCGCGGAGTGATTTCAAACCGGCTCTGTCGAATAACCTGCCCATTCGATCACTCCCTCATGCTGTCATTCTTCGGGATAGGCAGGGCTGAAAGTCCCGCCGTTGACAGTCACGTTGGGCGTTTCCTCGTCGGACAGAACCTCCAACGCATGGTCTGCGCCGGTGATGGTGCCGTCGTTCACGGTCAGGCTCATGCCATCCCTGCCGGGATAGTTGGCGTTGTAGTCGTAGATGATGCCGCTGGCTTTCATCTTCGTCTTCTTATCGCCAATATAGCCGGGTACGTTGGGGCCTGTGGTGGCAATGATCTCGCCGCCGTTGATGGTCACGCTGCCGCCGCGCATGCAGATGCCAGCGCCGCCGTTCGCACGGATGGTGCCATCGTTCATGATCAGCGTATCGCTATTGGGAACGTATACGCCAATCGCCTCATATTCGGCGCTGGTGATGTTGCCGGTCAGCACGCCACCGTTGATGGTGATGACGTTGCCGCCACGTCCCCTGCTTCCATTGGTGCCGATAGCGAAGTTGTCAGACACGTCGATGGTGCCGCCATTCACTTCGATCACACCATTGCCTTCGGGCGCGATGATGCCGCCTTCCACGGCCTGAATAGCGCCGCCATTCATGGTCACCTTGCCGCCTCTGCCAGCGGCGAAGGCCACGTCGTTGGTCTCATAGCTACCGCTCTCGACAACGATCTCAGCGCCATCGTTTGCCTGTGCGATTCTGCCGCTCACGGTCAGCAGGCCGGGGCCTTTCAGTGTCAGCGTACCGCTGTTCACAGTGAACAGATTAGCCGTCTTGCTGGCCGCAGCGCCCGTCAGGGTGAATCCGTCCAGTTCGATGGTCAAATCCTTTTCGATCACAACCGGCGTGTCAAGCTCGATGTCCGCACCGAGCGTCACCACGTCGTTTTCAGTCAAGGCGTTCAGGAAATCTTCCGCGCTCTCGGCTACGCCAAGAATGTGGTTGATCTCGTCATCAGAGAGAATGTACTTGTCATTCTCAAAGATGGCTTCGTCCAGATCGTCTTGGGTGATGGCTTCGGCCACGCGCTGCTTGTCGGTGGCAGTGTAGTTTTCTTCGGAAAGGCCCTTACCGGTTTCCTTCCGAACAAACCACTTGTTAATCCAGTCTCGGATTGTCGCCACGCCACGGCCCGTCAGTGCCTTGCTGAGCAGCTTGGTGTACAGGTTTTCCAATTCTTACTCCTCCTTTCCTCAAATATTATTCTGCATCGTCCTCAACGTGGTTGAGAATCGTCAGAATCTCTTCTTCCGACAGTACGTCCTCGAAGCAGAATTCCTGCAGTCCGTGTACCCGAACGGACTGAGGCTCGCCGCCGTCAGGCGTCACGGAGAACGCTCCGTCCTCGCTGCCTTCGTCAAACTCGTAGGACGTGCCGCCCTCTATGTGCAAATCCTCGGACGATAAATCGCCTTCGAGCGTGACGCCGTTGATGGATGGCTTATGAGACATTTCATCATAATCTGTAGCGTCATGGATTCCGAGGTCTTCGAGGGACAGATCGCCTTCCAGCTCGACGCCTGCGATCTTCGGCTTGTTTTCCAGAGCATCGTAGTCGGTTGCATCGCCAAGCCCCAAGTCAGCAGCCGTCTTGTTGCCGATCAACTCGACGCCATTGATTGATGGCTTGTTCTTGAGGGCTTCGTAGTCAGTGCCGACTACGACGCGAACGCCGCCCACCTTGACGCCTGCCAGCACGTTCGTCGCGCGTGCACTCATGAGTAAACCACCTCCGTCATCAGGCAGAAATTACGCCTATTCTCCGTGGATGTGCGCTTGCTCCCGCTCAGGAGCGGCCACACAGTCGTGCGCTGGCCGTCAGAAAGCATGAGCTGGATTTCCGCGCTGTAGAAACCTATCGGAAGTTCGGCGGTGTCGTTGTGGGCGAATGGGATGTAATTGGAGCCGGGCTCGGATTGAATCTCCAACAGGAGTTCGGAGCTTGCAATCGGTCGCTCACGAACGCCAAAGATAAGGTATTCATCCTCTCCCATGACATATGGCTCGCCGTCATACGTCTCCAAAGGCACGACGATTTCTCCGTCATCTCCTCTGGTCAAATGGATTACGTCTTTCTCAACATAAATCAAGTCATCACCCCCTTCTGACGCCGACGTGGGCGCGTTTATTCTTCGTCGCCTGTAATCCGTTGGCACAGATACCCGTTTTCGTCGATGAAGAAGCCGACGCTTTCTTCATCGAGTGCACGTTTCATCTGCTCATGGGTTACTAAAACGCTGGGGTCGATGGTGACATTCAAAGTACCTCTGTTCGCCATCTCAACCAACGCGCCGAAGGTGAATGCAAAATCCGGCAGCTCTGCGGTCGAGGGAACCGCAATGCCCTCGCCGACGCTGCCGGACTGGAATATGGCAATCAGCGTTGTTTCTCCGCCGTCCAGGCTCCCGTAGACGCCGATCTGCATGGCAAGGTAGCCGGAAGAAGCAGCGCGAAGCTCTATGGTGTAGTTAATACCATCAGGAGCCGGTTCATATTCAACGATGCTGATATTGTGGCTGTTACCGGCGACATCGGTAGAGCCAGCGAGTTCATCGACGTCGACGGTGCCGGTGCCTGCGCGAGCTCCGTCAATCGTAAGCGTTCCACCCTGCGCCCACTGAGCCAGAAGCGCGATGCCAACGTTGGTGACAACTCCATTCCACATACAAATCCTCCTAACTGTTGTTTATGGCTGTTGCGTTGTAGCCGCCATTCATCCGAGTGATGGCGATCATAGGATATACCGTGGTCTTCACTTCTCTGCTTCTCGGTGCTTTTGCCGCTGCGGACATTCTGCCGCCAAGTCCCGTGACGGCGGCCATGACATAGGCTTTCGTCTCTCCCTCCTGCTTTGCGAGCCTGACAGTCAGCGGGATGTGCGCCGGAATGACTTTACTGATGATGATCTGCAGATCGTGAAGGAAAGTGTCATCGATCTCACCGTTTTCCATGACTACAATCAGGTGATAATTGCCTTCGGAATCGCATTTCTCGTAGCGAACAGTAGCGCCGAAGCCGGTGTACTGTTTGATGATGCTCTTGATCTGCGAGGCCGAGCATTTACCGAAGCCCGAAAAGTGCGTCATGATGTAGCGCCTGCGGTATTCAATGGAGTGCAGGATTTTCAGGTCTGTGCTGATGAAGTTCTCCCAGAACTCAATGGTTGCCTCATCACAGCTCACAAGGAAATAGTTATCAAGTGCTCGCTTGATGTCTTCCTGCAGGTGGTCGAGCAAAACGCCCCATGTATGCCAAAGCGCGTCCATCTCAAGGACATTCCTATACCATGAGGGAAACCAGCTTGCCAGTTCGTCATGGTAGTTATCAGGCGCGTTGTCGTATACTCTCATACCGTCACCGCCTTAACTCACGGCCACGATGTTGAGATCGTTCAGCAGCGCGACCTCGTCCATTTCAGGCTGGATGTTATCAGTGCCACCATTGACCAGCAGCCCGGAGTAGTCAAGCACCGATTCTGCCTCTATCAGTATCGAGCCGATGGCGTTGTAGCGTATGATCGGCACAGACAGATCGTCGTTGTTTTCCACAACGGCATTCTTGAGGTAAAGCGTGATGGCTTCCGCAAGTTCTTCCTTCGCGTCATCAAGCGTAAAACCGTATGCGAGCAGAACCGTTGCGGAGACGTTGATCGGCAGCGTGTTCGGCTTAACCGCCGTGAAGTGTGCCCCGATCTCCGCGACGCCTTCTCCGAGGCCGTCGCCCTTGCCGTCGCCGTCATTGTCCGGGTCGATGTAATTCTGAACGCGCTCTATGATCGTATCGCTGGCTGGCAGACCGTCGTCTCCGTAGATAATGCCTTTGACCGTGTTCGGCCCATCCCAGAGTGGCACGATCTTTGCGTGCCCTACGCCGTTGACGCTCTCGCACCACGTTTTGTAGTGCTGCTTGTTCCCGTTCTCGGCAGGGCCGGAGATGCGCTCCTGTATGCGCTCGCGGTAGTCGGCGTCGCTCTGCTCGTCGGTGCCCGTTTCGATCTGATGGCCTACAGTGGCCGAGATCAAGCCGTCAACCGTGGACACTGGTGCCGCCTCAGAGCCGATCTGGATGGTGTTACCGGCGATGCCAGGTTCAACAGCCTCGAAGTACGGGTTCCCGTTTTCGTCGTAATACAGGTCAAAGAACTGGTCTTCAATGATGAATCCTTCGCCTTCCTCTGGGGGTTCGCCCTCAATGATGGCCTCGTAGGTCGCGCATGTGGCGGGCTGTCGGTCTACGGCATATTCCGCACCCTTGTCGTCGAGATATGCTCCGGCAGCGCTGTCGATGCGCGTAAGCGATATGACAGTATCGAGATCGACGTAGAATTGAGCGAGCGCCAGGAGCGGGCCGGTCAGCGCGTCCCGGTAGATGCTCCCCTGACGTGTGTCAACGTTGGGAGGCGCGTACTCCAACGCTTCCGCGAGCAGGGCCTCATAGGTTTTGTCCTCAAACACGATCAGTCGCTCCTTCCATGTATATCTGTCCGAGAATGGTGTCGGCGGTAAAGGTGAAACGCGCCTCGTCGCCGTCGAACTCCATTTCGAGATCATCTACCCCGGTGAATCGTCCGTCAACTCGAAGCGTGTCGTTCAGAATAAAGTCCATTTCCGCTTCGATATACTCTCGAGTTGCGTCTGGGTTTCCGATCAGTGAACGAATCTCACTGCCGTACTGGTCGTCATAGGCATAGCAGCCAAAGCGCGGCGTGTACAACGCTTTCATGGCTGCCTGGTTGATGGCGTCTTCCTTGTCCACGTAGCCTATGATTCGCCCGTTGTCAAGGTCGAGCTTGTAGGTGCGCGTTGGAATCTGTGTTTCCTCGATGATTCCAACTATGGGAAAATCAGGGACAACCGCCATACTCTCACCCCACTTTATCCAGTACAAAGTACATAGAACCCTCTTGATAAACCAGAATGTATACCTCGTCGCCCTCACGAAGGGCGTTTTTGATGACGCACTCCTTGACGCCGGTGATTTTGTGTGTGTGTTTCAGATCGGTATTATCGGTAGTGCCTGAAACACCGTGCGCGTGAGACATATCTACACCATCGGTGTTACCGGTAACGCTGTGCGCGTGGGCCTGATTTGCACCGCCGGTAGACCCGGAATAGGTCTGCCCGTCGCTGGTGGTTCCCGAATAGCTGTGGTTGTGTGAACCAAGCTGTGAGTCGGTAGAGCCTGTAACCCCGTGGCTGTGTGAACCGAGTTGGGAATCCGTCGAACCCGTGAACGGATGGTTGTGCTCGCCAAGCGCTTCCACGGTTTCCATGTCAAATTCTATCTCTACCTTGTAATCCGTCAGATGCTTCGGGACGTACACGTTACCTTCGCTCAGAATGAGCTTTGCGTCATTTGCAACCCGGATTTCCAGCGGGTTTGTCCTTGTGACTATGCCAATGACGACGCCGGTCGTGCGCACGTCGACGGCCTTTCGCATCAGCTCGCGCAGGCTGGTCTCAGCGGCCAAGTGATCGCCTCCTTAATCATCGTCTTCGGCGCTCTCGTCAATGTACGGTTCATTCACTGCGTTCAGCTTGAGCGTCATGGTATGCGAGGACTTAGTGAACGTATGTTCGTCCTCATCAACGAAGAAGGTTTGCTTGAAGCCAAGATAGGGGAGGTTCACATAAACGGCGACGCCGCTGTGTATCGTGGCGTCGCCGATCATCTCGACTTCAAGTGTCTCCTCGGATTTTTTCTTGATGGCAAGAAGGTTCTTCGCCTTCGCCTGCATTTGTGCTGACGACTTCTCTTTGTCTCCGCTCTCGGTATACTGCATCACGCCGATCTTGGCTTCAATTTTGGTGTCCTTCGCGCTTGCCAGCACCTTGTTTTCATCGGAGTACAGCTTTACGCGGGTATACACGTTTTCGAGGCTGCGCTCGTGTGTAAAGTCAATGGTGTTTGCCCCTTCTTCGAGGACTATTTTTATCAGATTGTCAGCCCTTGAGATCAGCTTCATGACGCCCTTCTCGCACCAGACATAGAAGCGTGATCCTTTGGCCTTGTAGGTCTTGGCGAGGGCGTTCCAGATCGCGTCTGCGGCTGTGACATTCTGCATGGTCAGATCGCCGATGGTGTAGCCGGTATTGACCTCGGTGTGCTCCATCCCAAACCGTTTGCAGATGGCCGCGAATATCTGGGTAGCGGTCTTTTTCTTGAACACGAATGTGTCCATGTTCTTTGCCAGGTAGATACCGGCGTCATAGGCGACATAGGTAGCCGTGCGAGATGCCGTCTGGGACGAGCTGAAGAAAATGCCCCTGAACAACTCCTGCCCGTTGTACATGAACAAGCACTGTTGGCCTGCCTCTACGTCGATGTCCGGCCTGATCTTGCCGTGCTGGTCGCTGTCAAGCATCGTGACTTCAAGGGTTCGCGGCATGGCTGACTTTGCTCCACTCCATGTGATGGATTGCACGAGCTGGCTCATGTCGTATATATTCTTGCCCTTTGCGACGATGAACGTGATTCCGTCGCTGTCAGGCAACTTCACCTTCTTGTAGGTGTCTGCGAATCTGACGGTCGATACGCTGGAACCGGTTTCGCTGTTGTCGTTGCCGGGATTGTTGTCGTTCCCTGGGAGCGTGCCAAACCTGCCGATTATCCCGGAAATATCTCCCGGCAAACCTGCATCGAAATTAGCCATGAGATCACCGCCTTATAGTTGCAGCACAGTACCGGCGTTGACCAACATGGGGTGAGATATGATCTCGCCGTTCTTCTCGTACAGCATTGTCCAAAGAGCGCCGTTTCCGTAGAAGCGCCTGGCGATCTTATAGAGTGAATCGCCCTTCTGCACTGTATAGGTTCTCGGCCTCACAGTGTTGTTGACTCGCGTTATGCCGGTGGCGATGGTAATGACCATATCGTTCATGTCCATTCTGTATCACCCCCTGAGTACTATTATCTGTGGAAGATGCCCGGCGTGCCGGTTGGATTGATGTTGGCTTTTTTGACGTAGCTGGCCTTCACGTAGCCGGTCTTTTTGAAAAAAATCGCTGTGACCTTGTACCACTTGCCGGTCTTGCTGATCATCTTTAGGTATGTACCGTTCGGCAGCTTTGCGACTACCTTTGAGCTGGTTGACATTTTCTGGTACATCGGAAGCCTGCTGCCGTTGGTTTTGACCATGCCATAGTCGAATCCGGCGGAAGTTTCCTTTCCGCCGGAACCGCTGCCACCGCCGCTGCTGCCGCCATCCCCACCACTGCCAGTCGGCTTGGTGGGAGTCTTGTCCAGCTTCCGAACGGTCACTTCCCGGTACTCCTTGAGCTTGATGGTGTAATAGAAGGTGCCTGGGTCTCCGCCCTCCTCGTAGTATTTGAAGCTTTCGATGGTGCAGTACATCGAAATCTGCGGACTTGTTACCGTGAATTTCGCAGGCTTCTTGCTTGCGATAAACGATTCGATGTAGTCAATATACTTCTGAGGCGCAAGGAGCTTATTCTTTTTTCTGATCGAAGCCTGAACGCCCTGATGCATGGTGGCCGGAAAGTGACTGGAAAACTCGAACTCTTTCAAGGCCGGGTCTTGGATGATGGTCACTTCGCCAAGACCCGATATGTTCACGGTCTCGTTGTCGCTGTCGCGTATGATGGTGATCTTCTCCGGAAGCACAGGAAACATGAACTTCGACTTGCCTGAGTTGTTGGACAGCCAGAACTCGGAAGCGTTGGCGGAGTACTTCACGCCAGAAATCCTTGGCCTCGAAATGACGCCTTTCGTCGTCTTTGCGCTCTTAGTACTCATAGGTGCCAACGCCTCCCGTGTAGATTTCCCTGGACAGGATTTCCATAAGCTTCGGCTTGATCTGATTGGCGATCATCTCTGCCGCGCTCTCTCTGGTCATGCCTGTCACTTCGATTTGGCCGCTGCCGGTCACATCGATCACGATGCGCCTTTCGCCGCTGTTTCCTTCGGATGAATTGTTTCTGTTTTCGCCGCCATTTCCACCGAGAGCGTCATAAGGAGATTGGGATGCGGCCCTTGGTGTCGCGGCGTTGTTGGTCGGAGCCATAGCATCACGCATGCCCGCCGTCATGTTGGCTGCGGCTGCTGCGGCCTTTGCGGTCATGTTCTCAATGCCGTTGATCAGGCCTTGACCAGTCATCTCGCCGACCCAAGTTGTGAACTTAGAGGGCGAGGCAACCTCCATGCCGCTTTGGATGGTTTTCTTGAGCTCAGCCGCCATGCGCTTGGCTTCTGCCATCAGGGTATTGAACATGGATTTCATGCCGTTCAGCAGACCCCGCATGATGTTGACGCCGGTGCTGTACAGGTTGATACTGGCGAACGCCGAGCGGATGGCGTTGCCGGTTGCGCGGGCGGAGGCCACGGCAGCGCCTCTGCCGCTGTTCATACCTTGCGTGAGGGTTTGCAGCATGTGGCGGCCCTGTGCGCTGAGATTGACGGCCTGCGCCGCTGCGCGTATCTGTTCGCCGGTGGTCGTCATGGATTCGACGGCGGCAGGCATGCCCTCGTTCATGCCCTCAGTAAGCGTGCCGGCAATTGTTGCACCCTCCGCGTTCAGTGTGATTCCCGCTGCCGTCGTTTGCAGGGACGTGCCGAATTGGTTGGCTGCATTCGTACCGGCGGTCGTGAACGCGCCGCCGACCTTGGATTCGACCGAGGAGGAGACTGATGCGGCTAATTCAGATGCAGCGCCGGTGGGGTCTGCTCCTTGGAGCCCTGCTGTAAATGTGTTACCAGCATTTGTTCCGGCAGAAGTAAGATCAAGACCAGAGAATGTTGTCTCCAAATTCTTGATGTTGCTTTCTGCGTCAGTAATTGCATTATTCAGCGAATCCAAATCGCCGCTCATACCGCTGGTATCAGGTAATGTGATATCGCCCAAAGCGTCAAGTTTCGCCTTGACATCCTCTGCGGCTTTTTCAGCCTCATCGAGCCCGCTCGTGTCAGGTTCGCCGAAGTCAAGCTCTGTACCCTGCGCTGCATTTGTAAGGGCGGCAAGGTTTTCGTTTACCGCAGCGTCCCATTTGGACATATCCAGCTCTGGCGCAGGTACGGTTGTTCCGGCGGTGCTGTTTTCAAGGCCGTTCATTGCCGCATCAAACTGGGACGTATCTGCGCCGACCGGGACATCTACACCGTCGGCAACATCTGGTGATAACCCGTCTCCTTCTTCTTTCTTGAATTTAACTGGTATCTCTATCGGTGGAATCTCCGGGATTTCCGGAATTATCCCAGTCCATGACCACGCTTTTGAAAGTGTGGCAGTCATTCCGTTTATGACATCAATAGCGCCGTTGATAAATCCAATCAAGCCGGTAACGATGCCTTCCCACACACCGCGTATGAACTCGCCAACAGCCGTGAAAGCACCGCCTATGGCACCGATGATGCCTGAAACAGCATCCCATATACCTTTAAAGAAATTGCCAATAGCTTCTCCTATGCTCTTGACACCGTTCCATACGCCGGTCAGAGCAGACTTGATGCTCGCCCATGCACCCTTGAAATCTCCGGTGATGACCTGCACTACAGCGGTTACGACATCGATTATTGCGCCGAACACGCTGGTGAACGCCTGGATCAGAGGGGCAAGCGCGTTGATGATGCCATTTACGGCACCGATTACTACGGTGGCAATAGCTCCAAATACCACGAGGACAGCCTTGCCTATCGTTAGTAGTGCTGTGCCAATCGCTTCGAGTGCTGACGGAGCACCATTATCACCGCCTTGCGTAATCTTCGTCCACAACTCGCTGAGCTTTGTCTTGATTTCCTCGAAAGATTCCTTTATGGGCTCTATGGATTCCTTCAACTTATCGAACGTGCTTTTGAAGGTGGAGGCAATGGATTCAAAGACAGGCTGTAGCGGTTCGAGGGCAGTTTGTACACTTCCAAACCATTCTCCGAACTTCTCGCCAATGCCAGAGAAGGCGTCGCTGAAGAATCCGAGAGGGTCTCCGTTGTTGAAAGCGTTCTTTATCGCATCCCACTTCTCACCGGCCCAGGAGGCGACGTCACCAAACCATTCTCCCAGCTTGGCACCAAGCCCGGTAAACTGCTCAGAGAACCAGTCGCCAATCGTGCCGTTGTTCCATGCGGTCTTGATTTCATCCCACTTGGTGGAGGCCCACTCGGCTGCCGGGCCAAACCACTCGCCGAGCTTCGCGCCGATGCCGGAGAATTGCGTATTGAACCACTGGCCGACGTTCGAGTTGTTCCAGGCCGTTTTGATCTCGTCCCACTTGGTAGAGGCCCACTCTGACGCCGGGCCGAACCACTCGCCCAGCTTCGCACCGATGCCTGTAAACTGTTCGGCAAACCAGTCTCCAATGGTTCCGTTGTTCCACGCGGTCTTGATTTCCTCCCACTTGTCCTTGGCCCACGAGCCTATTGGGCCAAACCATTCACCGAGTTTGGCTCCAATGCCGGAAAACTGTTCATTGAACCACTGTCCGACCTTGCTGCCATTCCAGGCATCCTTGATCTGTCCCCATTTCTCGGCAGCCCAATTGCCAACCGGGCCGAACCACTCGCCCAGCTTTTGGCCTATACCTTTGAACGTATTGTTGAACCACTGTCCGACCTTACTGCCGTTCCAGGCGTTTTTCAGGTCGTTCCATTTCTGTGTGGCCCAGTTCTTGACATCGCCGAACCATGTCTTCATTTTCTGGCCGAGGCCGTTGACCTGTTGTTTCATCCAGTCGCCGACCTTGCCATTGGCCCACGCTTCCTTGAAGCTATCCCACTTCTCGGAAGCCCACGTCTTGACGTCGCCGAACCATTTGGACATCTTCTTTCCGATGTTTTCAAAGGCCTTTTTGATGGCAGCGCCGACCTTCTTCGCGGCAGCGCTCACCTTGTCCCAATTCTTATAGAGCAGAACACCCAAGGCTACAAGTGCGCCGATGATGGCGGCTACCCATCCAACGGGATTGGTCGCCATGAGTGCAGCCATGGAAGCGCCGAGGGTTTTTACGGCGTTCACTATACCGATTATCGTCTGCGCTACATTGATCGCCTTGATCGCGATGAATGCAGCCGTAAGACCGGCGACTATAGCTTCTATGCCGCCGATGCTGGCAAACTTGCCGATAAACTGAGCGACAGCTTTTGCGACGTCGAGCGCCGCGCTCTTAATCTTTTCAAAGGCGGAAGCAAGCCGTGTCAGAGCGCTCTTGATATTGTTGATCTGCCCTTCATCCAGGCCGAGTGCCTTTCCCAGCGAATCAACAGCTCCCATGAAGTTGCCGCTGAACACCTTTCGGATGACGTCGCGGAAGTAATTCGCAAAGTTCGTGACCTTGCTCATGACCTGCGCCTTGTCAAGCCCAAGCGCATTGTAGAATTTCTCCGGGATGGCGTTGAAAATCTTCGGGATGGCCCGCGTCAGCGCCTTACCGGCAGCGGCTACGATCTTGACAAAGGCCTCTGCCAGCTTCGGGGCGATCTTGATGATCGCGTTGCCAAGCGCCAGGGCGATGTCTACCAGCGCCCTTGATATGATATCCGCATTGTTGCCGATGCTCTCGACAAACGCGATGACAATGTCCGTACCGGCCTCAACCAGCTTCGGGGCGTAGCTCATTACGACGCCAACGGCGTCGCCGAGAACGTTACCCAGCTCGTTGGCGAGGCCGGTGAAGCCGCCTTCCTTGAATGCGTCGTTCAGCCGGTTCATGTATTCCGTGCCGGTCTGAACCAGGTCGCGCAGGGTGCCATTGATGCTCTTATAGAGTGACAGGTATAATGCCTCTGTCGCGGATTTGAACATGTCCACGTCGCCTTTCAGATTGTTGAGCATGGTCATGTACATCTCTGCCGCAGCACCACCGCTGTTTTTGAGAATATTAAAAATCCTTTCGTATTCATCGCCAGCGCCCGCCAACAGTGCTTGAGCTGCGGCGAGGTCGGTTTTATTGAAAATAGTGGACATGATCTGGTCAATCTCTTGCTGACTCATGCCCGCCATCGCATTCTTCAAGTCGTTAAAGATTTCGCCGGTATCGCGCATGTTCCCGTTCGAGTCGTAAACGGAGACGCCCAACTTGTTCAGGGCTTTTGCAGCTTTCTCGGTGGGATTCTGCAACCGGAGCAGGATATTGCGAAGATGTGTGCCAGCCTCCGCACCTTTGATGCCGACGTTGGCGAGTATGCCGAGCTGCGTATTCAGCTCGGTCGTGCCATTGGCAAGGTTGGCTGCAGTTGCGCCAACTGTCAGTATAGCTTCGCCCAACTGGGCGACGCTTGTGTTTGTCGTACTTGCGGTTTTTGCAAGCTCATCTGCAAATTTGTTTAGGTTGGTCTGATTAACCTCCATCTGCAGGGCTGCCATAGCGTCCGTAACCAAGTCAGATGCGGCAGCCAAGTCCATCGCGCCAGCGCCAGCAAGGTAGAGAACGGTAGGCAGAGCTTCCGCAGCCTGGTCGGCGCTGTAACCGGCGAGTGCCAGATAGTTCAATGCGTCCGCTGCCTGCGTTGCAGAGAATGCGGTTTCAGCGCCCATTTTTTCCGCTGCTGCTGTCAGGGTTTCATAAGCCTTTTTACCTTCGGCTGTGGACTGGTTGATACCCATTGTCGCCATGACCTGCGACATCGAGGATTCAAAACTCATGCCAGCGGCGACGGCATTTTTGCCAAGCGCAAGCAGCGCGGTTGCAGCGGCGGTAACTGCGGCAATGATGCCCTTCATGGCGACAGACCCGATCTTGCCGAGCTTCTGCATGATGCCGCTGGTCTTGCTGCCAGCGCTACCAGCCTTCTGCATGGCTTTGCTCAGATTATCTTGAGCCGTGAATATTGCGGTCAAGGTTGCCATGACGCATCGCTCCTTCCTGTGCGTATTTCAATGAAACAAGGCCGCTCCTTGTTGGAAGCGGCCTGTAATAATCACTTTTTGACTTTGAGCTTGGACAGGGAATGAACCATCACGTCGGTCATGTTCTGTGGCGACTTCTCTGCCAGAATCTCGCTGGCGATGTATACAAGCTGGCACGTTTGGCTCATGGCGAGAAATTCCTCCATGCGCAGGCCGCGCCGCTGCCACAGGATGTGCGCCCACATCGATTCAAAGTCCCCGTCTGCACCCATCAGTTTTTTGCTTCATCGATGATCTCGTCGCCGTCCGTTGAGATGCCGGAGACCTCCGAAATCTTGTTGCTGATGTAGCTGTAGTCATCAAGGCGCTGGAACAGCTTATGAACGAGCTCCGTGGCCTCGTTGCAGCCGTAGAAGTTCAGCAGCTCCTTGTCGTGCAGGTCAGGGAATACCAATGCCTCCGCGATCATCTGATCAGTCATGGCGTTGGCGTCATACTGATCGTCGTACTGAACCGCGCCGTTGTTGAAAATGGGCTTGCCCTTCGCATCCCTTGCGACCTTGCGAATGTGACACGCTTTGCGAATGCGGGTCAGGTCGGCTGTGGTAATGGCGCGAATCCTCATGGGGATGGGGTTGCCGTTCTCGTCGGAGAACGTCTTGATACCGGGAATTTCAACGATGTAGTTCTCATTGAGTTCCTTGCGCATAAACGCTTTGATGCTGGCTGCGTTCGTAGACATTTGCCTATCTCCTTTCTATCCATGGAAAAATGGTGGTATGAACCGGCGGCAATGGCCGCCGGTTCACTGTTGTCGATCTCTGATTAGGTCATGCTGCGAGCGCCGAACTCGATCTCGTCCTGCATCAGCTCGCCCTCGGCATCGAGGTTCAGCAGGGTCAGGTCGCCAGTCAGAGTGACGTCCTTCAGGGTGACCTTGATGTTGCCGTTCTTCTCGTAGTAGTCGGAGTTCTTGTCGTTCTGGATGCCCGTGATCGTGAACGACGGGGTGATACCGTCACGGATATACTTCGTGATGGTGTCCTTCAGCCACGCCGTGGTGCGGTACTCGGTGAGGGTGCCGGTGATGTCGTAGCCAATCCAGCGACGGTTGACGCCGCGTTCTTTCAGAGTGCGGCTCTCGGCGATCTCCGGTGTGAACACCGCTTCGAGCTTGACGGCCTCCATCACCTTGTTGCCGTCCAGGTACACAGCGCCCTCACGCAGGGATATCCGGCTTTTGCTTGCCATGATTGTTTACCTCCTTTGTCGTAAAGAGAAGCCTCCGGCGCGGTGCCGGAGGCGTGAAACACGAGCGTAAGATGTGGTCGCTCGTTACAGGGTGGTCACGGAGAAGTAGAGCTTCTCGGCGCTGTCCGTCGGCTTGATCGCGCAGTTGAAGTAGGTCTGATCGCCTTCGCTGCGGCTGCGATCAACGAGGAAGTCGTTCTCCGGGTCATAGTCGTGAATCGCGCCCTCCTCTTCCAGATCGGCGTGAATGCCGCGACCGATGCCCTCCATGACATCCCAGCCATCGGCGTCATTGTCGTATTTGTTGGGCGGGAAGTTGGCACGGAGCAGACGCTTGTAGGCGTCGATGGTGCGCTGGACGCGCATCTTCTTGTAGCTCTCGTCCTTGCCGTCAGTGAGGGTGACGAGGCTGTTGATGTCGTATTCGATCACGACATTGTAGCTGTCGTCGAAGGAGAAGAACACCTCACCGTTCTTGATGGCGTCCACAGCCTGATCGTGGGTCTTCGGGCCGATGATGCTCACAGCATCGGGATAGCGCCGATAGGTGTTGCTCTCGGTGTAGCCCGCGCCAGCGGTAGCACCCGCGATGAAGGCCACTGCTTTCTCAGCGGTGATCTCGGTGCCGTCGGACAGCTTGACGCCGTTGGTCACATTCTGGATGCGGTCGTAATCCGCAGCCACGCCGCTGAACACCGCGAAGATGTCTTTCCCGGCCTCCTCGCACATGTACTTGACCTTGCTGCGAATGGCGGTCACCAGCCCGGCGTATGTCGTCGCGCTGTAGGGGAAGGCAAAGACGTTGAAGTCCAGCGTCTCGGAAGCATCGAGCATCTCCGTGAAGTCGGCGTTGTTCACAGCGCCGTTAGTGCCGCCGGTCAGAGATGTAGCGGCAACGGGGGTCAGCGCGGTCTCGGCAGTGCTGCCGGTAGCGGGCGTGAAGTCGATGTAATCGCTCATGCCAGCCAGGTCGCCGATGACCTTCATGCCGGTGTGGGATTCAACCAGCGTGTCAACCAGATAGACGTTGACATTGAAGAAGCCCTCGCCGAGTGTGGCATTGGCAACCACCGAGACCTTCAACTTGTTGCCGAGGGTGCCGCCGTATTTGGCGGTGCAGACCAGCTTGCTGTCCAGCGTCGCAGCGGCCTTCTCGCCCGCCGTGGGAATGAACGCATAGATCGTGCCACAGGCTTTCATGCACTCGCGAATCAGCAGCATGCAGGGGTCGTCGTCGAAGACGGACATGCCGAACTTCGAGAAGTTGCCGTCAGGCGCGGAAGCGTCGATCTTGATGAACTCCTTCGCAGGGCCGTAGGTCGCGCCAATCAGAGGCAGGACTACCGCACCTTCCAGATTGACGGAGACGGAGCTGTTCTTGCCGCTCTTGACATTGATGTAGGTGCCGGGACGCACCTTTTTGCCGGAGATCGTAAAAGTTCCACCAGCCATGTTAATGTACCTCCTTCAGCCATTTGTTGATGTGTTCACGCATGGCATTTACCGTGAATGTCTTGTCAGGGGCGATGCCATCCGTAGCGCCGTCATAGGTGCTCTGCGATACGCCAAACAGCGCACGCGCATCCGGGCGCAGTTGTGCAACCGTAAAAGAAGCCTCGCGCCGGGCCACGTTCACAGGCTCGGTCTGCTCTGCCTTTTCATTGGCTGCATCTGCCGCTTCTGCGGTCAGCACTTTCTTCATGCCACAATCCTCCTTTCGGTTTTTGCTTCGATGCCCGATCATTCATTTATGATGATGGCGTCGTGGATGCCGTTGAGCGTGAATGCCAGGCTTGTCGCCTTTATTGCACGCTCCACGGATTCACCGTCAAAATCAGCATCGTCGTCATAATAGCGCGGGCTTTCCCAGCGCAGTTGGAGTTGCCACGCGCCACGTTCAACCGGTTTGATCAGCGGGTCGAGCACTCGAAAGCAATGTCCGGCGTCGCTCCCGTCCTCATTCTTGAGCGGGATGCAGTTGCGTGCCCGTTTGATCGCGGTGAGCGCGGTCAGAGCAAGGTTCTGCGCTTCGCCGTCGGTCTTGTGAAACAGCTTCACGAACCATGTGTAGGCCATTTCATAGGAACTCAGTGTGTCGCCATGTGTCTCAACCTCAGGTGTGGGGAAGAACACAGCAGGGACATGGAAGTTTTCGGGAACCTCCCAGTAGTACGGAGTGACATCTTCCAGCGCGGAAATGATGAAATGCGCGTAGCTGGCGGTCTCCTGTTCAAGTCCGTGCATGATATCGCCTCCTGTTGTAGTTAGAAACCGCTGAAATACGTGTCAAGCCACTGCTGCAGCTTGGCTTCGAGGAACTGTGGAATCATCTGTTCGATGATGCGCAAGCCAGCCTCCCAGAAGTGGTAGCCTTCGACCCACTGTTGCCGAAGAATCATGCCGCCTTTGGAACCGGCGGAATAGACAAATCTGTCGCCAGACCACGAGCCGGGCACGAAGCGCACGGCGACGCCGGACGGATTGGCCCAGTGGCCGTCGTTGACCCATTGAGCATAGTCAAGGGTGGAACCGACAGTCAGTGTCAAGCCGCCGTTGGAAACCTCCCAGACGTTGTTTCCGCCGCCCTTGCTGAAACTCGCCAGCATCAGGCGGGTGTCCACTGCGCCTGCGGATATGATCTCGTCCTGAACCACGCGCAGGAATTCCATGCCGAGCCCTTCAAAAAAGAGTGCGATCTCCTTTTCAAAAGCCCCGCTTCCGGCTTCCTTCATTCGTGCGAAGAAGGCCTCGTATTCGGACATGTCAATGGTAATCTCTGCCATTACAGCCCCACTTCCGTTCCTTCGCGTTTCACCCACACGTAGATGTGGTGGTTTCGGATATTCCTCGGTATTTCAGCTATATATTCGAGATTGGTTCTGTGGTCAAGAACCTTGTCGTTGACGCGGATGTCTGTGCCAATCGGCAGCGTCAGCTTGATTCGCTCCTGGTAAGCGTGCTCCGGCAGGTTTTGAACCAGCGTGTTCAGTGTGCCGCCGGAACTACCTTGTGCGAAGTGACATGGAACATTCGCTTCGTCCGGCTCGGTGGGATAGTCGAAAGACGGGCTGTCGGGCAGGCCGTAGCCCGGCGATTCCTCGCTGCTGACAACGTGGTACAGGCTGCATTTGTGGTCGAAGAAATTCTCCAATGCCATGCTGCAACCTCCTTAGAGCTTCCGAAGCCGCATGAAAACGGTGCCATTCGCCTGCGAGATCACATAGGGGTCAAGGAGCGAACCCAGGCCCATTTCCGAGAGCGAGACTTCCGAATCGTTGGCCGTGTAGCTGTAGTCGTCAAAGGTCTCGCTGGTAAACTGGCGCGTCACCAGATAGGCGGAGTGCGCAAAGCGCTCGGCCAGCAGAATCACCGCCGTCCGCACGCTCTTTGGGATTTCCTCGTAATCCTCGCCGGAGAAGTCATTGTGGGTGTAGGCGATGACCATCTGCTCCGCACGCACGATATCGACGTCCAGCTTGTCGTCGTCGCGCTCCTGCACATCCTGATAGGAGGAGTAGTCCCTTACGTCGTCCGGGACAA
>Ga0326512_10000963_pt1 | contig 23747 bp, 10 predicted proteins | sample 1_2617_0518_D_FD_203652 | JGI IMG/M metagenome (GOLD analysis project Ga0326512, IMG submission 203652) | Bovine rumen microbial communities from UC Davis, California, United States - 1_2617_0518 | ecosystem: Host-associated > Mammals > Digestive system > Stomach > Rumen | place: USA...
CAGAAGCACAAGATTTTAATTATGGACAAGAATTAACAAATGATTTAATAAAAGAAATTTTTGTTAAAATGAATAAAAATGGTGTTGAAAGACGTTTATCTATTTTGGGCGGAGAACCTTTAAATAAAGAAAATAGAATAGCAGTTGCGGATTTAATTCACGATTGTAAAGATACTTTTCCAGATTTAATTATTTATGTTTGGACTGGCTATACAATTGAAGAATTATTCGCGGAAGATGACCCATATATTCGTTTTATTTTAAGCCATATAGATTGTCTTATTGATGGGCGTTACGAGCAAGATAAACGAGACATTACTTTACCACTTCGTGGTTCTTCTAATCAAAGAATTATTTACTTAAAAGAGCAGGCATAAGCCTGCTCTTTTCTTTTTGACTTTTTATTAAAATTATAGTATAATAAAGAAAAGAAAGGAAATAATCTTATGGGTGAAATTATTCAACTACCTATCGAAAATATTAATTATCGTTTTCTATATTTCCGCGCGAATGATAAAAATCGTCCTATTTTTGAAGTTTGGGCAGATACTGAACAAGAATTATTTAATCTTTGTTCAACTTTAAATAAAATTAAACATGCTAAAATTAATTATGGATTAATTTCTGCTGTAAAACAACAATTTCAACCTGTTCCTAACCCTTATATTAAGCAAAAAGATAATAAATTTCATGTATATATTATTATTACATTAGCATAAATAAATACATAAGTATTTGACTTTTAAAAAAAAATATGTTATAATTATTACAAAGTAAAAGGAGTGGTTGTGATGTAAATGTTATATTGGGTATTAGGAATTATAATTAGTTTATTAATTATAGTGCTATGTATTATTAGTTCTAAAAAAATCAAAAATTATTATCAAACAAAATTAGAATTAGAAACATTACAATATCAAAAAAATGATTTAGAAAATGATATTAAAATTCAACAGCAAATTATAGAAGACTACAACGAAAAAATTTTACAAATTAAAGATCGCTATAATAAAGAATTAAATAAAAAAACTGATGATTTAAATGAATATTTCGAGAACCAAAAAAAATTAAGACAAAATGATTTAGATTTAGCTTTTGAACAACAAGAAAAAATACGTCAAGAAAATTTAAATTTAAAAATTCACGAACTTAATAAAAAGACACAAATAGATTTATTCCAAAAACAAAAAGAAGTTGCTAATGAAATTGAGTTTTTAGAAAAAGCACAAAGAGATATTGCTGCTGTAACTCAAATGCAAGAGGAAAGATTTGAATCTTTATTAGAACCATTACGTAAATATGAGATGGATCAACAGGAAAAGTTATTTTATACTATACAAGTACCTGATGAATATAAAGATGATATTGATTATTTAATCACGACTGTTTCCCAAAAAGTTTCACATCCTGATATTATTAATAAATTAGTTTGGACAGAATATGTACGTCCTTATATTGAGCAAACTTTTAAACGAGTTGGTATTGAAGATAAACCTGGCATTTATAAATTAACTAATATTGATACTGGTAAATGTTATATTGGTAAATCTACCAATTTAAAAAAAAGAATTACAGACCATTTTAAATCTAGTATTGGTATTAAAACTATTGCAGATCAAGCAGTTCATCATGAAATTTGGAAAACAGGTTTTTGGAATTGGTTAATTGAACCTATTATTTATAGTGATAAAAATCAATTAACTGAAATGGAAAAATATTATATTAATTTTTTTAAATCAAATATTTTTGGTTATAATAAAACTAATGGGGGCGAAGGTTAAAATGAATGCCCAAATGATTGCAACACTTAAATTAATTGATAATGGTAAAGTTGTTTATACTCTGCAGCTAGAAGATTTATACGGTTATGATTTCTTTTGGGATAGTAAAAAATTATGTACATTACATTTAATTACATCTAATCTAAATATTCATGATTTAAATGTATTAATTGCAAAGCCATATGAATCATATGTATTAATTGGATTAAAAAGAGTACGTCAAAATGACACTGAAAAAACTTTTGATATTCCAGCAAGAGTTTTTAAACATGCGCAATTTAAAGGTGATAATAAGTCTATAGATATGACTTTTTATGAAACTTGGAGCGAAAAAGATGATTAATAATAATAATGATGATGTATTTATAACTGGTTTAACAACAGATCAAGATAACATAGATACTATTGTAACGGAAACAACTTCTGCCATTGAAAATAAAACAGAAAAATTACATTTTCATAATCGTGCTGAGCGTAGAGCATTTGCGAAAAAATTAGGTAAATCTGGCCGCTCACAATTAGGTACAATTAGTGAAACTGCGCGTAAATTAAATTATATTGATTTAATTCAAAAATTAAGAGAAAAAAATAAGGAGAATGAAAATGAAAACACTACTAAAAACAGTTGATACTTTTCGTGTTGAAGATGAAGAAGAAGCCGTTCGAGTAATTGAAGAATATAAGAATAACCAAACTGTAGAAGGCTATTCATTAACTAAGTCTGGTTATGTTCTTAAAAATAAAAAATCTAAGGGTGAAATTATTGATTCTTGGGCTATTGTTACAATAGAACGTAGTTTCACAGAATAAGAGGTAATAATTATGAATGATACAATGATGAATTTTGTTGATGATATAATTGCAAGTGATAATGTTCAACCATTAATGGAAATTATTGAACAAATTATGTCTATACCAGAAGACAGTCTTAATGAAGAAAATACTGATGTTATAAGTGGTATGATTATGGGAGCATTTACTCCTAAAATGCGCGAAGATGCTATTGCAGATATGATTAAAAATTTTGAAGCGCAGCATCTCAGTCGTGCTGAAGCTCAAGCATTAGTTAATGAAAGTAAAAAAGGAATTACTAATGGGTTAAATGAACTACAGCCCTCTTACCATAAACGAGCTATTTTAGACGCTGTATTTGATTTTTTTTATGATGTTTTTGAAAGGGCACTTGATAAATATCATAGTTATGTTTTTGATTTACCAGTAAAATTAAATGATGGTGGTCAAATACCAACTTATGCACATGAAACAGATGCATGCGCTGATATTTATGCAGCCGCTGATGTTACTCTTCCTGCACATTCACTTTCTAATATAATTCCTACTGGTTTAAGAATTGCTTTACCAGAAGGTTGGGTAGCAAAAATTGCACCACGTTCAAGCATCGGCATGAAAACTGGATTAAGACTATCAAATTCCGTAGGGATTATTGATGCTGATTATCGTGGAGAAATTGGTGTTCTTTATGATAATTTTTCTGATTCTGATTATGAAATTAAAGCTGGCGACCGAATTGCGCAAGTATGGATTGAGCCAGTATATAGATTTAAACCTGTAACTGTTGATATCCTTCCTGCTACAGAACGCGGTGAAGGTGGATTCGGTTCTAGTGGTAAATAAATGTCTATTAATATTTATAGTGTCAGAAACCATTTAATGGAAGAAGGATGGGAATTAATTTCTGACACTTATAAAAATTTAGATACAGAATTAGAAATGAAATGCCCTAAAGGACATATTCAAAAGCAAACATATAGACAATGGCGTAAACGCCCACAATGCGAAATTTGTTTTGCTGGTGACCCTTTTAAAGGTAAAAAAAATAAAGTGCCACCAAAAAAGATAGACACTAGAAGAATACTCGCTGTAGATGCTGCAACTAATATAACTGGTTATGCAGTATATGATAATGATTTATTAGTTTCTTATGGCGTATTTAAAACAGATGATTTGCCAGTTGAAAATAAAATTAATCAAGTTAAAAAATGGTTATTAGCTGCAATTAAAGAATGGGATATTGATTTTGTAGGTATTGAAAATATACAGCTGCAAAAATTTGGACCGCATGAAACTCAAATGCAAGTAAAAACATTTCAAACATTAGCTAATTTGCAAGGTGTTTTAATAGATGCAGCTTTTGAATCTTGTGTTGATCATGATTTAGCTTACGCAGTTGAATGGCGAAAATATTGTGGTGTCGGTGAAGGTACTGGTCGTGAAAATAAAAAGAAACAAGCACAAGATAAAGTTAAATTATGGTATAATCAAAATTGTACTCAAGATGAAGCCGATGCTATTTGTCTTGGAAAATATTTTGTTAGTTATTTAAAAAATACAAAATCTACTTGGGGTGAAAATATATGATTAAAATTAAATTAAGTGATGTAGTAAATGCTACTGAAACTTTTAATAAGATTATGCAACAGTCTTTCAAAGGTTCTCTTGCTTTTAAAATTGCTAGACTCGCGCGCGAATTAGATAAAGAAATGCAGACTTTTAATTCTGAAAGACAAAAAATTATTCAGAAATATGGTGAAAAAGATGAAAATGGAGAATTAAAAATTGATGAAAATGGAAATGTAAAATTTGAGAGTAGTAAAATTCAAGAAATTAATGATGATTTTAACTCTTTATTAAATACTGAGTTAGAGATTAATGCAGATAAACTACCTATGGATAGTATTGATGCTTTTGAAATTACTCCACAAGAAATGCTTGGGATTGAAATATTTTTTGAAGAATAAGTAAAAAATAAACCCTCTACTGATAGTAGAGGGTTTTTTATTAATCAGCCGTACACCATATTAATTCACAGATATAACCAGTTTTTGTAACATTTACAGTTTTGGTGCCAGTTTGTTTCCCTTGATCGTCATATACTGGCTCTTGCTTTGTTCCAATAATTATTTCTCTTTTATTTTCTGAGCCTGCTAAAGCTTTTATAAGTAAACGTCGATTACCGCCGTCAGCGGTCCAAGAATCTTTAACGTCATAATTATTATTAGTAGTTAATCCATATAAAGAGAATTGACCGTTTACTTGTTTTAAATTTAAAGTTCCAAGAATATCTATCCAATCAGTATCACCACTATTTCTCATTTTTACAGAAGAGCTATTAAGATAGATATTATTAGTATTTACGCCTTTATAAATAATCCATTGTGTTTGATATGTTGTTTCTCCAGTATCCCAACTATCTTCCCATGAAGTAGCAGCAGCAGTATCTGCTTGTAAACCAACTTTAGTTGCCCCCGCAATCATAGTAATATTTCCACTTGATTTCCCTGAACTTAAAAAAATATAATTACTTCGTATAGAAACATTTTTTGTAAAAAGTTCTGGTGTTTCAATTCTACTAGAAGATATTTGTGTATTATATAAGCCATTATCTGAAGCAGAAAATCTTAGATTACCATCACAATAATACATATATTCATAACCTTGAGTAAAAGTTTTTTCTTTAATAAATAACGGGCAAGGCATATCATTCGTATTAATTGTATCATAAATATACTTATGATTTTCATTAATAGAAAATTCTCCAGTATATGATTTAATAATAGGATTCGTTTCATCTTCTGGATTAGGAATTGAAATTGATTTTGAAAATTTTATATTAAATGTTCCACCAGTAATATTAACCTTAGAAGCTCTTAGTACTCCTGATCTATTTACAGAAAATGGAATATCTGCTACAGTTAAAGTTTCTTTGGGAGTAGTATTTGGATTGCCTGCCCAAAAAACCAATTTTGTTTCATCACTACTGCCAGTTATATAATTTGACATACCAACAGTACTATTCCCTCTTGTTGTACCAGTACCAATATAATTAGAACCAATTGTCCAACCACCAATCCGACCGGCAGCTGCAGTAACAGTACCGGAAAATGTGCCACTACCATCAATTTCTGCACCATTACATATCATATGACCATTACTATCAACAGAAAAGTCAGTACCAATTGAAATACTACCACCAGAGATTGTACGACCACTTAGTGTTCCGCTTTTGATGTTATCGGCACTTAATTCTACTGCTTGAATTAAACTAGCATTTATTGATTCAATATTTGCAGAACCAACTTTTAAAACACCATTTGCATCAATAGAACAACCACCAATATTACCAGCTTTAGCATTAATTGTACCAGTTACTGTTAATGTATTATTATTATAGGTTAAAGTATTATCACCAGAACCAACAGCTAAAGAATTCGCAGTAATTGATCCTTTTACTGTTAAACCATTACTATCATAAGTTAAAAGATTATTATCCTTACCTACATATAATGATGTTGATGTTAATTTTCCACCTTTAGTAACACTAAAAGCAGCAGAAGCTGGAGTAGTACTACCAGCCCAAAAAGAATAATCTTCAGTACCTATTCCAACCTTACCACTATTACTAGTTAATTGTGTATTATCTAAATTCCAACCAGCAATAGAGCCAGAAGTAGCATTTATTTCACCTAAATTACTAACACTAAATGTACTACCAATTTCTAATTGTCCACCAGTTATTATTATATTAGAAGCGGTAACAGCCCCATTAGTATCAACTTTAAAAATACCCTTACCAAGAGTTAAACCATCTGTTCCAAGATAAAAACCTTCATGTGTAGTATCTGAAACACTAGTTACACCAGAATATATAAAAGCACGATTTTGACTATTATCTTTTATACCACCAATAGTAATTTTATTACCATCATTAGCACCAATAGTGCCACTTGTTGCAGTTATTTTACCAGTAATTTCTGCACCGGTTGCATATAATTTACCTTTATGTGAAACTCTAAATGGTGCATTATTCCATTTAGTCTCATCGTCAACATCCGCGCCGATAGACAATACATAAGTACCATCAACTTTTAAGCCTGCAAAATAATTTTTATCAGTACCATCTTCTTCAATAGTTACTTTATTATATAATTTTTTAGCATTAATAGTCCATCCACCAATAGTTCCAGATTTTGCAGTAACTGCACCAGCAGGCGTTACTTTAAAAACACCTGTACCAATAGTTAAACCATCAGTACCAAGATAAAAACCATCATGAGAAATATCTCCAACACTAGTTACTCCAGAATAAATATAAGCACGATTTTGACTAACTCCACCAATAGTAATTTTATTACCATCACTTGCACCAATAGTACCGCTTGTTGCAGTAATTTTACCTTCAATTTCAGCATCAGTAGCGTATACTTTACCTTTATGAGTTACTCTAAATGGTGCTTTAGTCCAACCATTATCATTATCTTCATTAGCTCCAATAGATAATACATAAGTACCAGTTACTTTTATGCCAGAAAAATAATTTTTAGTAACACCATTTTCTTCAATAGCTGCTTTATTATATAATCTATCATCCTTTAATGTCCAACCACCAATCTTGCCGCTCTGTGCTGTTAAATATCCTTCAGGACTAACACTAAATTTTGGAGTTGCATTATAAGCACCACCAGCCCAAAAACTAAATCTTTGAGTTGATTCAGAATCATCTTTCCCTGACGCCATTCCAACGTGTGATAATAATTGAGTAGTAGCATCTCCTAAATAATGCGAACCGATAGTCCAACCTCCAATATTACCTGAAGCCGCAGTAATAACACCATTGACATATAAATTATCACCATCAAATAAAAATAAAGTATCTGCTTTACCATTGGTAGTAGTAATATCAGGGAAACCATTTTTGGATAATATAATTTTAGGTTTAGTAGAATCCGTTCCTGCTGTAAAAATAACTTTACCATTGGCACTAAATAATAAACCACCTAAATCAGTATCTGATATTTTAGTAGTAACTTTAATACCATTAGCATCTGTATATGTAAGTTTACCTGCATCATCATCTGTTAATCCTTCTCCAATAATCCAACCACGTTCACCGCCAAACCAACCATTTTTTGCTAAAATAGTTCCTAAAATAGCTAAATCGCCATTTTGAAAAGCTAATAAAGGTTCTGGTTTATAACCATTTAAAGCCATAAATTGCATAGGATTATTATTATATTCTAAACATTCTTCATTAAAACTAGTAGTACCATTAACACCAGCATAATGACCACGGAAAAATCCCATTTTATCATTTGTTAAATTAAAGAAAACAGGAGTTTTTTTACCAGCGCTATTAGCATCAACAGAAGGATCATATCCTTCAATTAATAAGCCTTTATCTTTATTTAATGTAACTTCTTTTATAGCATTTCCTTGAAACTGCAATCCTACTTCTCCATGCATTACTCTATAAATATCTGTAGAGGCTAATAAAGCTTTATCTTTTGCCGTAGTGCTAATAGTTTTTGCGGCAATAACATCTGCATTATTTTTAATTAAAGAATTTAATACTTGAGTAGAAGATAATAAAGATAAATCATCTAAAGCACAAGTTAATTTTCCATCCGCAGAAAAACTATTTAATGCTACACCAATTTTATAACTATTTTGTTGCATTGATTCAGTTTGAGCAACAATATTCGAAAATAAATCTTCAAATTTATTTTTATAATTTTGAATAGTAATTGAATCTTGCCAAGGATTATCTAAATTTAATGTTACTGCAGAAATATAACCCATTACATTATCTAATTTTAATTCATAATCATTAATATGCGCTAATTGTCCTAACCGATCATAAGTATTATAAATTAATTTTTTAGATAATAAATTAGATAAATTATAAGAAACTTTAGGATATGCATTTTCTTTCATTATCTTTATTCCATCTAAATAAATTTGTAATGCAGTATTAGAAATAGAAAAATTAACTTTAATTTTTGCTTCTCCAACCTTACCTAAAAATAATGATTCTGGTTTTATTGTAATATACATTTTTGCATCTTTTTTAAGAACATAATAATTATTATATTCTTCTAAATTTACTAAATATGTAATTACTGTACTAGCAGAACTTGCATTTTCACGATAAATAGAAAGCATTAATTCATTCTTACTAGTTTTTAAGTAATCCGAATTTACTTCAAAGCGAGGATAAACAATTTCATATAAATAAGGATTATTAACCCAAGAATCTGCAGGAACAGAAAAAATAGTTTCATTATCAATAGTTGGATTTATAGTTAATAAATTATCAACTGAAACATAAGAAATACATGCGTTACTAAATTCTTTAATTTTATCTAGTGCGGCTTTAGAGCTTGCTTCATTAGTAATTTCTTCTACATCATTAATATCAGTAACCATTAATACTGGTAAAATTGTATTACCATTTTTTTCGCGCAAAAATGCTAATTGGCAGCAAGAACCAATAGGTAAAACATTTAATTGAGCATGAGGGTTATTATTATCTTTATAGGTAAAATTTAATGCCGATAAAAATTCTTTACTTTGAAGTTTATTAAAAATATTAGGATGCAGCTGAGATAAATTAATACAAGGATAATATACTTTTTTTTGTAAAATACCTGTTTCATAATAATTTTTTTCTTCATCTTCAAATAAATCATTATCCCAAATAAATTTTAAAATACCAGATTCACCACTGATTGTAGTATTATTAAATGTTGGCTGATAAATTTCTTCATGTGTTTCACCATAAGAAGAATATTCATCTTCTGGTTGCCAATTGCCTTCTCGCAATGCTGGCCCCATTAAATTTTCAAAATCTGCAATTATTTTTTGTTTTTGTTCATATAATGCTTTTCGTATTTCTTTTTGCTGTTTAATATATTTTGTCAATCCTAATTCTTCTTTTGTGCCTGTTACCGCTAAAGGGTTATTACCATCGATTTTTTCAATCATATTACTATAAATTTCTCTTTGTCTATTGGCAAGAATTTGATATTCTTTTTGAACATTTTCTTTTTCAATAGTTGGTCTATATGAAAATGTAGCATAAAAAAAATCTTTTTTATCATTTTCATTTGGGAAAATAGAACTTGCAAATGTTAAATATTGAACAGCACCTTGTTTAGCTTTTGTTGTAAAAGACTCTATTTGATCTGTTAATGGTGTTTCTAAATTAGAAGAATTATAAGTTTTATAAACTTGTATTGTACCAGGAATAATACCGCTATATTGCGTTTCAAAACGACCTTTATAAGTACCATTATCATTTTGCGTTAAAATAATGTGGGCTGGATTTATGGCTATTACTTCTAAATTTTCTTTACCATCCATAACGTTATCTAAAAATTCTTGTAAATCTGAAATATTTTCATCAGCTTGTTGTATCGCCAAATCTGCATTATCACGTTTTACTTCACAATCTAATAACTCTTCCTCTAATGCAATAATTTTTGAATCTAAAGGAACAATTTGCTTATTTAATACCCCAATTTGATTTTCAAATTCTTCAATAGCTGCATATTGTTCTTCAGAAATAGTATTAATATCATGCAAATAATCAAAATTAAGAATATAATCTTCACCTGTTTTATTTGCAGTAGTATCCATAATTGATACTAAACCACTAGGCGAACTATCATCATCCAATGTTTTAATAAACATTTTAGTAACAATATCATTAGCATCTAATTCTCTAGAAAGAGTTTGTGTATCATATTTATATGTTAAATCAATAATTTCATCTTCATTAAGAAAATTATTATAAAAAATAACTTCCTTATCAATTATATGATAATTATCATCATAATAATATTTGAATTTAATATAAACGCCAAAAATTTCTGCAATCTTTTGTAATAAATTATATTTATTACTTTCTGATTCTTCTACAATTCTTAATTTTTCAGTTTCGCCTTGAATGGTAGCTGGTAAAATTTTACCATTTTCTTCACACCAAGCAGATACATAAGAATCTTCATAGATGGTATCTCTTCGACGCAATCCCATATTTTCACGAGTATTATTACGATCATTACGAATTGTTTCTGATAAATTTTCATATTCTTTAGCAGTATAATCAATAATTCCGTCAAATGCGCTCCAATCCATTTGAATAGAATATCGCCAATTAGAATTAACTAACACTTTATCTACCCAATACTTAATATTGTTATTAATAATAGCAGATGACCCTTGTTCTGCTAAATCTTCGGCTTCATTATATAAGTCTTCTGCAGATAAAGTAATTTTATAACCTTGTTTACCTAATTCATTAAAAGCTAAACCATCACCAGTAACTTGACAAATTTTAGTAAAGCCATCATGAGAATCACTAATACCTGTAATTATAAATTCAAATATACGTTCATCTGAAGTAAATTTATTAAAAATTACTTTTAATTTTCTTAAATTAGCTATTAAGTTACCTTGTTGTCTAGTATACCATAAAGGATTTTCTATTTGTTGTCCATTATGCATAATATACATAGGAATTGAAAATGAAATGTTATTAACACCATCATCTTGTAATGTAATTGTACCGTCTTGAATTACACCTTTAAACTCTAAATTTAACGGCTTCAAGACAGTAATAAAACTGTCTTGAAGCGTCCAAATAGAGATTTCATAATTTCTAACTTGTTCAACTGGCATAAAATCTCTACCTCCTTTAACTCTTATAAATACATATTTTCATAAAGAAATAGAACATTTGTTAATGATTCATTACTTGTTATTTTATAACAATTTCCTAATACTATTTCTCCATTTGAATTTAAATAATTTCTTTCATCAAGAGTTAAGTAATCAGAACGAATCATATCACCAACATTTTCTTCAATTTCTGTAAAAGTAGATTTATCTACTGAATCAGATGTTCCTTCTAATACTTTTACAAAAAATTTACCAGTTGCAGTTCCAGTTTTTGAGTTAATAATAAAAGTCATATAATTATTAACATTAATAAAAGATTTCATTTTAGTAATTAAATCATTAATATAATTACTATTTAAAACTACTGTTGAGCCATAAGTATTAACACAAGCAATAGCCCAAGCGCGCGAATATTTTTCTTTTATTTGATCTCGTATTTCACTAATAACTTGTGTTGCAGATTTATTAACAGAATTTTTTAATATTTTTATAGCTTGATTATACCCAGTTAAAACGCTTGGAGTAGTAAAACTAAATATTTTTTTAGTTGTAACATCATTACCAATTTGTAAAATAATTTGTGAATATTCAGTCAAACCAGTATTTTGTATTGTATTTTTAGGAACATTAATATAATTATCTGAACTAATATTTGGTTTTAAAGAAAATTTAATAGTAGGATAACTACGAGCAGTTCCGCTATAAAATAAATATTTAGGAGTATTAGTATTTACTATTAAACCTTGTGAAGTCGTAGTAATTTTACCTAAATAAGCACTAGCTTCATTAGTATTATCTGTTCTAGAAAAATCAGTACGAGCTTCAGACGTAACTAATAAATTACCACCAAGAAACAATTCTTGCTGTAACATAGATTGATGTGGTAAATTATCTTCAATCATAATTTTTATCATATCTTTATCTTTAATTGTTTCTATTTTTTTCGGATTCAAATCTTCTGGCGGTAATCGCTCTAATGTATCTTTATTAACATAAGAAGGCATATAAGTTAATTTAGCATACCAAACAGGTTCATCCATTACAAAAGATAACGTAATAGTGCCTTTATAAATAGTAGTGCTTGTATTATATACAATATTATCTATTACATAAGAAATTTGTTTTTCAAAAGGTAGCATTTCAATTGCCGGTGGCTCAGCTATTCGAGCTAAAATTGCACGATTAGGATGCTCAGACAAGATTAATTCTCGTTCAATTCCAGGTCTAAACCAACGTTTAAAATCATCTAATTGATTTTGCGTAATACCATCTGTTGCTAAAGTTAATTGTAAACTATTAGAATTAAAATGTGTACCCCAATAATATTGTCCATCTAATACTGCATTATTAGTAACGCTATCTTCAAAACTAGCGTATAATGGCTTAGAAAGCATATCACTGCCATTTACTACAATTAAATTAAAGTCTTCTATTGTTTTTCCTCCATAAGAAAAACTTATAAAAGAACGTTGCATATAGGGAAGGCGTGCGCCTTCCCCATTATGCGTTACTAAATATACTTGAGAATAAGAATTATTATTCTCAATTTCATTACCAATTATTTCTCTAGCCATACTCCATTACCTCCTTGAAATTGAGCGATTTCCATTCTTACGAGCAATGCGTACCATTTCATCAAACGCTGCTTGACCCGCACGTGTTGCGTCATAATCATTTGCAATTTTTTCTACTTTCATTGTAAATTCTAAGTTCTCAATAGTAATTCCAGCCTCATCATTGATTGATGGTAAGGTATTTGGATTAATAGCACCAGAAGTAAACTGATTAATTGCAAGACTAAAAGATTCTAATGAATCAATTAATTCATTGCGTAAGAAATTAGTTTGGTCAGCATTTAAAATACCTTCTGGTTTCTTAGGAGATCCATCAACCCAAGCTGGGCCAGTAAAATCAATTAAACCACCATTTTTAAAAACTTTATTTCGAGTGCCAGTCCACTGCCCAATTAAAGTGCCATTTTCAGCCAATGTTAGACTTCCTTGTAAACTAGATTGCTCTTTAAGTGATTGAGAATTTTCTGTTAAGAAAGCTAAAATTTTATCATAAGATTTTGACATTATTGTACGAACTTCATTCCAATATAATCCATTTTCTTTATTATAAGTTAATGTATCTTCCATAATTTCAATTTGTCTATCTAATTTTTCTATTTGTTTATCTGAAGCTTCTTTAATAGCATCGATTTGAGCTTGCCGTTCATCAAAATAAATATCTTTTTGTTGTGATTTAATTTGATCTTGTAAACTACGAATTTGAGAAGAAGAACCACCAGAACGCTGTAAGATAGCCAATTGACGTTGTAAAGTATTTAATTCATCTTTAGCTGTACTTCTTTCATATAGCTCTTTTTCTTTATTAAGTTGATCAGTTAAGCCGTTAACAAATTTATCCGCTGCTTCTGACCATATTTCCTTTTCTTCTTTTAATTCATCAATCTTATTTTGTTCACGAGTTTCAATGGCTTCCATTACTGCATTTTCTAATGATATTTCATTATCTTGTATTTGATTTTTAATATCAATAATAGAACCTTCAATATCTAATTGATTTTCATTTAATGATTGAATTTCTTTAGTTTCAGTATCTACGCTATCTTGGAATGTTTTAAGATTATCTAATAATGAAGATACTGCATTTTGAATTTCTTCTTTAGTTGCATTATCAATACCATTAGCAAATATCTTATTTCCAGAAGTATCATATTGCATTAAATCTTCAAAACCAAATGCTCGAAGTATTTCAAATTGCTGTTCTACATTATATTTCATACTATTATCAGCATTTTGTTGTGTCAATTTTTTAAGAAAATCTTCTGTAGTTTTTGCAGAATCTTTTGTACTTTTTACAGAAAATGTAAAATTATCAGTACCTTTATAGGTATATAATCCATTTTCATCCGTTCCAGTAATTACAATTCCATTTGTATTTAAAGTTTTTTCATCAAAAGCAGCATTATTATATTGTAGTCCATTATCTTTATCATAAGAGAAGAAAGTAGATAATGCATTATTGTTTTGTAATTTACCTTTAACTTCTGTGCCATCTTTTTTGGTATATCCAACTAAACTATTTAATTCTTTTTGACGAGCAGCAGTATATTTTTTATTAGTATCTATTTGTTGTTCTAATAATGTTAATTGTTCTAATAAATTTTTAGCTTGAGCTTTACCATTTTCAGTTCTAGTATTTTGTAAATTATTATATGTCTTAGTTAAAATATTTAATTTATTTTGCTCATTTTCAATTTGTTTTAACCAAGTATACCATTTATCAAATGGATTTTGTACACCAGCAGCAACATCAGCTAATTCTTTAATTTGCTCATTAATTTCATAAATTTGACCCGCTAAATTTTCTTGTTCAATATCTAGCTGCTCAAGTTCATTCAAAGCAGAATTAATTGTTTCTGGATAATCTTTGATGTACTCTAAAAATGCTTTCGCTGCATTTTCACGCTGCTCACGAGAAGCTTCATCCCAATTTTCAAAAAACTGTTCTCCATTAACAGTTTTCATTAAATCTTCAAAGCCAAATGCTTTCAAAATTTCTGCTTGATTTTCAGCGCTATATTTAGAAGAACCATCAGCTAATTGTTTTGTTAGTTCTTCAATTAATTGCTGTGGAGTAGAAATATTTTTAAAGGTAGAAGAAACATCTTTCATCGTTTCTGTATATCCTACTCTAAAAGTATCCCAAGTATCTTTAATTTCTTCTTCAGTTTTACCAGCTTTTTTCATGCGTTTAGAATAATCAACAAAAGATTCACTTATTTCTGTACCTTGTGCATTAGTTAATCCAGTCATACGCTTTTCTGCGTTAGTCTGTGTATCACGAGCAATAGAACGTTGCGTAATTTTTAAATCTGCAGGTGTTTTTAAATTAGTATTCCTATAAACTACTCGACCGCTAGCGTCTAATGCATAAATACCATCAATAAAATCTCGAGTAGACTGAACATCTCCACGAGCATAATCAGTTTTTTTATCACTCTTTAAAGTGTATTTTTTAGTTTTTTCATCATAATTATAATATTGTTTATTTGTATCAGATACTTTTGAAACATTATCTTTTAATTTATTTTTAGCATCATTCCATGCGTCATTTTCTTTATTTAATGCTTTAGCTTCTTTAGAAGTATAATAATCTACTCCAGCAAGTTTTAATTGATTTTTAATATCTGTTTCACGAGCGGTTTTAATTTCTTCATTATAATCTTGTTGTTTTTGAATTTGTGCAGCTTGCTTTTGTAATTCTTTAGCTAATTTTTTATCAGAAACTTCGGCTTTATTTACAATTTGTTTCTTTTGTAAATTATTATATTGTGCAGTTAGTAAATTTAATTTATTTTGAGAAGCAACTAATTTTTGGCTCCATTTATACCAAGATTCTAAATGTTCTGTTATTCCTTGAGTTGGTTTTGCCATCTCTCGTAACTGATCATTTATTTCTAGCATTTGGCCTTTTAATTGCTCTGACTCTACCTTAGCCGCTTCAATAGCATCGTGCATATTATTCATTTCTTCTGGATACTTTTGTAAATATTGTAGCAAAGCTTCCGCGGCGGCTTGTCTAGTATCTTCATTAGCTTCATCCCAACTATCAAAGAAATATTCACCATTGACATTTTTCATCATGTCATCTAAACCATAAGCATGCAAAATTTCTGCTTGTTGTAAAGCTGAATAATTTGATTTACCATTGGTTTCAGATGTTAATTTTTCTATAAAAGCTTGTGGAGTTAATGTTTTACTAAAATCGCTACTAATATCTTTTGTAGTTTCATCATAAGCAATTAAATATTGTTCCCAATTTTTAGCTTGTTCTTCTGTTAATTCTGATTTAGCTTTACGAATTTCCGCGCCATTTTCATCATAACCAACAATACGTTTTTCATTCCCTTGATTATCTCGTTCAATTGTTTTTTGTGTAACGGATAATTTTCCTGTTCTACTTAAAGCAGTTTCCTTATTATAAGCAACTGAACCATCACTATTTACTTTATAAAACTTAGATAATTGTTGATTATTAGCTAACTCTATTTTTTCATTTTCATATTCTTCTGTTCTGCCCTTTATTTCTTCATCTTTTGCTTTAATTTGTTCTTGTATTTGTTTTGATTGTTTCTTTAAATTATCAGACATAGCTTTGCTATTTTGACCTAATGCCTTTTGTAAATTACTATATTGAGCAGTCAAAAGATTCAATTTATTTTGCGCATCAGTAGTTTTTCTTGTCCATTTATACCAAGATTCTAAATGCTCAGTAATACCTTGGACAGGTTTTGCCATTTCTCGTAATTGTGCATTATATTCTAAAATTTGTCCCTTTAATTGTTCTTCTTTTTCTTTTTGTTCATTAATAGCATCTAAAGCTTTATTGTATTCATCTGGAACATCTTTAATATATTCTAAATATGCTTTAGCAGCTTCATTTAATTCTTCTTGTGTAGCAGTCTCAACACTTTCAAAATATTGAGTGCCATTTACATTTTTCATAGCATCGCCCAAACCAGCTTGTACTAAAATTTGAGCTTGTTGCTCTTCAGTAAATTTAGAATTACCGGCTGCATCTTTTTCAGTTAATTGCTCTATAAATTTTTGAGGATTGCTAATATCTAAATTTTCCCATACATTTTCTTCTGTATATTTTAATAATCCATCATCATAAGCTTCCATAATACGTTTAGCATCAGAACGCTTATTTTTAATAGAATCTTTTAATTTATATTTACCAGTAGTTGTATCTTTTGTATAATAATTTTTATTTGCATCAGTTACTTTATCAACAGTATCTTTTAAATCTTTATATTTATTATATTCAGTTTCTGCTTCATCTCGTTGAGTTTTAGTTATACCATTTTTATATTTTTCAATATCGTCATTATATTTATTATAATTGTTTATTTTATTTTTAGCTTTAGTTTTAGCATTCTTTTTCAAAACATATTTTTTATTTTTTTTATCATACTGATAATATGATTTTTCTTCATCTGATAATTTTTTATAAGCATTTTCAGTTAAGTTATTATCCTTTTTGGTCGTTGTGCCAGAACTAATACGTTCTTCTAATGCACTATAACTATAACTATCACGAATATCTTTTAATTTATCTGTTAAATTTTGAGAATCTTTTACGTAATAACCATTATCCATTTGAATAGATTTTTTTGTAATTTTAAATTTACCAGTTTTACCACTATTAGTAGTTTTAACATTATTCTTAATAAAATCATTAAAATCTGAACCGTCATTATAAACTATATTTCCATTTTCATCAATCTTATATAATAAATTTAATGCATTAGCATTTAATGCTGCATCACCAGATTTAAATTGTGTATATAAATTATCATCATAATCAGTTTTTCTATTGGTCTCATAATTAGTACGTAATTGTTCAAATTCTGTTTTGTAATCATTTTTATAATTAGCAGAAGTTGTATAATCAGTTTTAAGCTTAGTTTCATAATTCTGCTTTAATTTTTTCTTATTTTCAATATTACTTCTATTTTCATCATTATAAATACCTAATTCTTTTGCTTTTTCTATTCTTTCTTGTTTAGTAGCTTTTTTATTTTTAGCTAACCAATCATTATATTTTTTATTTGCCTCATTTTTCTTTTTATTTTCTTCATTAATAGCCTTATTCTTTTTATTAAGTTCTGCGACAGTTTTAACTTGATCTTTTTTCTTTTTACCTTTATTATATGCTGCAATTGCATCTTTACCTTCTTTATTTAATGCTTTATTTAAAGCATCCATTGTTTTAACTTGATCTTTTTTCTTTTTACCTTTATTATATGCTTTCAATGCATCATCAGCAGCTTTATTTTTTGCCAAATTTTTTGCAGCAGTTGCTTGATTTTCTTCATTCTTTTTCTTGTTAGCTGCATTTAATTCTTCCGCAGTTTGATATTTAGATTTCTTAATTGCGGCAACATCTTCTGCATTTTTAGTAGCATTTGTTTCATTTAATTTTTTATTCTTTTTATTAAGTGCTTCATTCTTTTTATTTAATGCAGTAGCTTCTGCTTTATTTAATGTTACTTGACCAAATTTTTCTAAATCTTTCTTTCTTTCTGTTTCTCTACTTTCTCTTTCTTTTTGAGTGCTTTCTAATTGTTTTTGTGTTTGTTTTACTTGTTCTTTTATATTATTAGACATTTTTTTAGAATTATCGCCTAACATTTTTTGTAAATTATTATATTTATTAGAAAGCATATTTAATTCGTGTTGTGCAGCAACTGTTTTCCTAGTCCAAGTATACCATGCTTCAAGATGTTCTGTTATTCCTTGTACTGGACGAGCCATTTCTTTAAGCTGGTTATTAATTTCTTGCATAGCCTTAGCATCTTCTAAAGCCGCTTCTTCTTGTTCTTGAATAGATTGATTTAATGCTTCTAATTCAGCCTTATCGTTTTCTACTTTATCATAAAAATTCTGAACTACTTTAGATTTCCAGTCATCTTCGTCCTTATCAACACCAGCCATTAAATCAGGAATTTTTTCAATAAATCCCATTTGTTCAATTAAAGCATATTGATCATCAGCATTATGAACTAAATTACCAGCATCATTTTTTGCTTGTAATTCTGCCATAAAATCTAAACCAGTACGAATTTCACGAGTAGTAGTAACTTTTTTAGTTTTATTTGCATTAGCTTTACGATATTGTGCTGCATAAATTTCATCAGCATTACTTCTTCTCTTATAACCTGTTATTTTTTTATCTTTGTCTTTAACAGGTTCAAACATTCTTCTTTCTGCAGGAGTTAAAGCTTCATATTCCGTTGTTGTAATTTCTTTATATGCTTTTTTACCAAATTTCTTTTTATATTTTTTTTCAGCTTCAGCATTTAATTCAGCGTCAGTCTTTTTACGAGTAATAGTGGTATTCTTTTTAATAACACCATTATTATTATTCATTTTAGTGGCTAGCTGACCTTTACCGTTAGCTTTTACATATTTACCAAACGCGTCATCATTAGCAAGATAAATTTCACCAGTAGAAGGATCTACTGTATAGAAAGCTCCAAATAATCCTTTATTTGCTTTTTGAGCTAAAGTTTTACGATATGCTTTTTGCTCTTTAACTAGTTGTTCACTAGTTTTTTTCATGCTTACTAAATTTTGATATTGTTCTTTTAAATTTTTTGCTAACTTAGCACTGCTTTCACCTTGCGCAGTTAATAAATCATATTTTTTAGTTAAAATATTAATTTTATTTTGTGTTCTTTCAATTAATGCTAACCAGTTATACCAACGTTCAACATTTGAAGTAATACCTTCAACAACATCTCCGGTATCATCATTGCTGCCACCGCCACCGCCACCTTTATTATGTGCAAGTACTTGATTAGAACCAACATAATAATTATGGTTGTTAGAAACTTCAAAGTTATAAACAGTTAAGGCTTTTTCTTCTACATTTATATAACTAATTGGATACCAATTACCATTAGCAAATAAAACAAAATCTCCGCTTTGTAAATTCGCGGCAGCAATCCATTCTCTTTCTTTGCCACGAGTAATTAAGAATCTGTGAATACCAGTTACAACTAAATCTTCATCTTTAATATGTAAAGTATAAATCTTTTCTTTAGTAAAGTGAATCATAGTTTGTAGTACTTCACTATATTCATTTTCTCCAATGCCTTCATTATAAGAAAGAACAATATCGCCTTTTTCAATGTCTTCAATCTTTTTAAAACCGTTAATTGTAGAGACTAATGTACCAGCTGCAAAACAGCTGCCTCCTCCACTATTACCACCCATATCAGCAAGGGAAGCATTTAATAAAGATTCCCATAAAGCACGTAAACGTTTTAATTCAGCTAATGCTGCTGAAGCACTAGACATAGCCATGCCACTAAAGTTACCATTAGCTAAAGAAGTAGCAATTCTTTCATTAGTTACTGGTTTACCATGAGTAGGTGTATGACCATTAGACATTAACTGTGCTGTTTGAATGTGATTAAATACAATAGCATCAGGAGATAAATCTACTAATTCTGGACCATGTTCACCAACTAAGAAATATTTTCCTTTACTAACTACTAATTCTGGACCAAGTTCACCCATCAAAGTCTGTCCGGCTGCACGAGCCTTACCTTGAACGTTACCTTGTGCTAATGCTACATTACCTTTAGCAACACCAGAAGGCCAATTACCAGTTTTTTCTGCTTTTAATTTAACTACTTTAGTAACAGTTTTGCCAATATTAGACCAACCTGGTGGATAATGAATAGTTAAATTAACTTTTTTGGTTGCCGACTCTTTAATTTTATTAATTAAATTATTAACTGAACTAATGGCAACTCCAGTATTGGCATGAACTGGTTTAGTAGCAGTTTCTTTAATTTTATTAATTAAAGCATTAACTGAAGCAATAGCTACACCAGTATTTGCTGTTACTGGTTTTACTGCGCCAGTCTTTATTAAATCAATTAAAGCATTAACAGAAGCAATAGCAACGCCAGTATTTGCGTTTACTGGTTTAGTTTGAGTTGTAGTAATTAAAGTGTTTAAAGCTTCAACTACAGCATTTGCACCGCCACCTGCAGCATCAGCATTTACTGGTTTTGTTTGAGTAGTAGTAATATTCTTATCTAATGTAGCAACTGCTCCATTCGCACCACCGGCTTCAGCATCTGCAGCAATAGGTGTTGTTTGAGTTTGAGTAATTGAAGATGCAAGAGTGGTAAAGGTTTCTGTTGCCCCAGCTGGGTTTGCTGCAATTGGAATAGTTAACCCAGTAGTTGTTGCTCCAGCAGGTAATATAGTTCCTAAATCAGTAATGGTAGTAGAAGTAGCTGTAGCTTCCATTGGACCAACACTTGGTGGTGTTGCGCTTTCTCCAGCGGCTTTTGCTGCGGCAGGATCTACTTTAGTTGTGCCTAATTCATCAACTGTAAATTTCTTAGCAGCACCTTTAATTTCTCCTATTTGAGGTTTACTTGCTCCGCTTGCTGCGCTCTTAGCAGCATTAGGATCAACTTGTGCGCTAAGAATTTGTTGAATATTCATTAAAGCAACTTCTGCACCAATAGAAGGAATTACAGGTAAATTGGCACCAGCAGCAGCACCACTTGCAACTGAATCAGGTACTTGTGCACCATTAATACTTTGAACAATTAATGTATTAATAACACCATTCACAGTAGAAACAGGAATTGGTGGTAAACCTGCCACTGCAGATTCAGCTGCTTGTGCATCCGCAATTGCTTGATTAATACGATCTACAGCTAAATCAGCTTCGCCTTTTAATTGAAATTCGGGTAATGTTGCTGCATTGGCAGCAGTAGTAGCTGAATTACCATCAACTTCTGCATCAGTAACTTCAACTTGTTCATCAGCAGTACCTTGAATAGTACCACTTTCAACCGGCTCTTCTGCCTCTATAGCTTTTTTAGGAGCTATTGTAATATTACCAAATTCATCAATAACAAGACTATAATTTGATAAAGCTTGTGCAACTCCTTCACCAATTGCTTCACCTATTGAAGTATCACTAGTAAAAGCGTCTTTAATTCCAGCAGAAATAATTTGAATTAATGGACTAACAGCATTTTGAGCTTCGCTTAAGGCTTTAGATTCAGCTTCACCCATATTCTCAGCCTTAAATGTCATTGTACTTCCATCCATTAATGTTAATGTATAAGTACCATCTTTATTATCTACTAAATTTTCTTTAATATATTTTTCAGCAGCTTGATGGCTTTGATTTACAAAACTATTTAATTGTTGCTGTAATTCTGGATTATTAGCAGGATCAAGTTCACTACCATTAGGTCCTTTAAATTTAGTTGTTGTATTAACTGTAATACCATATTCTTGATAAGCCCATTGTTCAAAACTTGGTATCTCAAAAGGTGGTACTGTATTCCCACCATTTGTTAATTCATTTACATAGTTATCATACTCTGCTTTCATCAATGCATCAACGCTACCAAAATCTTGGCCTAGCGTATCAGAATGATAAGTAACACGGCCATCTTTATAACTAATAGTTAATTTCTTTTCACCAACTTCAATTGTACCAGATGCAACTCCAACTGGGAAAGAACCATCATATACTAATCCATTAGTAATATCACTGGCACCAGCATCTTCTAAAGCTTTTTTAGCAAGAGCTTGTTGCGCACCAGAATCAGTAAGACTTGAATAAGTCTGACCGTCAACAGTTACTTCTCCAGTCTCAGAATTTATTTCAATTTTACCTTCTATTAATAAAGCTGCGGCTACTTCAACAGTAGAAGATTTTCCTGTATTATAATTAGTAATTGCTTTAATTACTGCTGCTTTTTGCTCTTCCACAGTACCTTTAAACAATGATAATGCAGTTTGTTCATCATCACCAGACCAATTAATAACAGTACTTGTTCCTCCAGCAATAACAATAGTTCTATCGCCGACGTCAATAGTCGTGCCATCTGGCATTAATTTTTCAAGAATATCCCAAACGCTTTGTTGTATATTCTCTAAATTATAATCACCATTTAGCATGGCTTGATAGAAAGCATCCATTACTGCAGCATATTGTTCTGTTGATAAATTAAGATCTTTCCAAGCATCACTATTTACATCAATACCGTCTTTAGCAGCTTCTAGCATTTTCCTCATTGAAGTGCCATTTACTTTAACTGCGTCTAAAGCATCACTTAAATCTTTATCTAATTCAGCGCGCTCTAATAAATCTGCAGCAACTTTTTGGAAATTTTCCTGCCATCCAGTAACATTACCTTCCGCATCTAAAGTGAAAATTTCACCTAAATCAATATGCCCGTTATTATTACCTTGAACATCAATATCTCCAAGCGCTTCCATAGCAACAACAATTTCAAGAACTTTAATTGCAGCATCAAGCATTGCAATTTGCGATTCAGCTAAAGCATGAACGCCATCAGCAAAATTATTTTTAGCACTATCAGCACCAGATGCAAAATCAATTCCTAAATCTTCAAGATTAACTTTTACACCCTTACCATCAATATTAGTAAGAGAACTCATACCTTTATTAATCAATTCTGCAGCTGCTTCCGCAGAACCATCTAAAGTTACACCAGCAAGTTCAATCTGTTCTCCACTTAAGGCAATTAAATTATTCATTTCAGTTACAATATTATAGAAATCTTGAACTGCCATACGACCAGTAGAACTAGCTTCATTCATTGCTGCGAATGCTTCTCCTACCGAATTCCAATAATTAATTGGTCCTTGCATATCATCTGGTAATTTTTGATCCATAAAGTTATAACTTTCTGGTTTACGAGACTGATACTGTGCAATACGTTCATATAAACCAATTTGTTGTTGTAATTGATTATTTTCATTTCTTAAAACATCTATTCTTCCTGATGTACTTCCTTGTTCTATTAAAGCATTAATTTCTTCTTCGTTAGCTTTAATTTGAGCCTGCGCATTAGCAATTTCGGCCATAGTACCAGACATAGTACTAAATCTAGAA
>Ga0326512_10000965_pt1 | contig 23733 bp, 40 predicted proteins | sample 1_2617_0518_D_FD_203652 | JGI IMG/M metagenome (GOLD analysis project Ga0326512, IMG submission 203652) | Bovine rumen microbial communities from UC Davis, California, United States - 1_2617_0518 | ecosystem: Host-associated > Mammals > Digestive system > Stomach > Rumen | place: USA...
TATAAAATTTATAGTGAAGTTCTTAACTTCATAAATATTATATAACATAATAATTATCTTGTAAAGTACTTTTTTGATTTTTTTATTTACTAAAACTTATCTCCTAAAATAAAGAAATCATTTAATTCCTGACAACATTGTAAACATAAATATGTTTACCTATCTATTATTTAAGTAAATATCACTTGATAGAATTATCTTTCTGCATTTATTTCTCACTTTCTAAGCCATGTAATATCCGTCTTTCTTAGCCTTTTCCCATTCGTCAGGTAAAAATCTATGTGTTGTCTTTTCTTTAATTCCATGACAATCAATAATCATTTCTACCTCTATAATATCTGTACCATATGTTGTTTTGCGTTTTGTTTCTTTTATTACTTCTTCAATGTAATGTTCTAATAAGTTCATATTTTGTTAATCACCATCCTAGCCTTTTAATTGCTTTATTTCTTGCTTTTTTATCATCACTGAATCTATCAATATTAGTCAGTATAAATTCTTTGATAATCCCCGAACTTACAACGCCGTCTATCTCCATTATTTTGCTCCACAATGTATCCGCATCAATTCCATATATCATTCCACCATTTAATAGTTCACAAGTAATTTCTAAAGCTTTTTCTAATTTTTTTATTTTTCTATTTCTTATCGTCATTCTCCCTCACTTTCTGCCTTTGCTTTCTCAATATCTTTATCAATGGATATTACAACTCCATCAATGTTTCCGTGTAAGCAGTTGACACAATGCGTAATATATCTATCGAAATTTTCCGTTACACCAAGTCTATTGAGTGTCTCCATTCCCTCAAGGACTCTTTCTACCTCTCCGATACGGAATTCCATCTGTGCGTCCTCTAAATTCTCTTTACATATATCCAAGTTGTTTTTAGCGACTTCATACATTTTCTGGTTATACTGCAATTCAGCTTTTAAATCTTCAATCTTACTCATTCTTCCACCTCTTTCACATCCTTAAAAAACCTTACATACCTTCCACACCTAGGGCATCTAGGTTCGCCGTATTTAACCTCATTATCGCTTGACTCTTTAAGCTCTCCATCCTCATTAAAGAGTTCCAATCTACTGAAAGTTATTCTTTGAGCGTAAAGCTCTTGTTTTCCGCAATTCATACATAAAATCATTCTTCCACCTCTTTCTTATATTGTGTGTTCCACCAACGAGTGGGGAACCACAAGTCAAAAACTGAAAATTCATTTATATACACACGAACTTGGATACCATTCCTAAATCCATACGCCATATGTTCTTTAACTTCAATGTTAGGAAACATAGCTTTAATCATATCTCCATTTGTAGCACCCGCTGGAATAGGAATTACATTTGCGGTAGGTAGAGAATTAATAATTTTTTCAGTATCGAATAATGTTCCACCTCTTGTACACATCATATCTATTTGAAATTTTCTGTCTAAGTATTTTTTATCTATATACTCTGTCATTTACTCTCTCCTTTTTCCATCTGCACAATAATAGTCTTTTAGAAACCCGTTGCCAATGTTCTTATCACAAGTTGTCATAATCCCATCATCGTGCCAATGCTTGCAATCCTTACAAGTGACGATTTCTACTAGAGGGCAATCATCAAGTTTCTTTTCCCATCTTTCGTCTTTGTCGATTATTTTGCCAACGTATTCACAAATATATTCCCCTAAATTTTCATAATAAGCATTAAACGGACAAATAGAACATTTTGTAGGCATTTCCATTCCTTTAATTGCTATCATCTGCGCAACCTCCATCTGATTTACATTTATCATTTTCAATATCATAATCTTTACAACCAAGACACGGATTTCCTAGACTACAATATTTGCAATCATAATCTCCCATTTCTTGGCACACTTCACATTGTGTCATTCCTCACTCTCCATTTCTGCTCCACAGTTAGGACACCAGTCGCCTTCTTCAAGGCTTTCTTCACCACAACAAGAACACTTAACATAATCTATAGTTTCATAAGCTGCTGTAAGATAATCACTTGTCATTATCCAATGACCTTTCTTGCGTGTAAGTGTTGTAGATGAAACAAAGCGATTTCTGATAATATTCATAACTTTTTTATACATATCTTCGTCAATCATACAACCACCATCACAACCCCTGTCGCTTTTCATAGAATTGGTACACATAGCACATCTAATTCCCTCATCTAATCCTTGCGTATGGATTGTCATAATATCTTCGCAAGGCTCTTGCTCTAGGGATTTGATAGCCTTTTCTAATTTAGCTATTTTAAAATCAAATTCTTTTCGCAAGAAATATTCATGTTCATAAGACTCTCTTGATACTGTGTCTTGTCTTAGTTCTTTAATGATTCTTTCAGCTTCTGCATACTGCTCAACTGATAAATAAGTAGCTAAATAACCCATAATTTTATTTATTGCTTTTTCTCGTTCTTCTTTAGTCATGTTCTACCTCGCTTTCTGCTATTTTCAAAGCCTCGTCTACACTACAATTAAACTTCTTTTTAAATGCTCTTGCTGATATTCCATAAAACCTTCGCATCACATAGCCATAAGATGCGGGCAATTTATCTGCTTTGAATGATGTGTTTATTTGAAAGTAGTCTTTGCACTAGAGTATTGAAATACTCTAGTGCAATCTCTTTGTTGTCATGTACCTTTAAATCAAATACTCTATCTCTTAATAGGTCATAATAAAATGTTACCCATCTCATTTTACTCACCTTCACTTTCTGCATTGTATGGTTCTGGTAATGGCATCCATGCTATAACTTCATCATTATCAAGCACTTTTCTAGAAATATTCTCATCAGTCCAATAATTTTCAGGTTTACGATAAGACATTTCGCATACTCCATAACCGCCACTATATACCTTAAATGTAATAAGATACCATCCCGTTTCCTTAGGCAGTCTCTCACTAACTGGTATCCATCTTGTTTGCTCCCATGTCATAGAATTTCTTCCACGGACAAAAGCAGTATTATAAATATCTTGTGCAATATCAAGCATCTTATCAGCGTTATCACCACTCAATTCTTCAATATCACATTCCCAATTATGTAGTTCACTACTCATTGTATTCCTCACTTTCTGATAACTAACAATTACTGTTTTTAAGATAATATACCCTTTCTACTTTACACCCTTGATTTCTATAAGCTTCAATAATGGATTCTGTTAAATATTTGTAAAAATCAAAGTTATTAACACCACCTGTCACATGACAAAAACAAAGTCCCATATTATTTATCCTCACTTTCTAATACATTTTTAAAAAAAATCCAAATAATCTCCGCCTAGTAAATGGCATAGTTGACTAATATCACGATACCCTTGTGTGTATTGATTGTAGTATTTATTCATCTGCTCTGCTATGTTCCCAATACCGTTAACCCAAAACTCGCTCCCTGCTTCTAAATCGTGACAACATTTAATAACTTTACTCTTGTAGTCTTCATATAATTCTTTTAAATTACTCACTTCATAACACTTTGATTCTACATGTTGCATTAATTTATCTTCGTTCATATTGTTACCTTTCTTCTATTAGTTTGTTTAAGATTTCTAATACTTCTGTTATAATATCATCACAATTTTTAAATACAGATGTTCCATCTCCGCTCGTTGAATAAATAGGATTAATATTTTGAATTTCTGTTCTTGCTAGTTTAACCCTTTCTAGTGGTATTGTTTCATCTTCTTCGTATTCCATTTGTGATAATGCGTTATAATAAGCGTCATTTGCTCCGCTTACATCTTCCATATTTTCCTTTATTTCGTCCTCGTCCATGTATAAATAATTTGCTAAAAAATCATACATTTCCAAATCATCTTCGCATTCTTCATATACTCCGTATAGTGTTAATACTCCTTCTTCATATCTTCGTACTGTATCCTTACTTATCATTGTTTTTCCCTTTCTGTCCGTATAGCCGGTAACTCAGCTTTTTTATTTTATGCTTCTTTCTTTGCTTTTTTATAATCTGCTACAAAATCCTTATATTCTTCTTTGTCCCATACTTCATAGCATACTTCTTCTTCTTCTCCATACGCCAATGTCCAACCCATTTCACTTAACTTCTTAATAACTTTATTTACCTTTGTTTCTTCTTTCTTTTCATCATATCCGATTACTGCTAATCTATTATTTGAATTTTCTGATATTCCAACGTATCTTACTGTCATTTTGTTTACCTCGTTCTTTCTTAGTGTTTATAGTTAAGTTATTTCTTAACTTCATAAATATTATATAACATAATAATTATCTTGTAAAGTACTTTTTTGATTTTTTTTGAAAAATGTTTTATATTTTTATTGACATGAAGAAACCTCTTGTTAAATCATAAAGCATGTATTTTTTACCTCACAAAAGAGCTTATTCGGTAGTCCTCCACCATTAAGCTCTTTTTTCTTTGCTTAATTGTTATTATATAGCATTAAAATATCGTTTATTGTGCTTATTGCTGTTTTTAGTGCATCAATTGTCTCGTCATTAACTCTATAGGCTTCGCTTAAGGTCTTATTTAAGTGTACAAGGCTCTTTAATCGTTCCTTGGTATCTTCTAGTGTCTCTTTATCATATACTTCTGGTGTCACATTATTTTTTATTCTTTTGATTGCATAATCATCATCGACATAATATAAATCGCTCTCGCTTTCTTCTTCTGTTAGCATTGCTATAAAATATTTATTCATTTTTTCGCCCCCTTAATATTGTATAAATGTTATTAGCTCTTTTAATAGTTTAAATCTTATCTTTTCTTCTTCTGTAACTTTTTCTCTATTCATTGGCTTTACTGCAATCTTTCTATATTCATCTAAGATATACTCCTGCAATTCGTATGCTTTATTTATTTGCATTAATGTTTCTTTATTCATTGTTCTACCTCTTTTTTAAATGTTCTCAATTCCTAAATAAACTAATTCATAGCTTGCTGCTTCTTCTGGCTTTAGCTTTCTTCTGTAATATAGCAAATCCCAAAATTTACCGCTTTCGTCGTCCTCTGCCTTTAATAGTCCAGCTGTTGGCTGACAACCTAAGCTAAAAGGTCTCATTTTCATTCCGTAAACATATGCGTTCATAATTACTGTTCATTTCTTCTCTGATATTCATTAATAATTTCTAATGTAGTAAAGTCACTATTTACTTCATTTTGAAAAGCATTGTCTAATCTTATCCATTTCATTTCTGCAAGTTTTATATCTTTAAGGCTAGCATTATTGTCTTTATCTACTTTTCTTAAATCTTTCCATGCATTTTCAACTTCCAATGCTCTTTCGTACATTTCCTTTGTAATCTCTAAATCCTTAATTTTCATATTGTTTTACCTCCGTTTTCTTAGTGAATTATTTCTTAACTCACTAATATTATATAACATAATAATTATAATTACAAGTAGTTTTTTGAAAAATTTTCAAAAAAAAAATAAGAGGGTTTAAAAGCCCTCTTATTTACTGCGTTTATGCCTGCTTTATATTCTTATCAATTAGCTCTTCAATCCTTGCTAATATTTGTACATTAGTATCATCAGATAGAAACTTATTTACATTTGCCTGACCTTGAATCTTATCAGAAAGTACCTCTCCGCTTTCAGTATCTATAATTGTGAACCATGCTCCCGACTTATCTATAATACCATCTTTAATACATACTTCTACTAAATCAGATAAATAATCAATTCCACTTAAATATTTAATTGTGTAGAATCCTGTTCTTCTAGTTGGTGGACAAGTCTTATTCTTAATCATTGAAACTTCTACTTTATTACCTGCTGGATTTTCTGCTCCTCGGGTTAATTCCTTGTTATCATCATCAATAAACTTGCCACGTCTGAACTCAAGTCTTACAGAACAATTATGCTTCCAAGCTTGTCCGCCTGTGGTAGTCATGCCACCATACATACTATTCATATTAGCTCTCATTTGATTAATACCGATACAGGTACATTTAGTACGCTGACATAAGCCTTCTGCTTTTTTACTAAAATTAGTTAGTGCCATAGCAATTCCACCATAAGTCTTTTCAGCTATTTCCTTATCATACATAGCTAAATTACTAACCATAACTCCAAGTGAGTCAATTACCACTAGTCCAACTTCTCCTGTATCTATCATATCTAATACAAACTGAAATATATCTTCTGCACCTTGAGCCTCAGGATTTAAGATTAATAAGTCTTCTACTTGTACTCCTAACTTTGTAGCCCATACCACGTCTAAAGTATTTTCAGCATCTACCCATAATACCTTTAAATCTGGATATAACTGCTGAAAATTAGCTACAATATCAAGTGCTGTTGTAGTTTTTCCACCGTGTTCTTCGCCATAAAACTCAATCAACTTTCCTCTAGGAATACCACCAAAAGTCATGTAGTTTAATCTAGGACTAGTGAATGGAATACGCTCATAATCATATTGAGGTAAACCTACATGAGCTAAATCTGCCTTAAATTTTTTATTAAAATCTTTCATTACTTCATTTATAGTTGCCATTAATTTCCTCCTAGCTTCGTTAATTCCATCTCCTGCATACGATGAGAAAGGACTTTTTTACATGAGCTCAACAGCTCTTGAGCATTATCAACTTTTGATTTCATTGTCTTATATGCTCTAGTGTAGCAGATACTTGTCAATTGTTCTTGCTGAGATACAAGCTCAGCTAAACTATCTTTATCCGCCACGGTACCTTTATCTTGACTAGCTCTAGCTGAGTTGTAAGTTTCTCGATATACTGCTTTACTAATATCATCCCTTACACCTAACTGCTCACATAGTCCACCTGCAAAATAGATAAAAGTTGATAAATTCATACACCAATCCTCAAGCTCTGAATTGGTAGGTGGATTTTCACCATCTTTCAGACACTCTTTGATAAATGAAACATAGCTATCTAAATCTTTACAATAAGGCTGAATAATTTCATTAACAATATTATCAACCACGCTAGAATTATCTTCTACATGATTTCTAATATCTTCTACACGCTCATTGTCTAAGCTATCATAGATGTTTATTTTACCCATCGTTTCTCCTTTTCTGTTTTTCCAAACTATGAAAAAACAACTCCCAATCATAATTGAAAAATACTCTTAGTTTTCTACTATGTATTATAATACCTATATCTGCATCATATCTAATACTTTTATGTCCAGCGTTTCTGTATGCTTGTAATTCTTGTATAGAGATATACTTTGTAATATCTTTATCTATCCACCATACAATCACGCCTGCAAATACTCCATCAATAGAAGCTTTTTCTAAAAGACCTTCCCACTGTTTATTAGATATATTACCATACTTATGCTTAATATCATTACCATAAATACTAATAGTATTTCCATGGACTGATTTTAATTCTAAATAGTACTCATAAGGTTTCTTATAGACTATATAATCACATATATTAGAACTTCCTGCATAACCTGTTGTCTGGTCATGCAATCTATCAATTGATACATTAGGTATTTTATTTAATTGTGCTTCTACTTTACTTTCAAATGTTTTACCACGATTTACTGCCAAATTTTGTGCCTCTCCTCTATTCTTTCCACTCCATCATAACAGGTGTTAATAACTACTTTCATTCTTAACTGTCCTTTCTGCATAAACTTTTATAATTGCAATAATTACAAGCTTTTTTAGGCACATCAATAGGCTTTGGTGGAGCCTGTAGCTTACTAACATACTCTTCACAATTCTCAATTCTGCCTATTAAATCCTGCTTCATTTCATTAGTAGGCACGAATAAGAAAGACTTCATATCTAGCGTATCTCTACTAATATACACAAATACTACTTCAGGAATATCAAAAGCGATTGAATACGCAGTACCTTGGTTATAATGACTTTCGTCAACTCCTTGTCTACTTGTCCACTTATATGAGCCCTCTGTCTTTAATTCTAAAATATAGTAATGGTTCTTATATTTAATAATTCCATCGCATAAGAAAGACATCTGCAAGGTTTTGTGGAACAGTTTTGTTTCCATTCCTTGCTGAGATATAATATCTAACTTATCAGTTAATCCTCTATCTCTTACAAATTTAGCAACGTCTACATACTCACAATCCATGCCATTTTCTTTCATGCCTACAACATACTTCTGAATACGTTCATGCACATCAGTACCAACATTACAGATATTAGTTAATACATAGCTACTTCCACTATTGTCCTGGTCTGCCCCTGTACGTTGATAATACATATTTCTGATACAATTCATGGAACTAGGTTTATAAGTCTGTGAAGGCTTTCTAGCTGTTTTATCTGTTGTTATTTCAATTGACCTTTCTAAATCATTTAAAAAGGCTTTTTCTACTGGTACTTCTTTCTGTACTACATCAATTAATCTGCATACATTTTTTAAACTACCTCTAGCCAATTTATACTCCCTTCTTTTTTTATTTCTCCTTATCTAATAACTTTAGTTTTTATAGTGAAGTTGCTAACTTCATATTTATTATATAACATAATAATTTTATTGTAAAGTACTTTTTTGATTTTTTTTGCAAAAAATAAGGGTAGTTATTTAATAGCTACCCTTAAATATTATTAATATTATTAATTATGCTCTGCTATCTTCTAATAAAGCAATTACCTGTGTAATCTTATCATCTACCATCTTAATTGCATTAGGTTCTCCATAATAAATTGTAACAACATTGCTTGTCTGAGCTGATACTTGACTCTTTAACATTTCAATGTCAATACAGCAAGTAAATGACTTAAAGTTTTCAGAAGTTTCATAAGGAATTAATTCAATACCACTACTAGCTTTTGAGGATACCTGCAAGCCATTTTCGGTAAAGGTTAAATAAACTCCATTCTTATCATATGCTCCTACGAACAATGAAAGTCTATCTAATAGCTGTAATAGTGCATCTTTTGTAACCTTGCAATAACTTGTAAATGAGCTATCTAATAAGCCATTAATAGCATCAATCTGATAATCTGCAATATCTGTCATTACCTTACCATATACTATGCAATTAGTAGTATTAAAAACAATTGTATTATCCTTACTTAAGACATTAATTTCTTCATCTGTTACAACATTTAGAAGATTTACAATTTCGGGACTTAGGAGCTTAGGAGTATCAAATAATTTTTCATTTAAAGAAGCAATTTTAAAAGTATCAGTTCCAACTACTCTATCACCAATATAATACCCTGTATAGCATGGAATTTCTAGTGTCACAGCTAATGCTGGCTTAACTGTGTTTAGAATTGTATTAACAGTATCTTTCTTAATTGTACCTAAATTAGAAAGTCCTTCTAAGTCTAATAATGGCTCAGGATACTTAATTAATGCTCCATTCTCATCTAATGGTAATGCAATATGATAAGTACCATTACCAACAACTTCAAGTGAATTATTCTTTAATTCTAAGGTAACAGTTTCACAATTCATTCTAGCAATTAACTTTGAGAAGGTGTCTACTTCTACTGTCACATAGAAATCCTCTCCTTCAATATTCTTTTCTCTAATGTATAAATAGTTTGTAGCATCCGTAGTAACTACTGTAAAGGTGCCATTTTTTAACTCTAATTTCATCATCTGTGTAATTGGAATCATCTTATTATTTGATGCTCCTTTAATTGCCTTTGATAGCATTTCCTGTAACTTTGTTGTTTTGATTGATAATTTCACTGTGTAATCCTCCCTTAAATTATACTAATTTCTAATTAGATTATAAAATTCACTTCTTAATGCTGGGTCTGACATAAATACTCCATTACAAGATGCAGTTCTTGTCTTAGAATTAACTTTTTTAATTCCTCTTGCAGTCATACAAGAATGGCATCCTTCAATAACTACAATAATATTATTAGTGTCTAAAACCTTCTTTAAAACGTCATAAATGTCAGTCCCTATACGTTCCTGTAATTGTAATCTTTTAGCACACATATCCGCAATTCTAGCCACTTTAGAAAGTCCAATTACCTTTCCATTTGGAATATATCCTACAGAAACTTTCATATCGTACATTAAAGCTAAATGGTGTTCGCAATAACTAAACACATCAATATCTTTAATAACTACTAAATCTCCTGTGGTAGTATCCTCAAAGCACTTATTGAATTTTTCAGCTATCTCATCATTTGTATAGCACATTCCTTCAAATACTTCCTGATACATTTTTGCCACTCTTTTAGGAGTTTCTTTTAGACCTTCTCTGTTAGGGTCATCTCCTAAAGCTTCAATTAACATTGTAACTGCTTCCTTTACCTTTTCAGTATTAATTTCTTTTGCCATCTTTTATACTCCTCTCATTTCTGGATTCCAGATAAATTTATGTAATTGTAACTGCACCTTTACATCTTCTAACTTGTTATCCAAAATAAATTTAACAATGTCTTTAGGTTCAATACTTCCAAATACAGGACTAAAATAAATATTACACTGACCTGACATATCATAATCATTAATAATATCTTTTGCTCTGTGAAGGTCTTCTTGTGTACCTACTACAAATTTTAAGACATCTTTTTCATGTAAATAACTTAAATTATCTAATAACATTTTATTTTCCATACCACTAGAAGGGCATTTATAATCAACCGTAAGAATAAGTTGAGGATTAGAAGTTAAGCCATAATCGTGTATGTCTACAGAACCATTAGTTTCAATATTAACTTCGTAACGATAGTATATTAAGTGACTGATAAGCTTAGTTACTCCTTCATGTAATAAAGGTTCCCCGCCGGTTAATGTAATTCTTTTATGTCCGTATTCTCTCACAACCTTTAAAATATCGGAAATAGACATTTCTGTATACACATTATTTTCACAAGCATACCTACTATCACAGTAAGAGCAATTTAAGTTACAACCATATAATCTAATGAAAGTAACTGGAAATCCTGCACGAATTCCTTCGCCATCAATACTTTCAAATATCTCTACAACCTTCATTATTCATCTTCCTCTCTTTCATAAGTAGCAATATTACCTTCGCTTTCCTGAACGGATACTTTATAACAAAACCCTTCTTCGCAAACTTCATTTACTCTATCACAAATCCACTTAGCCATATTTTCTGCGGTTGGATTGCAATCAACTACATTATTAATAAATGAATGGTCTAATTTATCGTGAACCTCTCTCTTAATGTGTGTAAAATCCATAATCATTCCATAATCTGTTAATCTACTAGACTTTAGAAAAACAGTTACTATCCAATTATGACCATGAATATTCTGACATTTACTTTCATAAGGTAATTCTAAATGATGTGCTCCTGCAATTTCCATTCTTTTTTGTACATAATACATAATATTAATCCTCCTTCTCCATTTCCCACGGAAATACAATCCAATCTTCACCTTTATTTTTATACCAATATTCAGGCTGTATTCCAAGCTTATTCTCCTTATAATACATAGTGACTATGTGATAGTTAGGTTTATTATTCACCTTACTAGAATTATTATAGTAATGTAATAAAGACTCTCCAGAATCACATATATCATCAATTATAATACAATCTTTGCAAGGGGCGGCTAATAAAGGAATATTGCCTTCATGGGAAAGCATCACGGCTAATGTTAATCCGCCTCGAGGAAGCCCATATACTCCTCTTATTTTTGGGGTGATATAATTATTTGCCACTGTCTTAATAAAATCTTCTACCTCTTTCCAAGGAACATATACCTTTTCCATCTAATTTACTCCTTTCAATGCAGGGTCTTCAACCCCATTAAGTCTGAAAGCTTCTGCTCTATCTATACATGTTCCGCATTTGCCACAAGGCTTATCTCCACCTTCATAACAGCTCCATGTGAGTTCATAAGGTACACCAATTTCTAATCCAATCTTGACCACTCCTGCCTTATTAAGGTTAATAAGAGGGCGTTCAATATGAATATGACCATAGGTTCCAATACTGATTGCTTCATCCATTGCATTAGCAAATTCTGGACTACAGTCTGCATAAGCTTGCCCTGCCGCATCATCTGCATGAGCTCCATAATAAATAGCTACATCCTCTTGTGGAAATAGACTGTCTGCGATTGAAGTAGCAATAGATAATAGTAACCCATTTCTAAATGGCACATAAGTGGCAACCCTGCCCTCACCATGTTTTTCAATCTGCTCGGCATAACTACTGTGCTCTATGTCATCGCCGCCCTTCATAAGTGTACAAACATTAGAAGCGTACTGCATGACATTTGAAATATCCTGCTCAAAATGCTGAACTCCATAATAATCAGCAATCTTCTTAGCACATTCTAATTCCTTATCATGTTTTTGTCCATAATAAAGTGAAATTGTAGCAACATTCTGTGCTCCTAGTTTATCAACAGCCAAACCTAAACAAGTTGTCGAATCTACTCCTCCGCTACTTAATACTAATGCTTTTTTCATTATATAAATTCCTCCTTAAAATAATGTCTTTTTAATAGATGGGTGATATTCCAATTTTGAATACCTATCTTTCATATATCTTGCATTATGAATTATACGTGCATCACGACTTTCTGATAATTGGTCAAGGGTAAACCCAAATTCAGCTATTTCTTTATCAAACTCATCTCTAAATTTTTGAGGTAAATGTGAATAATGAGTAGGTAGATGTTTTTGTTTGTCACTTACTGTTATGGTGCCTACATCAGTCATTATCCCGCCAGTTGCTGCGGTCATTATCCAACTGGTAGAATCTGCACTTGTAATTGGAAACTCCTGTAACAATGTTTTAGATGTCATACCGAACGCATGAACTTTAACATTCGGGTTAGAAGAATTTTTGATTACTTTAAAACACATATTTAAGAAATTTCGTCTAATAATTTCAGATTTTCCTACCATACCTCCAAGGGCTATATAAGGAATATGTTTCCCATTTTCATCAGTCCACTCTAATGCCTGTTTTAAAAATTTAATAGGCTCTCCTACATGAAATGTATATAAAAGACCTTCAGGCTTTTTCATTTTAGGTCTCATATATAAATAATTTTCCCAAGTGTCTTGAGCCGCCCTTTGTACTTCTTCCATCGTGGCAGGTTTTCCGCTATTTCTATCCCCTGGAATTGCATCGACCTGTCCATATAAATCAATATAATCCATTCGTTCATTCAACCAGTCGATATACGAATCTACATTTATCTTCACACCTCGAGTCCACATAGAAAACGCACCAGAGTCAATAAATAACTTAGCTCCAAACATATGATAAATATCTAATTCTTTTGGTTCTTTTATCTGAAGATTTTCATAACTAAACAGTACATTCGAAGGTACTATGTTTTCAAGTGTTTCCTTGGCTTCAGAATATGCACCAGCTAAATATAAATCCAACGCATTTCTCCTTTCTTCTTCACCAAATTTATCTAAACCAGCTAAATATAACTCCATTTTTTTTATACGTTCAATAATCCTATCAATTAGTTTCTTTTGATAATCGTAACTTAAAAGTCTATTGTACCCAAGAAGATAAATATCTGTACTCTTATCACCGTAAGGTAATTGATAATCACCTGCTAAAAATAAATTTAATGACATACGACTCCCCTGTCCTGCTAAATATATATTAAACATTTATACTTCCTCCATACCAATTCTTAGTAATCTCTACATCACATTTAATTGGCATTTTTAAAATTTTTTCAGCCGCCTTTGACATTGTTTCAGCTAATAACTTTGAACACTCCTTAATATTTTCTTCAGGACACTCTGCAATAACTTCATCATGTACAGGAATTAATAACCTAAAACCTAATTCTTTTAATCGTTCATTGTTATTCAACTCAATCATGGCAAGCTTTGTTAAATCAGCCGCAGAACCTTGTATTCTTGCATTAACACATTGTCTTTCTGCCTCGGCTATTTTAGCACCATTATCACTAATTAAAATTCCTTCTTCTTCGGCTTCTTTAATAATTTCTCTTTTCTGATTTCCCCAACATTTACGCAATTTATTTGTATAATATTTAATACGCTTTTCAGGTACTTCTGTACTAACATTAGTATCCATGAAATCAAAATCAAGTAAATCATTATCAGGTGCTATACCATTTTTCCACTCAAATTCAAACTCAGGCAAGCTATAATCCGGAAGCCGTCTTTTTCTTCCACACACTGTTGTTACATATCCTAGCTCATAAGCCATATCTAAAGATTCTTCCTCAAATTTCTTAATAGCTGGAAAACCTTTAAATACTGATTGCTTAATTTGAGTAGCTTTTTCTTTAGTTGTTTTAAGTTGTTCGGCAATACTAGCTTCGCCTCTTCCATATAAAACACCTAACAAAATACTTTTAGCAGAAGTTCGTCTTTCCTTACCCTCTTTGTTAGTAGTTCCATCAGGGTTGAACTCTAGGCAATCTTCATAAGGCATATTAAATGATTTACTAGCAATTTCACTGTATAAATCTTTACCTGCCATGAATGTATCATACATCTGAGAATCACCTTCGGCTCTACACAACGCCGCTAAACATTTTGGTTCCTGCTGACTGTAATCCGAACTCATTAATACATAGCCATCACTAGCTTTGAACATTTTTCTAATATCTTTATTATGTGAAGGAATGTTCTGCAAGTTTGGGTCACTTGAACTAAATCTACCTGTCGCCGCTCCATACTGATTAAACTTACAATGTATTCTTCCATCGTTTGGATTAATACAATTAGGTAACTTATCAATATAAGTACTAACTAACTTAGATAAAGTCCTGTATTCTAATACTGCTTTAGCTAATGGATTATCAATTTTAGATAAAATATCTTCACCAGTTCCTCTAGGATTTTTCTTATCAACAGGAGGAATTTTCATAATATCATATAATACAATAGCTAACTGCTGAGTACTTGCAATATTAATAGGATTGTCTAACTTACAATTAAGATGTTTCAATCTATAATTATCAATCTCATTTGCATAAGAATCTAAAATTTCTTTACAAGTCTGCATTTTTTCTTCTAGCAACTTATTGTATTTAACTGAAAGTTCTTGCTGATACTTTATATCAAAATCAACACCTGTGTCTTCCATATCTGCTACAACTTGTACACAAGGCATCTCAATATTATGAAATACCCATGCTACATCTTCTAATCCATGCTCAATACATTCACGATTATTAGGATTTAAAAATGGTCTTTGAAAATCACATAATTCTGTTGTAATAATTGGGTCATGAGCGGCGTATAAATAGCCAACATTTATAGGAATCTTATCAAAAGTAATTCCCTTAAATAAAGCATCAAACGAAAAAGCATCACCTTGTCCTTTTAATACATATTTCTGATGAAGTGCTTTTAAACCTGCTTTAGGTTCGTTTTCATTCAATAGCTTCGCCGCTAAGAATCCATCCCATGTACAATAGATATTATCTAATCCACAACCACTTCTTAGAAATCTAATATCAAAGCACGAATTAAACATATCAATATCCGGCTTTTTTTCTAAAAGTCGTTTAAATTCTTTTTGTACAAAATCTACAGATAACTGTCCATCTACCTTAGCTCCTGTAATATAGCTAATATGATTTAATGGAATATAGGCTGCTTTTTGACCATATGTATAAATACATATTCCAACAAGTGTGTCTTGAAGTGGGTCTAATCCTGTTGTTTCTGTATCTATTGAAATATACTTATTATCAATACAAGCTGAGATATAATCATGTAAAATTTGTTCATCTTGTATAACTAAGTATTCATCTTTAAATTGTCCAAGATTCTTTTCTACTAAAGCTTTAATCTCATTTATTCTTCCTAGTAGCCCATCTCCACTTCTAATTGAAGTGGTAATAGGCTTACTAACTTTTGACTTTTTAGCTAACTTAGAATCTAATACTCTACTGTTAGCACGTTCTGGAACTGTAAATAAAGCCATTATTAAAATTCTTCTCCTCGTCTAGTTCTAGTAGCTGGTGTTCGTCTACCTGTATCACGTCTTGAATATTCCTCTCTTTCGCTACCACGTCTACGAGGAGCCTCATCTTCATGCTCATTATCTGTTGGTGGAAACTCATGTTCGTCTAAATAATAATTCATATCGTCAGCAGATTTATCTAAGACAAGTCCTCCAATAATTTCTGGAACTTCCGGTAAATCTTCTAACTCTGTATCATCTGAATCAACTTCATAAATCTCATAAGTTGTCTGTTGGTCTCCTGCCTTGCCATTTCTTTCAATTTCAAAAACATGATTTACTAAATTATCCTTAGTTGCATATCTTGAACATAAGCTAGAAATCTTTGCGAAGAACTTCTTTCCTCTATCCCATAACTGAACCTGTCCATCGTCTTCATTGTATAAAGGTAAAAATAATTTTGCATATACTGGCATACCATCTGCACAAAATGGACACTTATCTTTTGGCTCATTATAGTCCCTTAAACAATTTACATATCTGTCTCTATCATTAATCTTTACCTTATGACAAGCATAACCATCTACATCATCCATATTATTATACATAATTCTTACTCTTGCCACATCCTTATCATTCTTTAAGGAAAAGAATCCTGCTCCTCCCTGTCCACCGTAATTTTCTACTTCATCTGCTCTAAATCTTGCCATTGTTTAAACTCTCCTTCTTATTATTAAATATTTTAGTTAGTATTATTGATGAAAAATCGGTTAATAAATCAATTTCTGCACAACACTCAGCTAGGAGCTTTATAAGCTCCTGCTGGGATATTGTAACTACTTTTTTTCATCAATGATTTTAGTAGTTATTTCCAATTAGTTTTCCTCCTTCTTATCTTTTTTATTTTTCTTAGCAGCTTTATTTGCATTAACTAGCACTTGAGCCTCTGTTGATGCCTTGAGTAATTTATCAATTAATTTCTTATCCGTAGTAGTTAATGAAGTGAACTGATAACCTGCATTGAATAAGTGATTAATTGTTTTTGTTGGAGTGGCTACATTTCCAGTAACTTTCTCCCTGAAGCAAAGAGTAATTGCTTTCTTAGAATAATTCATTCTGCCAGTCATCTTACCACCAATCTTAAAAGCAATAACCTTAACACCTGAAGGAGGGTTAAATAGCTCTAATCCTAATTCCTCAGCCCTTGCAGTTACATAATCGAAAATAGGTTGAGTATCTACTGATACCTTAGTACTGACCTTTTTGCTAGTACCTTGCTTAGGAACAGAATCTTTAATCTTTTCTGTCTTTGACTCCTTATTAACTTTTTCTTTTTTCTTTGGAATTTCCTTGACTGGTTCTTCAACAATCTCTTCTTCCTTAACTTCTCTGTACCATCTTTTAATAGTAGCTGTAGTTAAAGACTTTGTTGTACCATCCTCGAACTGTAGAATTACAGTTTTGAACTTTGGCTCCTCACTAATAAGTGTAGCCTTCTGATTGTTTCTTACATTAATAAATACCTTTGCCATAATTTTTTTTCCTCCTTTATAGCTCTTATAGGGTTAATAGTTTAATTGTGATATATGAGTTATTTCTTAACTCATATTTATTATATAACATAATAATTATTTTGTAAAGTACTTTTTTGATTTTTTTTTATTTTATTTATCGCCTCACCTAATAACTTTATGTTATGAAAATAAATTGAAGTATGCTTTAACTCCTTCATCTGTTACCATTAAAACTTTTTCATTAAAATTAACGATTTCTACATACACTAGGTCCTTCTTGGTAAGACTTCCAATAATACCTTTAACCGTCTCAACAGTAAAGCCTGTCTCCTCTGAAAGTTCTTTAACGTCTATCCAAGTACAATTATCATCTAAGTTCTCTTCTAATGTTGGATAGTTCATTGCGTTGCCAAAACATTCAATAACTTTCTTTTCCTTCTCTGTAAATAATTCCATACTCTGTTCCTCCGTTTTCTTAGTGTTTTCAGTTTGTAGTTGTTTACTACGTTTTTTATTATATAACATATTTTTTATAATTACAAGTACTTTTTTGAAATTTTCTAAAAAATTTCTTCAAGTGCTAAAAACTCATCTCTTTCAAGGTCGTTTAAGTCTTTTGTTACCTTGCCATTAGCACGCTTAATATGTGGGATTATATACTCTGTAATAAGTTTATTAGATACATTCCTTCTAATACGTTCTCTAGCTTGCATACCTCTTTCGTCATTATCAGTAGCTAATATTAATTTTCTACAAGGTAGCTTTCTTAACTGCTCAAACTGTAACTCATTCCCTAAGCCGTTCAAGGCAATTGCAAACGCTCCAAAAGTCCAAGCCTTTAAACAATCTAACATGGACTCACATACTATTACTTCATCTACATTGATATTAGGTTTAATTTCTACGAATACATTTCCATTACCTACAACATGGGAAAGACTGTTACCATTTTCTCCTGTAAACTTAGATAATTCATATAACCCATATAAAGGCTTTTCTGCACCTGCTGGATAATTAAAGTACTTTGTCTTTACACTTCGTCTAGCAATAAATAAAGTATTTCCATTAATATCTCTAATAGGGAAAGTAAGGCATTGAGTAGCTTTGTCATAACCAATATCGAATAATTCTATAATATCATCAGTTAGCCCTCTTTCGTACATATAAGGGTGAATATATCTATAACTATCTAACTCAGCTTCACTTACATAATCAGCTTTACGAATATTACTTATGTTTCTACTAAACTCTAAGTCTATGTCTTTTCTATTTTCAACTTCAATTGTCTTAAAATTTTTAACTAGCCATCTCCAACCAAAAGAACCTAGAACATCTTCATCATGTCCGAAACAATGAGATATCACTTCCTGTAATGTATGAGTTTCATTACAAGCTAAACAATGAAATAATCCGTCACTCTTTCTAATACCTGCACTAGGTCGCCTTTCTTGTCCTCCATTATGATAAGGACATTGTACCATGATGTCAGAAGTCGTTGGATTAAACTTCTGTAAATATGGTATACCATTTAAGGCAAGTTGTTTCTGTAGTTCGGTTAAAATATCTTCTAGCTCTGCATTAAAATACATATCATTAATTTTCATTAGAATACGTCCTCCGCATTTTCTGTTCTTCTACGCTCACCTTTATCACGTCTATTAGGCTTATCCTCATTTCTACTAGGTTGCTCACTTCTATCACATTCTTGAATAAAATTGAAATTACCTGTATCAATATCCCAATTATACTTTAGCTTTCCACCTACGGGTCCAAATCTCTGCTTCTTAACGTGTAAATCTAATACTTCATTTATCTGCTTTAATGAAATAACTTTACTTGCATTTGCACCAATTCCGTCACTATCTTTAATATTATCAAGGCCAGGTGTATCATCAGTATCCTCTTCCCTTACACCCATTCTATTAGACTGAGCTACAACTAATACAGGAATATTCATTTCAACACTTAAAGACATTAAATCTTCACTAATATGAGTAAGCTTATCTTTTAATGTATCACCTCTTTCAGCTCTTTCATCTGACAAGTATGTAATACCATCAATAGCAATTACATCTAAATTATTCTGCTCTTTCCACTTTCTAAGTTTGGAAATTGTAATACGTCTATCAAAATCTTTTGGTGTAGAAACGATAAATTTATATCTACTATTATCTGTTAAATCATTAATATAGTTAGTGTATTCAGTATCATTAACTGTATCACTTCCCCACATTAAGCCACTATTACTAAAATTAGCGTGTAAAGTATCAAATCTATATCCAATACTATTAGCACTCATTTCAGGACTTATATAGCCAACATTAGCTCCTTGCTTTAATATATGTTCGCATATCTTCTCAAGTATCCACGATTTACCATTATTAATACGAGCTACGATAACAACAAGCTCTTCTTTTCTAGCTATACCGTGAATTAAGTTATCAAGCTCTTTAAAGCCTGTATTATAGTACCATGTATCTTGGTGCTGTTTTCTATCTAAATACTCTGCATGACGTTCTTTAGCTTGAGAAATAATGTCTACACCACCTATTTTATAGTTTGGAGTTGTGTTCTGCATAGTATTTAATAAATATTCACAAGCCGCATTACTATCACTTTGTAATAACTTAGCCGCCTGCTGAATAACTGGAACCAACTTTCCATATAAGTATTCTTCACGAATTGCATCAACTAAGTATGTATCACTTTCCTGTACTTCTACTAGCTCAATATCAGGAAACTTGCTTAAAAATGTAGCTTTATCCGGAACTTGATTATATTCTTCATAATGGTTTTTAATAAAATTGTATTCTAAGGTATACTCTGGAAAGTAGTCCTCGGTTAATAAATTATCACTAATTAAACTATAATCCTTTGATGCTAATACCTTACTTATTATTTGTAGACTGACCACGATAACTTCCCCCTGTTAATTTAATTATTGTAGATGTATCCCACACACGACTAGCAAGCTTATCACTAACCTTTTCAGCTAAATCATCACGACTTTCAATATTACTTGTAAATATATTAGATTTCTCTGCTAACTGTCTATAATCTAAAATATCGAATATATTCATATAATCATAATTAGTCATGTAGCCTGTAGCTATATCGTCCCACACAACTAAATCACAATCATACAAGATTTGTTTTTCGTGTTTTGCCATAGGACTATTAAAATCTTTTAGCTTTAATAATACATCAGATACTCTAACAAACTTACCTCTAACTTTTAAAGCATTTCCTTCCCATACTTCTTGAAAGTATCTATGTAATAGCTTTATAGCCCATGAGGTTTTTCCATTACCTACATGAGTACCGCAGATATAAAGATTGCGTCCTTCATTAACAAAATTCCACATATCCTTTCTAATATCTTCTAACTGTTTAAAAGCTTCAATATCAGGACTATCCTCAGATAGATATAGTTTAATTAACTGTTGCTTACTTTTTGGCAAGCCACTTGTTTCCATTAAATTTTTCATTTCTAGGTATTTAATGCAACCATTTCTGCAATCTTCCTTGTAGCCAGCATTAGAACATACTCCATAATACCAACACTCGGGTCTATTATTATTAGTGTTATTAGAATTCAAGGCACCTATTCTCCTTTTCTGCTTCGGTTAATTCAACAATCTTACCTTCATTCTTAAATTGAATACCTCCACCATAATTAGAACGCTTATTAGATGTATTAGATTTAATTTCATAGAAATTATTCCAACCATTATCAATAGTCTGATTTACAATAGATAACCAATCTTTTTCTGGAAATGTCTTTAATTTATTTAATTTTCCTTTAAACATATTAGTATAAAATTTAATACCACTTTCCCTAGCATTATCTATACACATTTTAAGGAATGTAATTAAAGATTCTCTTAATTTTTCATCAGTTGTAAAATCATTGATAAGATTAACACATTTACTATATAAAGTAGGTTTAGTAGATTTTTTACTAGTACCTAAGAAATTATCTTGTACATTCTTAATATTATCATTAAGAGTATTTACACTAGGATTATTCTTAGTAGATGTATTAATAGAAATATTAGATGAATCATCTATAACAGATTCGTTAGAATCTAATAATACTTTAGTATTATTTAATTTGTTATTTTTATTATTATTTAATTTATTATTATTTATATTATTATTATTTATGTTTAAATTCTTAGGGTCTAGTTCTTTAAAATTTAAACCACTAGGTTCTTTAAAATTTAAAGAACTATCTGTTAAAATATTACACAACTTGTCAAAGTTTATTTTATAATAATTCTTTGCAGGTAACCCTTGTTTAATAATAGTTATAATATTTAATTCCTGTAGTTTCTTAATAACTTTTCTTTGTGTATAAGCATTGAGTCCTGTATTATCTTCAATATTAGCTTGAATTGAATAAAAACTATCATCAACTAACTTACCCTTAGTTTTCCAATATCTATATTCTGCACATAATTCTCCAATTAATACAGCACTTTCTAATCCTAGTTTTTTAATTAACTGTTTATTAACTTGAATATATCCATCTGTTGCAAGTAAATCAGCTATTATTCCTGTTATCATTATTGAATCCTCCCTATTTACTATTTAATTTGCGGTATAAAAAACAAAAGACTTACAATGTATTGACGGATGTAGCGGCATCCCACATTGTAAGTCTTTTTTGACTTGAATATAAGGTTATCTAAACTAGAGTCCGCTATACTCAAGTCAACCTGTTTGTGTGATTTATTCGAACAATATTATTATACTAAATAATGCTTTAAATTACAAGTGTTTTTGTGTTTTTAAAGCTAGTTTTTAGCTTTATTTTTATTACTAAAGGTATTAAGAATATCAACTATCTGATTATCTACCTCGGTATTGCAAGTGTCCCATAAGTCCTTTCTAGCTGTTGCTAGTTCTTGTGGATTAAATTCTTCTGGAACTGACTGCTCCTCAGTATATTCTATTGTATAGAAGTTATCTCCAACCTTTATACTCGCCCTAGAAGAGGCTTTTATTGTTTTAGTAATACATTTTACATCTGCATTAGAAAACTGCGAATTTGAAGCGATTTCGTGTGTTGTAGCCATATGTTAGTTATCCTCCTTAGCTTTAGTTACCTTTAAAGTAACTACTTCTTTAACTTCTCTGCAACTTCCAATTTTAAGAAGTACATCTTGAGGAATAACTCCATCATAAATAGCTTTTTCAAGTGCATCAAAATCAATGTATTCCTTTGTTTTAATAATTTCAGAAATACCTTCATTGTGTGCGACTTCAAGTAATTTATCTTCGTTAATGGTTTCTCTATTAGATACTGTGCGTTTTGCGGTATACCCACATGATGAGAACGTATTCTCTTCTAATCCTTCCATTAACATTTTAATTTCCTTGTTTTCTTTGTCACAATACTTCTTTAACTCGTCCATATCCTCTTTGTGTCTTGCATAATTAGGAATTAACTCTGTTAGTCTACTTTGTGGCGACTGTTTCTTTGCTTTCTGTAACATCTTTTTTACCTCCGTCTTTCTTTTTTCTATGATAATATTTTTGTGTTACCTTACTTAGGACTCCACCACGACCTCTAGGAAGTTTCTGCTTAAATTCAATTAACTTCCATACGTCTTGAGTAGTCCAATATCTAGTTTGGCGTTCTCCTGACTGAGTAAAGTCAGGTAACATCTGACTATACTCATTTTCAGGATATTCCTTTTTAAACTGATACCAATTCTGTAATGTTTTTAGTGAAATATCCACTAATACTGCAACTTCTTCTGCTCTTAATAACTTTTTTTCCATAATCAAATTACCTCTCTTTCATGTCATTGTTGTTATCCTCCCTTATAGTTTTTATAGTATAACTTCTAAGTATATTATACAACATATTTACTAGGATAACAAGTACTCAATTAATTGTGCCTTGTCACCTGTAATCTTTCCATCAACTAAAGCATCACTCATAACACCTTTTTTCTGTATTAGTTCATTGATTCTTTCATCAATTGTATCTTTTGTAATTAATGTGTAAATTGTTACATTTTCTTTAGTACCTACTCTATGACATCTATCCTCTGCCTGTAACTTTGCAGCCATTGTCCAAGGTTCATCTAAGAAGATTTCTACTGTTCCAGCGGTTAGCGTGAGTCCTGTTCCCATGGCTCCGATAGTACCTACTAATATTTTTGCTCTGCCTACCTGGAAATCCTCTACAATCTGTTGACGTTCATTATCTTTTGTTGCACCTGTTATACAAGCAGTAGCATATTTAATTCTCAATCTGGAGTATATTACGTCAGTCATCTGAGTCCAGTTACTGAAAATAACAACTTGCTTTCCATTTTGAATAGCTTCATCTACAAGCTCTTCCATTCTATCAAGCTTTGCGGATTCCTTGATTTCACTTGAAAGAATACCTGTATATCCT